>JACCEA010405690.1_pt1 | contig 20481 bp, 17 predicted proteins | sample 7449851 | NCBI WGS metagenome assembly JACCEA01 (sample SAMN15323453, study PRJNA562643) | freshwater metagenome | isolation source: river surface water | place: USA:Blue River Watershed | collected 2017-08-18
AAACGACTATGGCAAGTTAACCACGGCGGTGGCTCGCTATAACCAAGAACGCTTATGTTTTCGGGGGATGGATGGTCGCACAATAGCCACGGATGTGCCATCGATACCCCAATTGAGTACATTATTGGATATGTTAAATTTGAATGAACTTTGGGAATTACCAGATTTGAGTGAATTGTCACAGGAGTTGGATTTGAATGAATTGAGAAATATGCTGTCAAATGGCTCTAGGTTAGATTTTTTTGATAAAAACTCAGAGGAAAATCCGTAATTTGTACTACCATGAAAACCTTCTTAAAAGCCCGATGGGAAAATCTGATTATGGCCAATTATGCCGTGGATCCAGGCATTTTGCAACCGTATTTGCCCACTGGCGTTGAGTTGGATTTTTTCGAGGGAAAAACGTACGTAAGTCTGGTCGGTTTCATGTTTAAAAACACCCGAATCTTTGGTTTGCCCATTCCTTTTTTGGGGACGTTTGAGGAAGTGAATCTTCGCTTTTATGTGAAACGTACCGACGAAACCGGCATCAAGCGAGGGGTGGTATTTATTAATGAATCTGTTCCGTTCAAACCCGTGGCGTGGTTGGCTAATTGGCTGTACAAAGAACACTATATAGCCATCCCCACAAAAAATAAAATTGATTTTGGAATCGATGCAAAATCTGTAGAGTACCAATGGAAAATCAATTCGCGGTTGAATTCCTTGCAGGTAAATGCCTCTACAAAGGGAGCCGAAATGCAAGTAGGCAGTGTTGAAGAATTTAATGACGAACATTATTATGGTTATACCCGAATTGACGCCAATAAAACGGATGAATATCGAGTAAATCATCCTAAATGGCAGGTGAATTCGGTTTCTAACTATAAGATTGATTGTGATTTTGCAGCCATGTACGGAGCAGAATTTGCATATTTAGCGGAGCAACTTCCCGACTCGGTTTTCATTGCTGAAGGATCTGAAATTTCGGTAGATTGGAAACGAAATCGATTGTAATAATTCATGAAAACCAAACCTTGTGCGCTGTGTTTTCAGCATTTTTCGACCATGTATCGAATTCAGTTGCAAAAAGGCAAAATTTGGATTTTTGTTTGCACCGATTGCTGCAATAAATCTAAATCGGAACCCCATTACCGATACGGCGGCACCTGGAAGGGGTAGGGTTGGGGTGACAAAATGCACCCATCGGCAAATTCTAACAAATTCATTATCTTTGTAAAAGTATCACGAGACCAACTGGTCACCAACCGAGCTCAATTCCAGCTACGGTGGTAAAATGATGCGGGCTTCGTGCCAAAAACAACGGAAATTATGAACCACGCAATAACCATTGAACGAGCGTTTATTAACGCCTTTTACAAGCCACTGATTGTCAATCGGTCGCTGTTGATTTGTGTATTTAGAATTTTGTTCCAACTTACGAAATGGGGATGGATTTCAACCCAGAAACACAGCATTACTGATCGTTATTTTCTGTTGTTTGTCCGGAAATTATACGGAAATTATCAAAAGTATTTCGCATACACTAAAGCTCCACTTCGTGCTCATGTTATTTTAAACAACGCTCAACATCTTTGGGAACCCGTATTGAAGGTTCAATATTATAACTGTCGCGACTATACCTTCGAATACCGAATTTGCGAATATGCACCCGAGCAATTTACTATTTTGGAGTTTTGGGGAGACAGGGATGCGGAGGCGGTAGGTACAATTTACATCCCCCGAACTACGAATCTGATTTGGAAGCAATGGATCATTTTTATATTGGTAGTGAAGCATTTGGTGAAAAAATCGCATTATTTTCAGCATCCTCAAATCATGCTTGGTTACGCGGAGTACGATTTTATCTTCAATTATTTTTTGCATGAAATACAAAACATGGTACGCCCAGTAGATAACCGCGATGCGATTTCGAAAGGAAATAGGACCATTCTGTATGGCCATTTCAATTCAGCCGGACAATACTATCCCCCGAAAATCCTTCACGACGAAGATTGTCCCTTCCACGGCCAAAGAATTGCCCGCCACGAGTGCTTGTATTGTAGCTAATGACATTTATGTTAAAAGGTGATTGCCTTCATTTTGCAGGTGAAGTTGGAAAGGCTAAATCAATCCACCCGCCGCCATTCCATTTTTTGATCCATCCAAACCCAATAAATTCCGAGTGCCAACGAATCAACCGGATAGTACTTATTGTTCCATTCCGGCTGGATTTTAGCGAGGGTTGCGTCCAAATCCTTCACTTGGGTGTGACCAAAAATTTGAATAAAGTGGTTCTCGAACCTGTTTTTGTTGCTTTCAACCAGCGCGGGCGGACGAATCCAAATCGGAGTTTGCTGAGGTTCGTTTCCACTGGATTCAAACCCTTGCATGTCGAATTTTTTGGGATCGTTTTTGAACAACTCATTGATTTTGAGGGATATAATTTCGGGATTATCGCTATTCCATCCCCCGATAGAACCCTCAGGTCCAACATTACGACTCATCCAAATGTGCGAAACACCGGCGTGCGTGCAGAGTAAACCATCGGCTGAATAGGCCATTTGTAAATCATGGAAATTTTCGACGAGAAGCTTCTGGATTTTGTTGGCGTAGGATTTTTGATAACCCGAATACGGTTCACGTGTGTGCCAGGGCATGTAGTGATAGTCGTGGTTTCCAAAGAGCAGAATGACTTTCTTGGGGGACGGGATACTGCGTTTGAATTCCAGGATTTCCAAGAAGTTTTGCATTTGGTTGGGACCGGAAATGGCTTCTTTAGAGTCGAAATAATCTCCCAAAAACACGAAAGTATGCGCGGCTGGATTTTGAAGTACGATATCTTTCCAAATGTTCCGGCCATGAATATCCCCAATAAAAACAATCATAAAGCGGTTCGAAGATAGGGTAGAGTTGATTAAAATGGGATGTATTTTATTCATACCACAAAGTTGTGTGTGAATATATACTAGAATGTGTTATTAATTGTTCTCTTTATCTAATTTCTCAATTTCCTTTTTAACTTCTTCTATCAATTGCTGTTCAGTTGGGAGATAAAGTTGATACTTGCTGGCAATAATTGTATTGTTATTTTCCGGCAAGGTAATTTTTACAACCGCATCATTTTTATCTGTACATAGTAAAATACCGATTGTTGGATTTTCAAAATCTTGTTTTTCAAACCTATCATAGTAATTCACATACATCTGCAATTGACCAATATCTTGATGCGTGAGCTTTGTTGTTTTTATCTCAATAATTACAAAACACTGTAAAAGTCTATTGAAGAAAACTAGGTCTATAAAAAACTCATCGCCTTCAATATGGATTCGTTTTTGTCTTGCAACAAAAGCAAATCCATTCCCCAATTCCAAAATAAAATCGTGCAAATGAGTGATTATGGCATTTTCTAAATCCTTTTCATAATACGCAGCTTCTCGTTTTAAACCTAAAAACTCTAATACCATTGGATCTTTAATGATTTCTTTCGCGTCAACTGGCAGTTTTTCTTCTCGAGCTACAGCTAATACTGATTGTACATCATTACTTAGCAATAATCTTTCAAATAATTGACTATTTACTTGACGTTCTAATTGCCTAGCTGTCCAATTGTTTTTATCGGCTTCAGCTATATAAAAATCTCTTTTGTCTTGATTTTCAATGCGAATAAGTGTGCGATAATGTGTCCAACTGAATTGCGAACGCAGTGCGTTCGTATTTGAAAACAATCTGTAAAACTGTCGATTCATTTCTAATTGTCGAATCGAAAATCCATATCCGAATTGAGGTTGGAATTCATGGGAAATCGATTTTATTAAAAAACTACCATAATCAGCTCGAGATTTTCCTTGCTGTTCTTCTTCAAAAATAACTTTTCCAATTTGCCAGTACATTAGCACTCTTTCGGTATCAACTGAACGAATGGCTCTAGCTTGTGATGCACTGATTATGTTTTGAATTTCTTCAACCAAGGACCTCTTTAATTCCATTATAAACGTAAATTTACTTTATTGCCTTTTTCTTTACAAAGTTTTTAATTACGAAGTCACTAATTTTTGCCAATTAGGCAGCAATTTCTTACACAATCAGTAAAAAGAAATAGTGATCGGTTACCTGTGAACTTTTGCTTTCAGCTAAAGGATGCAGAGTGGCAATCTTTAAGGTCACAATTTGTGACCTTAAGTTTAACACAAGGTGGAAGCACGCACGCTCTTCACACCACAAATATCTCTTGGGGATGGTATCCGCCGAAGATAACTTTGGTGACATTACACAGCCAAACCTCGGGCACTTCGGGTTCGTTCGTTGAATAGGTGGCGCCCACTTCGTTATGGTGAATCATTTTCAAATGAAATCGGTGATGGGGTATGTTTTCCTCCGAAAACGTAAGCTCAATTCGGTCGGCATGATTACTCAACAAATCCAACATTTCATCCGCACCGGCCACCATTTCCAGGTCGGCTTTCGTGCCCAAACCCTGCTGCAAAAATTCCGGAAAATCGATGTACCAACCCGTTTCATCCTTATAGAATTCAAATTGATGTTTTCGGGGGATGGAAGGTCTGTCGTTATTCAAATTGGATGCATTCATACCGCAAAGTTGTGTTGAATTAATAGGGAAGGTGGAGAATTACAAGGTTGTGGTATGGAGGATTGAAAATGGTAGTGATGATTTCATTCACAAACTCATTTACCAAAATTGGTAAAAAAATCATTTAACTACTAACAAAGCACTACAACTTTAATTAATTTTGAGAAACTTGTAAAAATTAACATTTATTAAATTGGTTGAATATTTGGAATTGTTGATATTAGATAGTGAACGATTTAAATTAAAAATCATTGGAAGTTAAGTAAGCCAAAAATATTTCATGGAAAACGAAACAATTGTTAAGCTAAATAAATCATTCGAGGAGTCCGCATACGAGCAAGACGGTGTTGATTATTGGCTTGCAAGGGAACTTCAAGTGCTACTTGGTTATTCGGATTGGCGAAACTTCCTCAACGCAGTGGATAAGGCTAAAGAAAGCTGTAGAACCACTGGTGAGGCGGTATTGGATCATTTCGTTGACGTCAACAAAATGATAGAAATTGGCAAAGGAGGCAAGCGTGAAGTTGATGACATCATGCTCACCAGGTATGCTTGCTATCTTATTGCTCAAAATGGTGATCCAAAGAAAGAACAAATAGCATTTGCACAAAGCTACTTTGCCATTCAAACGAGAAAACAAGAGCTTGTTGAAGAACGGATTCGATTGAATGAGCGGTTACAGGCTCGTGAAAAATTGGCGGCAACCGAAACAGAACTTTCTAAAAACATTTATGAGAGAGGTGTAGACAATAAGGGTTTTGCAAATATTCGCAGCAAGGGAGATTGGGCATTATTTGGCGGATTGACTACGAGCAATATGAAAAAGAAGCTAGGTATTCCAGAAAATAGACCTCTGGCAGATTTTCTTCCCACTATTACTATTACAGCGAAACAGTTGGCCACCGAAATCACCAACTTCAATGTAAAACAACATGACTTAAAAGGTGAAGCGAGAATTACTGATGAGCATGTGAAAAACAACAAAGATGTTCGTGGGCTACTTGGTAAAAGTGGCATAAAACCAGAACAGCTCCCAGCAGAAGAGGACATTAAGAAACTCGAGCGCAGAGTAAAATCTGCTGATAAAGGAATCGAAAAGAAAAAACTTAAGTGAAAGAAAAAGTAATATGGCGAAATTGAAGAAAGAAGTAAAAGAAAAAGCAATAGAAGTTACACTTTGGGAAGCAGCAAATAAATTAAGGGGAAGCGTTGAACCAGCGGAATACAAGCACGTTGTATTGGGACTGATATTCTTGAAGTTTGCCAGTGATAAATTTGAGGAACATCGAGCAAAGTTAATAGCAGAGGGCAAAGAAAAATACATTGAAATGCCCGAATTCTATAACATGAATAATGTGTTTTTTTTAGAAGAAATAAGCCGTTGGAGTTATTTAATAAAGAAATCAAAGCAAAACGATATTGCACTTCTCATTGATACGGCTTTGCATACCATCGAGAAAAACAACAAGGCCTTAAAAGGTGCTCTGCCCGATAATTACTTTTCTCGTTTGGGATTGGATGTTACGAAATTGGCTTCACTACTTGATACAATAAATGATATTGACACTACCAAAGATCCTAAACAAGATGTTGTAGGTAAAGTGTATGAATACTTCCTTTCCAAATTTGCATTAGCAGAGGGAAAAGGTAAGGGAGAATTCTACACACCCAAAAGCATTGTAAACCTTATTGCCGAGATGATTGAACCCTACAAGGGAATCATTTATGACCCTGCTTGTGGTTCGGGTGGTATGTTTGTGCAGTCTATCAAGTTTATTGAAGCTCACCACGGCAATAAAAAGGAAATCTCCATTTACGGACAAGAATATACCAACACCACGTATAAATTGGCGAAGATGAATCTTGCCATTCGTGGTATAAGTGGAAATTTGGGAGAGAAAGCAGCAGATACTTTTTTAGATGACCAACACAAAGATCTGAAAGCAGATTTTATTATGGCCAATCCTCCATTTAACCAAAAGGACTGGCGGGCTGAGAATGAATTAATCGACGATCCCCGTTGGAGAGGTTATGATGTGCCACCCAAAAGCAACGCCAACTATGGTTGGATTTTGAATATGGTGAGCAAACTTTCTGAAAATGGCGTTGCAGGTTTTATATTGGCAAACGGTGCATTGAGTGGAGGTGGTGAAGAATACAAAATCCGCAGAAAGCTTATTGAAAACAATTTGGTGGAAGCCATTTTGGTATTGCCACAAGATATGTTTTACACCACCAATATTAGTGTTACACTTTGGATTGTAAACAAAAACAAAAAAGCACAGAGTAAAAAGGTGGGTGATGAAACACGTATCTACCGTGACAGAGAAAAGGAAGTCCTATTTATGGATTTACGCCAGATAGGCGAACCATTTGAAAAGAAGTTTATCCAATTTGGAGACGATGATGTAAAAAAGGTAGTAAGTACTTATCACCAATGGCAATGTAAGGAAATTGAAAATATTCCTGAGTTCTGCTATTCTGCTTCGTTGGATGAAGTAGCGAAAAAAGATTTTTCGTTAGTGCCGAGCAAATACATTGAGTTTGTGAACCGTGACGAAAACATTGATTTTGACGAGAAAATGCAAATCTTGAAAAGCGAAATTGCAGAATTGTTGAAAACTGAAGCACAAAGCAAAAATGATTTACTAAGCGTATTTAAAGAATTGGGTTATGAAATCAAATTATAAACGCTTGGGTGATTACATAGTGCCAGTTAAAGTCCGCAATAGCGACTTAAAAGCAAAAGAATTGTTGGGTATCAATATCAACAAGCACTTTATGCCTTCGGTTGCCAATATTGTTGGAACTGATTTATCCAATTATAAACTTGTTCAGAAAAATCAATTTGCTTGTAACAGAATGCATGTAGGCCGTGATTACAGAATTCCTATTGCAGTTTCTGAAAGCGATGAGCCATTTATGGTTTCGCCAGCTTATGATGTTTTTAAGATAAAAGATAGCAAAGAGTTATTGCCCGAATATTTAATGATGTGGTTTACTCGTGCAGAGTTTGACCGCAATGCTTGGTTTTATACCGATGCAGATGTAAGAGGTGGTTTAGCTTGGGAAGCATTTGAAAATATGCAATTTCCCATGCCCGACATTGACAAACAACGAGAAATCGTAAAAGAATACAACACCATCCAAAACCGCATCGCCCTCAACCAACAACTCATCCAAAAACTGGAAGAAACCGCACAAGCAATTTATAGGGAGTGGTTTGTGGAGGGAATTGATTTGGAGAACTTGCCGGAGGGGTGGAGAATGGGGAAATTAGAAGAATTGGTAGAAATTACGAGTGGCAAGGCTGTAGTTTCAAGAAGTGATTTCCGAAATGACTATTACCAATTTCCAATTTATGGAGCTGGCGGAATAATGGGATTCACACATGAGACGTTATACTCGGAGAAATTGCTTTCTATAGGGAGAGTTGGTACGCATGGATTGGTTCAAAGAATAAATTTTCCTTGTTGGCTGTCTGACAACACTTTAATATTCAAATCTCATTTTTATAATTACGTTTATCAAATATTATTGAACGTGAATTATGATGAGATAAATCGCGGCGGTGTACAAGGACTTATAACTCAAACAGACATGAAAAATTTGAATGTTGTTATACCAAAAAGTCAAATATTGACTGAGTTTGAATTATCGTCAGGAAAAATATTTGAACTTCAGGATTTAAAGAACGCTGAAAACCAAAAGCTAACGGAACTGAAAGCGTTGTTGCTTTCTAAGTTGGCGACATTAGAAAATTAGAATATGAAAAAAAACTACCATTTCTTAAAAAACGAACCTTTAGGAAAGGACTTATTTGAAGGCAAAGGCCAAGAGAGAATTTCAGATATTATAATAGAAATCATCCAAAATGATCAATTTAAGGTAATTGGAATTGACGGTGGATGGGGTACCGGAAAAAGTAACTTGGTTAAAATGATTGATGACAAGTTGCCAAATCACAGTTTTTTTATTTATGATGTTTGGGGCCATCAGGAAGATGAGCAAAGAAAAGCAATCTTAGTGGAATTGACAGAATTTATAAATAGTGATAAAAATAGACTTGTATCAAATAAAAGTAATTGGGATGAAAAGCTAAAAATTCTTCTTGCAAATAATAAAGAGGTAAAGACAATAAATCAACCGTATTTAAGTGTTGGATTTATTTTTTCACTTTTTTCAATTGTTTATATCCCAACAGTAAATGTCTTTAAAGATTCAATGTCTGATTTCTTCGGTATTAAAACATTTTTTTGGAAATTAATATTGGTCGCATTTCCAATATTCATTGTCATTGGTATTTATTTATTTAATCTAATAGAGGAATGGGTGAATAAGCAGGGATTTTGGAAAAGCTTTAAATTGGCTGCTCAAGAATCATTTCAAGTATATACAAACAAGCAAAAAACTGAGACAAAAATTGAAACCATTTCAGAACGTCTTCCTTCTGTAAGAGATTTTCAGAATTGGATGGAAGATATTGATGCGGATTTAAAAGATAAAAAACTAGTATTAGTGTTTGATAATTTCGATCGCTTGCCACATAAGCACATTTTAAGTGTTTGGTCGGTAATTCATATTTTTTTCGCAGAAAAGCAATATAAAAACATTAAAATTATAATCCCTTTCGATCGAAAACATATTAAGAGCGCTTTTTCTGCGTCCAATTCAAACAATGATGAATATGCAAATGATTATATAAATAAGACATTTGATATCGTTTATAGAGTTGCCCCTCCTATCATGTCAAGTTGGAAGGATTTTTTTAAGAATAATTGGAAAAAAGCATTTCCTGATTTTAATGAGGTAGAATATATAAAGGTTGAGCAGGCATATGAAGCACTCCGACCATTTATTACTCCACGTGAAATGCTAGTTTTTATTAATGAAGTTGTTGCATTAAAATTACTTGACGACACAATTCCAGATAGATACATTTCAATTTTTGTCCTGAATAAAGAGTACATAATAAATAATCCACTACCTTCCTTAACCGATTTGTCATATTTAAAGGGAATAGAATACAGTTATAGTGATGATCCTGATTACCAAAAGTACATTACGGCATTAAATTACCAAATTAAACCCGAAAATGCTTTAGAAGTTGTTTATAAGAAGGAACTTAAGGATTGTTTGATAAACAATGATTCAAAAAAATGTATTGAGATTTCAAAAACATCCGTTTTTAGTCGAATTCTTTGGCAAACAATAAATGAAATCGATAACTATAAAAATCCAATTCAAGCTTTAAGTTCTTTGAATGAAGATGCCAAAATTTCACCGGTGGAGCTTCAGAGTTTATGGAATGATATTTATTTAAAGCAGTGTAAAAACGAAAAGGAGAAAATCGAACTGGAGGATTATCAAATAATTTTATTGGAAAAAATCGAAACACATTATAAAGGAGATTGGTTGAAAATTATAATTGCAAATTTATATGTTAAAGATGGTGATTTTAATGCTAAAATATTTGCAGATCAAATTGATAAACTAGAAAAGTATTGCGTTGATAAAAAAATATCATTTAGCACATTTGATGTTTTAAAGTTGAAAGATGTTGACTTAACACAATTTAAATTATTAGTAAATTCAAAAAAAGAGCAATATTTCAAATATAAATTAAATTGTCCGGAGCAGACTGTGAAGGAATTTCTTAGTCAACGGACTTTTGAAAATTTTCAAGAAGCAGAGTTCATATTTCATTTGAAATATCGAGAAGAATTAACTGATTTTCATAACCTGTTAAAGACTTTTATTACAGATAGGGAAAATAATATTCCTTTTTTAAGTACACTATTTCAATATTTGAAAAAGACATGCAAAAACTCTATTCAAAATCCATTGCAGGATACTCACATTCACAATCTAATGAGTCAAACCAGTATCGGAGATCCGTTTTTTGTTGATTTAGCTTGCATGAGAATAAAATTAGGGAATGCGAGCGAACCAGGATATAATCCAGTTTACGAGAAGGCTTTGAATTCTGATGATGTGGAATTTTATAAATTGGTTTCTGACGAAGTAGAAAATTATATAGGAATTGAGGAATTACTCATTAGTTCAATTCAATTCCAAAACAGATTAATTAAAGGTATTGTTCCAATCCTTTTGCGAATGGATAAGAAAAAAAGAGATTTAAATGTTCTTAATATATTAAAAAATTTGACAGCAATTTCTGCTGCAAATAATATAAGTCATGAGGAAATATTCTTAGAATTGGACAAATATCCTACCATCTCTCTGGATTACAGTTTTGTATTCGGGTTAAATAATGATGAATTATTTAAGTACGCCCTGGAAAGTAATTCTGTAATTGCAAAGGAAATAATTAATGTGCTTTTAAATCATTTTAAAAATGCAAATGCGGATACATGGAATAGCGCTTTTAGTTCCTTGAGCAGCCGTGAATTACAAATACTGAAAATTATTAAGTTTAAAGAATGGAATGGTTTCGCATTGGAGAGTTTTGGTAAGAAATTAATCAAAATCGCTCAGGAAAATGATGTATTAGATTTAGATCATATTCCTATAATCACTGAGAGTTTAGAAATTTCTGGAAAGAGCATGACAAATACTTTTAAGAATTTAAGAGATGAATTCATTTCAAGTAATAAAATATCTACAGTTCATTTCGACAAATTTATTGGTCTACTCTTTAAATATAGCTCATTAGAGGATAAGGCAGCTGAAGTGTTACGTACAATTTTCAAATTAGACTTTCTAGATAACCCGGAATGCCTCAAGAAAATGCAAGTATTAAATAAAGAAATAAAAAAACTACTAGTAAAATGTCCTCAAGAGGCAAAAAGTGATTTTATTAATGGTGTATTAGCAAGAATGTCTAATCCTGAAATTAAAATTTTGTCTGAAAATCTAGGAATAGAACCTCCAAAGATGGAATCAGAAAAAAAAGAATAATAAAATTATTGAATAACTAGAAATGAAATTCACCGAAGCACAATTAGAACAAGCGTTTTCTGAGTTGTTGGGGCAAGAAGGATTTCCTCATCAGCTGGGAATAACCATTGATCGTAAGCCCGATGAAGTATTGATTGAAGAAGATTTACAGAACTTTCTTTTGAATCAATATGCCCAAGAAAATATAACGCCAAACGAAGTCAAATCTATAATTCTTCAACTTAGAACACTTCCGGCATCGGATCTTTACGAAAGCAATAAAACATTTCTGAGAATGCTTTCAGACGGTTTTATCTTGAAACGCGAAGATCGCAATCAAAAGGATATTTATATTCAACTTATTGATTACGCTGGTTTAGACAAACACCGAAAACCGAACGAGGATGAACTAATTTCAATTTCTGCAGATCCTAAATTACAATATAAACGGGACAATAATATTTATAAATTCGTCAATCAATTAGAAATTCTTGGAAATGAAAAGAGAATCCCAGACGGAATAGTTTATATCAATGGATTGCCTTTGGTTGTTTTTGAATTCAAAAGTGCCATTAGAGAAGACGCTACCATTTATGATGCATTCAAACAATTAACAGTACGATATCGCAGAGATATTCCGGAAATTTTCAAATACAATGTTTTCTGTGTAATCAGCGATGGAATCAACAACAAGGCAGGTTCCTTATTCGCTCCTTATGATTTTTATTATGCTTGGAGACGAGTTGAAGGACTTGCAAAAGAGGTAGATGGGATTGACAGTATGTTCACTCTGGTGCAAGGTATGTTTAATAAAAACCGCTTCCGCGATATCATACGAAACTTTATTTACATCCCGGATAATTCAAAGAAAAATGAAAAGATAGTTTGTCGCTATCCACAATATTACGCTGCGAGAGCTCTTTACGAAAGCATCAAACAAGCTCAAAAGCCACTGGGAGATGGGAAAGGAGGTACTTATTTTGGTGCTACAGGATGTGGGAAGAGTTTCACAATGTTATACCTCACGCGATTAATAATGAAAAGTGAGTATTTTGAAAGTCCTACCATCGTTTTAATTACCGACCGGACCGATTTAGATGATCAACTTTCTGCTCAATTTGTAAATGCAAAGACATTTATCGGAGATAATACAGTTGAAAGTGTTGAAAGTCGGGCTGATTTACGTTCCAAAATCCAAGGAAGGCAAAGTGGAGGCGTATTTCTGACAACCATTCATAAATTCACAGAGGATACTCAACTACTTTCCGATAGAGCGAATGTTGTGTGCATCTCGGATGAAGCTCACCGAAGTCAAGTAAACCTAGATCAAAAAGTGAGAATTACCGAGAAAGGGGTAACTAAGACCTTCGGTTTTGCTAAATATTTGCATGATTCGCTGCCCAATGCCACATTTGTAGGCTTTACAGGAACTCCTATTGATGCAACTTTGGACGTTTTTGGTAAAGTGGTAGATGCCTATACGATGACCGAATCGGTGAAAGATGAAATCACTGTAAGAATTGTTTATGAAGGTAGAGCCGCCAAAGTTTTGCTCAATAATTCGAAATTAAAAGAAATTGAAGAATACTACGCTAGATGCGCAGAAATTGGAAGCAATGAGAATCAGATTGAGCAAAGCAAAAAGGAAATGGCTCAAATGTATGCCATAATTGGTGATCCTCAACGCTTAAAGGACGTTGCAAACGACTTTGTGAATCATTACGAACAACGAGTTACAGAAGGTTCAACTGTTAAGGGTAAAGCTATGTTCGTTTGCAGTACCCGTGAAATCGCATTTGAACTATACAAAAATATCATTGCACTTCGTCCTGAATGGAATGAAAAACGTATAGCGGAGGAAGGTGCTGTTTTAAGTGATAAAGATAAACTAGGGCTTCAATCCATTGAGAAAATCAAACTTATTGCAACCCGAGGTCAGGACGATGATGAAGAATTATACAATCTTTTGGGGACGAAGGAATATCGCAAAGAACTCGACAGGCAGTTCAAAAACGAAAAGTCCAATTTTAAAATAGCGATTGTTGTTGATATGTGGCTAACAGGTTTTGATGTGCCATTCTTGGATACAATTTACATAGACAAACCCATTCAGCGTCACAATTTGATTCAAACAATATCACGCGTTAATCGCAAATTCGAGGGTAAAAACAAAGGCTTGGTTGTGGATTATATTGGTATCAAAAATCAAATGAACCTAGCTTTGAAACAATACAGTGATGGAGATAAAGATAATTTTGAAGACATCGCTGAATCACTCATTATTGTTCGGAATCACCTTGATTTGTTAGAGAAATTATTTCACACATTCAATTCTAACAAATATTTCCATGGTAGTACGATTGAGCAATTGAATTGCCTGAATCAAGCCGCTGAATATGTTCAACAAACAAAAGAAGTTGAGACACGGTTCATGGGCTTGGTTAAACGGTTGAAAGCGGCGTATGACATCTGTGCAGGTAGTGAACAATTGACTCAAAATGAAAGAGATGTTACACACTTTTATTTAGCCGTTCGTTCTATTGTATTCAAGTTGACCAAGGGAAATGCTCCGGATACTGCTCAAATGAATGCCAAAGTTCGTGAAATGATTAAAGATGCTCTTCAAAGTGAAGGCGTTCAGGAGATTTTTAAATTGGGTGATGATAAGCAAACGGAGCAAGATATTTTTGATGAAGACTATCTTGCAAAGATTGAAAAGATTAAACTTCCCAATACCAAGATCAAATTACTTCATCAACTACTTGCAAAAGTTATTAGTGAAATTAAAAAAGTGAATCGTGTAAAAGGTGTAGATTTTACTAAAAAAATGGAAGCTTTGGTTGAACGTTACAACAATCGAGATGCCAACGACATTCTTAGAAGCGAAGTGTATGAAGAAATGGCGGAGGCATTGACCAATATGATTTGGGAAGTTCATAAAGAATTTACAGCTGGCGATGAACTAGGAATCAATTTTGAAGAAAAGGCGTTCTACGATATTTTGAATGAACTCTGTATTAAATATGATTTCAAATATCCCAATGAAAAAATGATAGAATTGGCAAAGTCGATCAAAGATTTAGTTGATGGACAGGCCAAATTCCCAGATTGGAATAAAAGAGATGATATAAAATCTGCTCTCAAGGTTGGATTGATTCTATTACTCGATGAACATGGTTATCCACCCGTAGAGAGGGATGAGGTGTATAACGAAATATTTGAACAAGCAGAAAACTTTAAAAAGAATAGGGGTTAGGGGAAATAGCGGGTGGAAGTCATTTAAACGAGTTCAATCAATCCCTAAATCTTTGGAAATTTCCGCTTGTTGTTTATTGAATTCTCTCTGTAATAATATCCTATTTCTTGTATCTTCCGGCAAACAATCTATACATGTTTGGTAATCAATTTTTTTGTAGTTCTTTTTACAAATTGAACACAAATCCATTTTGTTCAAATCAAAATTGGCAGCACATTCTCGACAAGCAGTAATTGCATCTTCAAATGATAGGTATTTGATTACATCGTTTAAATAGCTTATGAAAATTTCAAGTTCAATTGATTGATAATGATCGTTTTGACTGCGATTTCTGAGTAACCAATACTTGATGTTACTTATATTGTGTTTGTTCTGGTAGCTATCCTTGGAAACGAAACATTTGTCTTTTGTATTTAAATTTTCTGGAGCTTCATCAAGTAAAATTATCAAATCAGAAATAGTTAAATGTGCGGGCTTGTTAAATTCATGTTTGCATTTAGTACATAAATAAATGGGTAATTTACTCAATCTTTTATTGGGATTTCTATTGTGACAATTAGGACATAAATCTCTTGGTTGATATTCATACTTGTCTTGAATGTAATCAATAAATTCAGAGTCATGTATATTTACATTCAGATCAACGTATTTCTTTATTGTTTCATTTCTTAATTCTTTAAACGATCTTGGATGCGATAAATGTTGAACTACAAGATGTTCTCTACTTTGACAAATTTGACATTGGTCTTTAATCCATTCTTTTCGTCGGTTTTTCCAATCTTTTGAGTGCCAAGATCTAGAATTTTTATCATGATTTTCCCAATATAGTTTGCTGGCATAAACTAAGCTAATTTCTTGATTAATAAGCTTATTTCTAAGATCAGTTACTTCTGCTAATGTGAACATTTTGAATAGGTTAATTATTAAAATACAATATATGATTTTTGAAATTCCTTGAAAAGTAATCTTTGTGATTGAAGGTTTTAATTTCTGAATTAATTCGACCTGTGCAAATTGATTGCACACATCCGTTTTAGGTTTGCATCAACAACGAAAAAACATCCCCTAAAACATCCCCAGAAACTATGTACACATTCAATCTTTCTACGCAATTTAATTATGGCAGTTTCAATGGATTTACATTGAAGGAAATTCTGTTTGCCGATGCGAGTTACATCATTTGGAGTATCGAAAACATCCATAAATTCCGATTTGAACAAAAGGAAGTGTTTGAATTTCTTCAGTCAGAACTTACCGATGAACAAGTGGTTGAAGGATTTAAAATATTTCATGATGTAATGCGAAGTGTGGGTAATCGCTATGCGGGTGAAATTATTTTAATTGCACACCGTCCGGATATCCCTCTAACACCCGATAAAATAAGAAGGCTCAGAGAAATTTTCAAAGAGCAATTCCAGGATATCATAGAAAGTTATTCGAATTCATTTAAGTACCGCGTTATTCAAAATACGGCTGCTCAAGATTCGCTGGCCGAATTCGATGATGACAATGACTTTGATGACTTTGATTTGTATGAGGATCCATTTGATAGAGACTATCGCGAATCCCGATCCTACAGTCGTTACGGCGGCAGTTATGCTTCGAGTGTGGCGGGATTTTCGGATGAAGAAATTGATACTATTTTCGACGGTGATCCGGACATGTATTGGAATATTGATTAATGGTTAATCTAGTATTCTATCAGTAATACATATAGAAATTCGAAAATTGAAATACTTTATAATTCACTAATTTTTTTGGATACTATTTATCGTTTTTTTTATCCGATTTTTTGACTCGGTACTTACATCGCATTGGACTGCATACATTTCCCAATTGGAAACAACTTCTAGCACTTCATCAATGATTTTATTTGCATCTTTTATGTTAAAGTAATTGCCCAATTCCATTAAGTGTTTTCTTGTGGGATTTTTGCTTTCTCTTGCAACGGATGTGCTGTGCATGCCATGTCCCGAAGTGGAAAAAGTTAAATCATAAGCAGGTGCTACTTTCCAAGTTCCAGCCGCATCCATTAAAAAAGCAAAGTTTTTACTATGATCATCTCGATTGTGTGCAAATACATTAAATGCAGCAAGGCGCAATATTTTTTCGTAGGCACGAACATCTCGTTCCAATTGAAATGCACAATCCATCAAATCGCCATAATCCATATTGCTCAATCTGAAATTGTCGTGCATTATTCCAGCAGCAGAATGCAAATGCAATCGCCTATTTCCAATTCGGTCGAATCGTTTTGTTCCAAAATAACTTTGTCCTGAAAGACCTTGAAAAAGTTTGGACTCACTCATTTGGATCCCAGCATCTAAAGCCATTTTGTAATAGGCAAATTCAATGTTGGCTATATCCGGTCGATCAAACGACGAAGGAAATTTTATTAACCAATGCTCGTACTCATTGGGCATAGTTTTATTGGAACTAATGAAATCCTGCGTTTTAGGATTATATCCCACCAGTATTTTTGGACGAGCTCCGCCTGAAGATCCCCCGAGTCTAAACAAATCATCCAAAACATCGGTTGCTGTCCCAGAAATAATTTGATTCGTTGCTTTTGCAATTTTATCTAGTTCAACCTCAAATGATTCTAGTTCTGATTGTTCTAATTCTGGTTTATACGTCAATGCACCCATTCCGCTGCTTCCAACATACGCTAAACGGTCGAGAACTGTAATTTCATCAACCATAACGCCTCTAGAAGTTAAAGCTCTATCCAGTAATAATTTCCCCCAACCATCGGGTAAGGAATCCGCAAAAACTCCATATAGACCATCAAATGGAATGGGGTCGGCAATATGGATTAAATTGTTTAGTTTCAGTTTAATCGGAGATATTTCTAAGCCTGTTTTTATAAAATCAGCGTTATACTTGAAAAAAATATTTTTTCCTTCACTGACTAATTCTCCAACCGGAATTTCTTCTTCGTTCAGTTGAATAGATACAACTATTTTTTCTACGTGTTCCATACTTACCTCGTTTTATCGCTGAATAATTTTTCTATCTTGTCTAAATTATCCAATGGTTTGAAAATGAGTTCGAAGTCGTTTAACCGATTTAGAACATGCGCCAGTTTTAATAATGATTCCAGCGAAATTTGTCCAGTTAATTCAAATCGTTTGATGCTGCCCAGCGAAACACCCGAACGCTTAGCCAAATCAGCTTGAGTTAATCCCAACTGCTTCCTTAAAGATTTATGCTTTAGAGGAAGATCTACTAAAATATCCGTTGGATTCTTATTGATCCCAAATTTCAACATAATAGCTAATATATTAGACAAAAGTACAGTTATTTAGTCGAAATAGCTAATATATTGGCTATTTTTTTGAAAGAAAGATATTGCTAATCTTTCCCCCCTACATCTGAAAGCGAATCGGAATTTGCATCCAAGAATTGACGAAACGGCCGTTGGATTGAGCGGGAATCCAGCGAGGTGATGTTGAAATTACTCGAATGGCTTCTTTGGAGAATTCGGGACAAGCGTTCACGTCCTTTAATACCGATACACGGCTTACTTTGCCTGAGTAGTCCACCATAAATCTGACAATTACTTGTCCTCTGATTTCATTCTCCATGCAGCGCTTAGGATATTCTATTTTTTGAGCAATATATCGGTAAAATTCAGATTCACCACCGGGAAATCGGGCTTTCACTTCCACCATTACGGCTGAATATTCTTCAGTCGATGTATCCTTCGAATTTAGAACACCATCCTCGGAAGACGGTTCATCAGATGCTGTGCTGATATGTTTGGATTCAACAGACTTGGCAGCTTTCGCAGGCTTATCCATCGTATCCGTTTGCGCTGACATCCCCCAAAACTGAAAAAATATAATTGCTAGTACCACCTGTTTCATGTTGGGAAGTTACCCATTTTTTTTAATTATTGAAACTAAAGGACTTTCCCCATAATTTCGCATTGGATCCCTATGCAGAAAACCACGTTTCATATCCAGAAAATGGACTGTCCCTCCGAAGAACAAATGATCCGGATGAAGCTCGCCGATTTACCGCAAATTCAGGCACTCGAGTTTGACATCCCCCAAAGAAAACTCACCGTGTTCCACACAGGAGATCAAACACCCATTTTTCAACAATTAGACGCTTTAAATTTCCATACAACGCTCCAGGATTCGGTTTCGGGGGATGCGTTTGCGGAAAGTCTTTCGCCCAATCAAAATGCACAGAATTCCGCAAATGAACGCAAGTTACTCTGGTCCGTTTTGAGCATCAACTTGTTCTTTTTCGTATTGGAATTGTTGACCGGTTTTTGGTCGAATTCCATGGGACTTTTTGCAGATAGTTTAGACATGTTGGCCGATAGTATCGTGTATGCATTGGCGCTTTTTGCAGTGGGTGGCACGGTTATGCGAAAGAAGAAAATTGCTCAATATGCAGGATATTTTCAGTTGATTTTGGCCGTTTGGGGATTTATAGAAGTCCTTAGGCGCTTTTGGGGACAGGAAACGCTGCCTGAATTTCAAACCATGATTTTCATATCTATTTTGGCATTGATGGGGAATGGATGGTGCTTGTATTTGCTTCAAAAGAGTAGAAATCAGGAGGCGCACATGCAAGCGAGCATGATTTTTACTTCCAATGATGTGATTGTGAATTTAGGGGTTGTTTTAGCTGGGGGATTGGTGTACGTCACTCAATCGAAATTTCCGGACCTTATTGTAGGATTTGTGGTTTTCATCATTGTGGCCCGAGGTTCTTTGAAAATTTTAAAATTGTCGGAGTGAAATTACTAAAACACTCCCTGTTGGTTCCGTTTATTGTGATGTTTTCCCATAGCGTTGGGGCACAAAACTACATTCGTTACCAGCAGATATTCAATCGATTGGACGAAGATGTGCTTTCTGACAAATTTCCGTCTGGGAATTTTGAAAACGTTATCCGTAGATTGGATACGGTTCAATCGGAATATGACTTCATTTATGGCAAACACTGCTTTAAAGCATTGCAAATTTGCATAACCCTGCATGACAGTATTCGGGCCAATTGGTGGCTTGCGAAATGTTTTCGACAAGGAATTCCTTTGTGGATGATTCGAGCTAATCGGTTGACGGCTAAATCATTGGAATATTCAATCACGCAAAAAACGGTGCAAGATTACCCGCAGTTACGTCAAATTTATGTGCAATCCATTGATACGACATTGTCAAAATCCATCGATTCGTTACTGGAAATCGATCAAAAATACACCCGAAAAGTGAACGATGGTTTTGTGTTATTCAAACCGGTTTATTGGCTTTTTTGGGGGATGAATAATCGGAGGCTTTATCGGCAGTTCCGTACCTTGGTGTTTCAATTTGGTTATCCCGAAGAGCGTTTGATTGGGTTGCCTTCCATTCAAGATTCTGCACGCTTTGCTCCCTATTTTGGGTTTTGGGGACCGTCGGAAATTCGCGATTCACGGGTGCAAATCATGTTTCAGCATTGCTTTTCGACCTGGCATAAAATAGATGTAGAATTTAGAGACTCGCTTCGAAGAAATCTGGAATGCGGAAATATTCCCGCGTTTCAGTATGCGTTATTGGTAGATTTTATGTATCCCGATACAAAAAAGTATCCAGAATATGAGTATTGGTCTACTCGAATTTTTAGCGCAACAACGGTGAATCAAAATCGAATTTCCGCGGGATTAAACTCGCTCGAACAGGAAAAACGCAACAACAGCATCGAAATCAACCGCCGAAAATCAAAAACTGCCCAATCGGAGATCATGTTAGAGTAGGGG
>JACCEA011614096.1_pt1 | contig 20472 bp, 11 predicted proteins | sample 7449851 | NCBI WGS metagenome assembly JACCEA01 (sample SAMN15323453, study PRJNA562643) | freshwater metagenome | isolation source: river surface water | place: USA:Blue River Watershed | collected 2017-08-18
CCTACGACCTGCGCGGCTTCGAGAACCCGATTCTGATGGCCATGAGCGTCGGCACCTCCGTGCGCTGGCAGGGCAAGGTCGCCATCCGCGCGCCGTTCCTCACCGGCCAGGCCCTCAAGGAGAAAATCGTCGCGACGAACAAGCTCTGCACCGGCACGAGCCACATCGCCGACAATGATCCCGTGATGCAGTCCCAGTTCCCCGACCTGCCCCGTCCGTTCTACGGCCGGGAGGAACTCGCCGGAGACGTCTGGGCGAGCTACCGCCGGAAGATTTTTCAAGATCGTCGACTGGCGCCTGCAGCTCAACGTGCGCAACGGGTGGGGCAACGGCAGCGACATCCCCGTCACCGCCAACCCGGGTGGCAGCATCGCCGTCATTTGCATCCCCAACGAAACGCGCTGGCTCCTCTCGAGCACGTTTTCGTTCTGCCCATGGTTCGCGACCTCCGGCGCACGCTCTGGCTCGCATTGGCGCCGACGGCGCCGGCCTGTCTCCCATTCGCCTTCCGACCGATGCGTTTGCCCGACCTCGCGCCTGCGCCGACCGACTGGCACCGGTCCGCCCCCGCTGTGACACCCGGCCACCCGCCGGTTTGCGGCGACCCCGGCCGCGGTTTTTGCACTCCGCCGACGCACGCCGGACAGGAACCGGGCCGCGGGGAGACGCCGCCGCCGTCCGGTTCCGGCTCGTTCAGCACCGTTTGCCCGCGCCTTGCGGCGGCGCTTCACCGCGAGCGGATTTTCGATCCGGACGACCGTGCCGTGCTTCACCCACCGCATGTCCGCCAGGCGGTCCCGCCGGCGCGAACTGCGGCGAAGTTCGTCCGCTCTCCGCGCGGTCGGACGTTCTGGTGCGCTTTCGACCCCGAACCGGAATGATCCCTCTCGTCCGCCTGTTGTTGTTGCTCCTCGTTTCGGGCGCGTGGCAAAGCCTCGCGGCTGAACCGCGTTTTTTCGGTGCCGCGCCCGGCGCACTCGCCGCCGCAAAAGCGCGGGTCGCCGCCGGTGACCCCGCGCTCCGGCCCGCCCTCGCTGCCCTCGTGCAAAGCGCCGAAGCCGCGCTCACGGTCGCGCCGCCCACCGTCACGCAAAAGTCCAAGCTCGCGCCCAGCGGCGACCCGCACGACTACGCGAGCACCGCGCCGTATTTCTGGCCCGACCCCACGAAGCCCGATGGCCGGCCGTATCTTCGGCGCGACGGGAAAGTAAACCCCGAAAGCCGCACCGCCGCCTCGGATCAAGCGCGCCTCGAGACGCTCGGCCGCACCGTCGAGACCCTCGCGCTCGCCTATTGGTTCACCGGCCGCGAACCCTACGCCGCCCACGCCGCGCGCTGCCTCCGCGTCTGGTTCCTCGACCCGGCGACAAGGATGAATCCGCATTTCAACTACTCCCAGGGCGTCCCCGGCGTCAGCGAGGGCCGGCCCGCCGGGATGATCGAGGCCGGCGGCCTGGTGGACGCCGCCGATGCCTCGGGCCTGCTCGCGGGTTCACCCGCGTGGTCGGAATCCGACGAGACCGCGCTGCGTCGTTGGTGCGCTGCATTTCTCGACTGGATGCGCACCAGCAAGCTCGGCCGCGCCGTCAGTGCCGCCGACAACAACCAGGCCACGATGTCCGACCTTCGCGCCGTGCGCTTCGCCTTCAAAGTCGGCCGCGAGGAGCTCGCGCGCGAGATTCTCTCGGCGGTCGGCGCGAAGCGCATCGCCGTGCAGATCGCGCCCGACGGCAGCCAACCGCACGAGCTCGCGCGCACGAAATCCTTCAGCTACTCGCGCGGCAACCTCGCCGGCCTCATCGGGCTCGCCACGCTCGGCGAGCGCGTCGGCGTCGACCTGTGGAATTTCCAGACGCCCGACGGCCGCAGCCTGCGCAAGGCGATCGACTATCTGGCCCCCTACGCGAAGACCCCACCCGCGCCTTGGCCGCACGAGCAGATCGCGGACCTCGATGTCTCCTCCCTCGCGCCCATCTTCCGCCGGGCTGCGCTCGCCTACCGCGACGCTGTTTACGCCCAGATCGCCGCACAGCTCTCGGGCACGGAACGCGCGCGTTTCCAACTGCTCGAGCCTGCCTTCCCACGCTGATATGCCCCAACCGTTGTCCTTTTGCCTGCTCCTTACCTCGCTGGCCCTCGCCTTCTCCGCGGGCGCGGCCACGCCCGTCCGGCCCAACGTTCTCTTCATCGCCATCGACGATCTGCGCCCAGCCCTCGGCTGTTACGGCGACCCACAGGTCAAGACGCCTCACATCGACCGGCTCGCCGCGCAAAGTCTGCTCCTGAACCGCGCCTACTGCCAGGTCCCCGTCTGCGGCGCCTCGCGGGCCAGCCTGATGACCGGCATTCTGCCCCGGCCGAACCGTTTTACCTCCCACCTCAGCCGCGCCGACGAAGACGCCCCCGGCGCCACCACGCTGCCGCAGGTCTTCAAAGACGCCGGCTACACGACGCTTTCCAACGGCAAGGTCTTCCACCATTCCGCGGACACGAAGGAACGCAGTTGGAGCGAGGGCACCTGGGCTTCCGGCCTCGGCCACTCGACCAGCCTCGACCCGGCCACCGCCGCCACCAAATCCGGCGTCGGTCGCTCCCGCGTCTACGAAGCGCCCGACGTGCCCGACGACGCTTACGGCGACGGCAAGCTCGCCGCGAAAACCATCGCCGACCTCGGCCGGCTCAAGGCTGCCGGCAAACCTTTCTTTCTCGCGTGCGGCTTCGTCCGCCCGCACCTGCCCTTCTACGCGCCGAAAAAATACTGGGACCTCTACGACCGAGAGAGAATCGTCCTCGCCTCAAATCGCCACCGCCCCATCGATGCCCCCCCCGGCCTGAAGGGCTCCGCCGAATATCGCACCTACGCGCACGGCGACTACACGGACGGCACCGACGCCTTCCACCGCATGATGCGCCACGGCTACTACGCCTCGACGAGCTACGTCGATAAACTCGTCGGCGACATCCTCGCCGAACTCACGCGCCTCGGCCTCGCCGACAACACCCTCGTGGTTCTCTGGGGCGACCACGGTTGGAACCTCGGCGAGCACGATTTCTGGGGAAAGCACAACACCCTCGATACCGCCGTGCGCGTGCCGCTCATCGTGAAAGTCCCCGGCAGAACCTCCGGTCAAAAATCCGACGCGCTCGTCGGCGTTTACGATCTCTTCCCCACGCTCTGTTCACTCGCGAACCTGCCGATCCCCGCGACCGTGCAGGGCCGCAGTTTCGCCGCGCTCGTCAGCGATCCGAAACAGAAATTCCGCGACTCCGTCTACACGCGCTTCGGCAAGGGCGACGCTGTCGTCACCGAGCGCTTGATCTACACCAGCTACGGCGAGGAGGGCGAAATGCTCTGCGATCTCCGCACGGATCCGGCGGAAAACCAAAACGTCGCGGCGCAACCCGCCCGGCAGAACGACCTCGCCGCGATGCGCGCCCTGCTCGCCGCCCACCAGAAAACCGCCGCCGCCGCCAGCGTCCCGCCTCCGCTCCCGCCGTCCGCCAAATCCAAGTCGACGCGGCAAAAGGAGCTCTGAAATGTTTTCCCGCGCCCGTCTCTTCCTGCTCCTCGGTGTGCTGGCACTTTCCGGCGCCTGCGCTGGGCTGCGCGCGGCCGACTCCGACCGCCCCCGGCTCATCGTCCTTGCCGACATGGGCCACGATCCCGACGACGAGCAGCAGATCATGCACCTGCTCGTCTGCGCCAACACCGTCGACATCGAGGGATTGATCGCCGTCACGGGGCGCTACTTCCGGCCCAATCCCACCGAACGGGTGAAGGATCTCCGCCCCTATCTCTTTCACCACTTCATCGACGGCTACGGTCTCGTGTATCCGAATCTCACGCAACACGCCACCGGCTGGCCGGCGCCCGATTTTCTCCACCGCATCGTGGCCAGCGGCCAGACGGACAACGGGATCGCCGACACCGGCCCGGGCAAATCCACCGCGGGCTCCCGCCTTATCCTCGCCGCCGCCAAGAAGCCTGATCCGCGACCGCTGCACATCGTGATCAACGGAGGAGGCAATACGCTTGCGCAGGCGCTGCACGACTTTCGCGCCACGCACTCGCCCGCCGAGGTCAAGGCGCTCCTCGCGCGTCTCCGTGTTTTCGACAACGGCGGTCAGGACGACGCCGGAGCGTGGATCGCCCATGAGTTTCCCGATCTACACTTCATCCGTGGCCTCACCCAGAACCGCGCCTTCGGCGGCCCCACCAACGCGAAGCTCGGACCCCACGTCTGGAAGCCATTTCCCTACAGCCCCGCGGGCCAGGACGCATGGTTCGAGGAAAACGTCCGCACCCGCCACGGCCCGCTCGGCTCCCGTCACCCGGCGCGTCGGGTCGGCGAGACCGTCCACTTCATGGGCGGCGGCGGCACGATCCCGCTGATCGGTCTCACTGTGCGCGGCCTCACCGATCCCTCGGAGCCTTCCTGGGGTGGATGGCGCGGCCGCTTCACCGTCGAGAAAATTCCCAATGTCCCGTCGCTCTGGTCCATCATTCATCCCGACGAGGAAAAATTCCGCCCCTACGCCGCCTACACCGACGGACCTCCGGTCAGCGATCGCTGGACCGATCCCTCCGATGGAGAACTCTACGACGACCCTGCCACCGGCGTCTGGCGCTGGCGGGCCGCCCTTTGGGCCGACTTGAAGGCGCGCATGGATTGGTGCGTGCAGCCCTTCGCCAAAGCCAACCACCACCCCGTCGCCGCCCTCCAAGGCGACACGACGGCCGCCATCGTCCGCCGCACCGCAAAACCCGGCGACCTCCTCGCCTTCGATGCGAGCGCCTCGACCGATCCCGACGGCGACGCGCTGCGATATTCGTGGTGGATTTATCCCGAAGCCGGCCGCCGCCCCTACGGCAAATCCCTCGCTCTGGAGAGCGCCACCGCCCCCGCCGTCAGTTTCACGGTCCCGGCCGACGCCGCCGGCCGCGAGCTGCACCTCATCCTCGAAGTCTGGGACCAGAGCGCGATCGCCCCGCTCATGGCTTACCGGCGCGTCGTCATCGACGTCGCTGGAGAACGGGTCCCCGAGATCATCCGATGAAACTGCTCCACTTCCTGGCGCTGCTCGGTTCCGCGCTGCTCGGCCCGCTGTCCGCCGTCGGTTCCACGGCCACCCGCCCGATGATTTGGGCCAACGCCGCCGACCGCGCGTCCATTCTCGCCAAGATCGAGACCCAGCCGTGGGCGCAAACCGTCTTCACCGCGATGAAGGCGCGGGTCGCCGATTCCGTCGCGTCGCACGCGCGCGATCCCGGAGAATTTATCCGCGGACTGCCTTTTGTCGCGCATCCGACCGATCCCGCGCGGCATCCGACCTTCGCGCTCATCGGCGGCAACATGGCGAGCACACCCGAGAGCCGGCGCCATCACAGCCTGCAACGCTACCTCCACATCGGCACCGATTGCGCCGTTCTTTACTATCTCACCGGCGACGATTCCTACGCGCGCTGCGCGGCGGATATCTTGCACGCCTCCGTCGAGGCGCTCGCGCAGATGCCGCGCAACGATGCCACGGAGAGCGGCGGCATCGTCTATCCCGGCGATGTGCTCTTCGAGGCCCGCGCCATCGGCGCGCAGCTGCCGGTCATCTACGATTTCCTCCACCCGTGGCTCACGCGCGGCGCGAAAGTTTACAATGTGGCCGCGCGCGCGCCCGTGGCTTTCGACTTCGTCCGCGCGCAGCAAGTCTTCCGCGCCTACGCGCGCCTCATCATCGAACATGGCCAGATCAACAGCAACCACCCCGTGCTCGAGATGCCCTGCCTTGCGCTCAACGCCCTCGCGATCGACGACGCCGCCGAGCGCGCCGACTTGCTCGCGTATCTGACCACCAAGGACGCCCCGAAGCAGGACTCGCTGACCAAGGTCATGCGCGTCTTCCGCGAGGCCGGCGGGATCTGGCCCGAGTCGTTCCAGTATTCCGTCGGCGTCTCCGCGCGCGTCACCTATCTCGCCGCGCTCCTCCGCCGGCAGGATCCCCCGGCGCTCCCGCTCGACGGCTATGCGGCGTTTCCCCTTTCGCTCGTGCGGCTCGCGGAGTTCCGTTTCCCCAACGGCGACAACGTCCGCGTCGGCGACGGCCCGCGCCGTTCCGGTCAGCCGTGGGACGCCCTCGAGATCGCCTATGCGCTCGCCTTGCGCGAAGGCGACACCGCCGGGCAGCGGAAGCTGGGCGCGCTCCTCAATCTCGGCATCGCGCAGGGCCGCTACGATCGCGCCAGGCCGCACGGCTACACCGGCGGCGCCGACAGCTATCAGGGCCCGCTGCAACTCCTCTGGTTCGCCCCGGTGATCGAGGGCGCGATGGCCGCACCGACGCCGCGCACGACCGATGCGCTGCCCTTCGCCGGCCTCGTCCTGCAACGCAACCACTCGCCCACGCGCGATCCCGCCCACGCATTGATGGCCGCCGTGAGCGGCGCGTCTTATGTCCACAGCCACGCCTCGGGCATGGCGCTCGAACTCTACGGCGCCGGCCATGTGCTCGGCTCCAACGCCGGCAAGGGCACCTACACGACCGACGAGCACGAGAATCACCGCCGCCTCTTCGCTGCCCACAACAGCGTCATCGTCAACGGCGCCTCCCGCAGCGCCGGCGGCTGGGTCGGCCTCGGCATCGACACCGTGCGCCCCGTCGCGCTCGAGCCCGCCCCCGGCGCCGTCCCCGTCTCGCCGGATCACTCGTTCACGCTCACGCGCTTCACCGACACGTCGGGCGACGGGGTGAAGGCCCATCAGGAACGCCTCGTCGGGATCGTGCGCACCTCCGCGACGACCGGCTACTACGTCGATGTCTTCCGCTCGCGCACCGCCGCGGCGGAGCAGTTTCACGACTACCTGTATCACAATCTCGGCGACACGCTCGCGCTCACCGGCGCCGGACGGCCGCTCGCGCTCGCCGTCACGCCCGGTCGTTTTCAACCCGCGGCCGGCACCTCGTGGTCGCGGAACCGCTCCTACCTTTTTCCCGGCTGGCACGCTTTCCAGAATCCGCGCACCGCCGCGGCGTTCTCCGGCGATGTCGCCGCCGAATTCACCGCGGCCAACCTGCAGCCCGCGCCCGCCGCGATGCGCCTCTTCATTCCCGGCGCCGACGGTCGCGACTACGTCAGCGCGCTTGCCCCCGGGACGAGGGAAGCCCCGTCGCCCTACGAGAAATCGCCGACGCCCGTGCTCGTGATCCGCCAGCGTGGCGAGGCCTGGGATCGCCCCTTCGCGGTGATCTACGAGCCGCGCCTGCCCGCCGCCACCCCCGGTGCCGACGGCATTCAGTCGGTCTCCGCCCTTCGTTCGCGCGGACAGTTCGCCGGTTTCCACATCGTCAGCCGCGTCGCCGGCCGCACCATGACCCAGTTCGTGCTTGTGCCGCCCGACGCCGACCGCGAGCTCTCCGACTCCGCGCTGGGCCTCGCCTTCCACGGCCGCTACGCCGTCATCACCCTGGACGCCCGCGACGCCGTCGCTTCGCTCTACATCGGCGACGGTCGCCGTCTCCGGTTTCGCGGTCACGAACTCACCACAACCGCCGCCGCGTGCGCCGATTTGCGCGGCGCCACTCCCGCACTCTCCGTCAGCGCACCCTCGCTCCTCTCGCTTCCCGACGGCCGCCGCCTCACGGCCCTCACTCCTTAGTTTATGTCGCCGCCCAATATTCTTTTCATCATGACGGACCAGCAGCGGTTCGACACCATCGCTGCCCTCGGTCACCCGCATGTGCGCACGCCCAATCTCGACCGGCTCGTGCGGCGCGGCATCGCGTGCACCAACGCCTACTCGACGTGTCCGGTCTGCGTGCCCGCGCGCTACTCCCTCATGTCGGGGTGCGAGCCCACGCGCACCAGCTGGTTCGGCAACTGGTCGCCCGGCGACCGCGTCCCCGAGCGGTGCGGCCCTTATCTCGCGCAGATGCTCGCGGACCGCGGCTACCGCACCTGGGGGCTCGGCAAGTTCCACACCGAGCCGCGCCACGAGCCGCTCGGCTTCCACGTCCACGAACACAGCGAGGAACTTTGGCCGACCGCGGAGGAGTTTCTCGGCGACGATTACGTCAAGTGGCTGCGCGCCCGCGCGCCGGTGCTCGGGCACATCGAGCAGGTCCACGGCGAGCGCAGCGACATGTATTACGTGCCGCAGGTGCGCCCGGTGCCGGCGGAGTTGTCCGTCGAGGCGTGGCTCACCGAGCGGGCACTGGAGGAGTTCGGGCGTCCGGATCCGCGGCCGCAATTCGGCTTTGTTTCCTACCTCACGCCCCACCCGCCGCTGGCGCCGCCGATTCCCTACAACCGGCTCCACGATCCCGACGCGATGCCCGACCCGATCCCCGGTGATCCGGCGATCGACGCCGCGGACGACTACCTCGGCTGGATGAACCACGCCGTGTGGGCCGAGGACATCCCGCCGTCCATGGCCCGGCGGATCCGCGCGCGCTACTACGGCTCCATCGCCTACATCGACGCGTGCCTCGGCCGCCTGCTCGACGCCGTGGAGGCCCGACCCGACGCCGACGAAACGCTCATCTGCTTCTTCTCCGACCACGGCGATCACCTCGGCGATCACCGGGCCTGGCAAAAGGAGAGCTTCTTCGAAGCCGCCTGCCGCGTGCCGCTGCTCGTGAGTTGGCCCGCGCGGTTGCCGGCCGACCGTCGCCACGCGGGTCTGGCGGCGCTCACCGACCTGTTCGGCATCGCGGCCGCCGCCAGCGGCACGCCGGACCTGCGGGACGGTCGGGACCTGCTCGGCGCGTTTCGCGGCGAGGGCCCGGGACGCGACGCCGTCTTCGGCATCTTCGGCACGCCGGGCACGCGGCAGTTCAAGTGCATGGTGCGTCGCGGCGATTGGAAATACGTCTGGCTCGCCAACGGCGGGCGCGAGTTGCTCTTCAATCTCCGGCAGGACCCCGGCGAAACGCGCGACTTTGCCGGTGAGGCCGCCGGGGAGCTGGCGGCGCTGCGGGCCGAGGCCGTCCGCACGCTGGCGGCGCGGCCGCTCTCCGCGCCGGCGCTGGAGGGCGGGGTGCTCAAGGCGCTGACCTTCGAGCCGTTCCCGCGGGTGCGCATCAAGCAGTTCGCGCGTGGCGTCACCGATTTCGGCCAGGGTATCCTGCACCCGTGAGTGGATCGGCCGCCACGCCTCCGCCTCCTTCGGTCGCGCCGCCCCTCGGTCTGGGCACCCGCGTTGCCTACGGTGCGTCCGCTTTCGGCGAGAACCTTGCGATCAACTCGATCAACCAACTCGCGTTCGCGGTTTTCAACCTGACCTTGCTGGTGAGCCCGGCGCTGGTCGGCGTCGCGCTCGCGCTGCCGCGCCTGCTCGATCTGTTCCTCGATCCGATCGTAGGCAACTGGAGCGACCGGCTGCGCTCCCGGTGGGGACGGCGGCGGCCGTTCATTTTGGTCGGCGCGCTGCTCGCGGCCGGCATCGCGGCCGGCATGTGGTTCTTCCCGGCGGGGCGCACGCCCACGTTTTACTTCTGGTGGTTGGCTGTGGGTTCGGCCGCGATGGCGGTCGCCTACAGTCTTTTGATCGTGCCTTACGGCGCGCTCGGCCTGGAGCTGGTGTCCGATTACCACGAGCGCACGCGGCTCATGGGCACGAAATCGGTCCTGCACAAAGCCTCCGGAATCGTGAACCAATGGCTGCTCAAGTGGGTGCAGCTCGCCGGCGGCGGCAACCTTGTGGCGGGCGGCCGGCTTTGCGCGCCGATTGTCGGCGGCACGATCGCGCTGCTCGGCATCCTCACCGTGTGGAAGACCCCGGAGCGCCTCGCTGCGGCCGATGCGCCGGCGCCGCCGCGCGTTTCGCTGCTGGAGAGCTGGCGCATCACGCTCGGGCGCCCCGATTTCGTCCGGCTCTGCCTCGCGCAGATCCTGATCTTTGCCAGCCTGCTGGTGATCGATAACACCGGGTTTTACCTGAATGTCTTCTACGTGAACGGCGGCGACCTCGGCACCGGCGCCTGGATGAAGGGCTGGTATGGCACGGCGATGCAGGCGGGCGGCATGCTCGCCATTCCCTTCATCGTGCGCCTGTCCCGCCGGATCGGGAAAAAGCAGACGCTGCTCCTCTGCACCGCGCTGCTTGGCGTCGGCGGGGTCGCGAAGTGGTTCTGCTACGTGCCCGGCGCCGGCTGGTGGCTGCTGCTGCCGTCGGCGCTGATGGCGCCCGGACTCGTCGCGGTGCTGGTGCTCATTCCCTCGATGACGGCGGATATCTGCGACCTCGACGCGGCGGAGTGCGGCGCGCGCCGCGAGGGCATGTATAACGCGGTGCTCGCGTGGGCGATCAAGGTCGCGCTCTCGGGCTCGATCTTTCTCTCCGGGTGGGTGCTCGGTTTCACGGGCTGGGTGACCGACCTCAAGGCGGCCCAAAGTGCCGAGACGTTTCTGACCATGCGCGTGGTGTTTGCCGGCGGAACGTTGTGCTTTGCCGGCGCGGCGGCCTGGTTGATCGCCGGCTACCGCGTCACCCCCGAAGTCGTCGCCGCCGCCCAGGCCCGGGCGGCGCGGCCCGGTTGAGTCTGTCCCATCCGTTTCCCCATGACCCCATACCCCTCCCTGTTGTCGGCCGCGCAGCCTTGCCGCGTCGCGGTCCTGTTGTCCGTGCTGGGCGGTGCATCCCTCGCCGCCCAGAGCGTCGCGCCGTCGTCGGTGCCCGCGGCCGCGCCCACGAAGGACGAGCCCGTCGTGCTCTCGCCCTTCCAAGTCGGTTCCGACACCGAGCGCGGCTACATGTCGACGGCGCTGCTGCAGGGCGGCCGCGGCAAGATCGACCTCGCCGACGTGGCGGGCCAGGTGCAGGTCTTCACCAAGGAGTTTCTCGAGGACATCGCCGCGACCACCACCGAGGAGGCGTTTCTCTTCTCGGCGACGACCCAGAGCTACTTCGAGAACGTCAACGGCACCGGCGACTCGCGTCCCGGCTCGCGCAATATCGCCGACGACGGCACCAATTCCCGCGGCCTCGGCAACCTGGACCGCACGCGCAATTATTTCCGCACCACGATCGAGCCCGATGCCTACAACACCGAGCGCATCTCGCTCGTGAGCGGGGCCAATGCCGTCCAGTTCGGCCTGGGCGGCGCGGCCGGCACCGCGGAGAGCACCACGGCCCGCGCCAACCTCGCGCGCAACCGCCAGAAGATGGCGCTCCGCGCCGACAGCTACGGGACCGAGCGCACGGTGTTCGACGTGAGCCAGGTCATTTTCAAAAACAAGCTCGCCCTGCGCGCCATCGTGCTGCGCGAAAACCGGGAATACTTCATCACGCCGGGTTACGACGACAGCCGCCGGGCCTTCGTCACCACGACGTGGCAGCCGTTCAAGGGCACCACGGTGCGCATCGAGGGCGAGTATCACCACCGGCGCGACGCGCGCCCGCCGACCACCATGGCGCGCGACAACGGCTACATGCACTGGCGCGCCTCGCAGGCGGCGGGCAACCCGCAGGTCTACCTCAACCGCGCCGCCACCGCGCCGACCGCGGGCCGCCCGGCGGCGCCGACCTTCACCCTCGGCGACGGCACCACGCGCCCCTATGCGTTCAACGCCAAGACGGCGCTGTTCGTTTTCCCGCAAAACAGCGTGCCGTCGTTCGTGAACTTCCAGGACGTGCGCAACACCGTCACCGTGAACCTGGCCGACGGTGCGGCCAGCGCGGGCAACACGGCCACGCTGATGGATCCCGGCCTGCCCTGGAACACCAACCCGGCCGGCTGGTCGCGCTACAACTTCCGCCGCAGCCGCAATGTCACCGCCACCATCGAGCAGCGCCTGGCCCGGTCGACCTTCGCCGAGCTCGGCTACTCCTACGAATTCTACCGCAACCAGACCACGCAGCTTTTCGCCAACAACGCCTACGACATCCACGTCGACATCAACCGCTACCTGCCGGACGGCGTGACGCCGAATCCGCTCTACGGCCGGCCGTTCTACGAATCCAACAACTCGACGGGGCAGGGGAACTGGGCCGATTTCACCGTGCACCAGGCGCGCGCCGTCGCCACGCACGAGCAGGACTTCACGCGCAACGCCGGGTGGACGCGGCATCTCGGCCTCCACCGCCTCGGCTTCTTCGCGAGCTACGAGGACTCCGTCACCTACACGCTGGCGCAGCTGCGCAACCTGATCATCGGCAAACCCAGTTTCCTTTCACCCGCGGCGCGGGACAATCCGCTCCACGTGGAGCGCGCGATCCATATGCGCCAATACCTGCCGGCCTTCGGCAGCACGAGCGACCCGCGCGCCTACGGTCTCGCGGCGCCCTCCGCCTACGGCGACCTGATGGAGACGCTCTGGTTCACGACCGCGAGCGGCGAGCGCTTCGGCGTCACTTCGTTCGAAAATCCCGTCGGCGGTGTCGGCACGGCGCCCTCGGCCAACCACCTGCAGCGCGGCTCGCTCGCGGCCAGCACGTCGAGCGTCTTCTTCAAAAACCACCTCGTGGCCAACGTCGGCGTGCGCTACGACCGCGTGCGCAATTCCAATTTCGGCAACTTCCGGCCGATCCTGACCGACGGGCCCATCACCCCGCAGAATCCCCTCGGCACCGGTTTCCGGGCCTACGCCGATTTCCGCGAGAAAGAGCCGGCCTCCGTGTGGACACCCTACCGGTCCGCCACCCGCACCAACTACGGGTTCGTCGTCCGCCCCCCGCGGGCCGAGCGGTGGCTCTCCTTCGGCTACGACTACTCGCGCAACTCCTCGCTCAACGAGGTCGCCGTGGTGCGCAACGTCGTCGGCGAGGTCGTCGAGCCGCCCTACGGCGAGTCGCGCGAATACTCGGTCCGGCTCCGTCTTTTCTCCGACCGCCTGAACTTCAAGGTGAACTATTTCGAGACCCTCAACCGCAACATCACCCTCGCGGACTCCGGGCTCCGGCAGAATCTCATCAACTTCGAGCAGCGCCTCGCCGAGCTCGATCCGCGCTACCCGATCAACCCGCTTTTCGCGATTTCACGCGCGCCGGCCGTGGGCGAATTCCGTCTGCCCGGCGACCGCAGCAGCAAGGGGCTCGAACTCGAGGCGACCTGGAATCCGACGCGGACCTGGCGCATTTTCGCCAACGCGGGCCGCACCGAAACCGAGATCGACGATCTCTCGACGCAGCCGTGGTGGGACTACCTCGACGGCAAGCTGGCGACGTGGCGGAACTTCGGGGGCAACTGGTCCGCGACGGCCTACAATCCGACCACCACGGTGGAGGAAGCCTACAATTCCCTGATTTTGAACCCCGTCGAGGACGTGCGCGCGAGTCTGGGCAACGCCTCCAACAATTCCCAGACGTGGCGCTCCAATCTCGTCGCCACGCGCAGTTTCACCGAGGGCCGGCTCAAGGGCGCCGCCGCCTCCCTCAATTTGCGCTACCGCGGTCCGAGCATCGTCGGGTTTCCGAACAGGACCGATGCGCGGGGCCGCGTGCGGGTCGACCGCGACAAGCCGTATTATTCGGAGCGCTACCTGATCACCGGGTTGATGGCCAATTACCGGTTCCGGGCCTTCGCCGGGTCGGCGTGCCGCGTGCAGCTCAACGTGAACAACGTGTTCAACACGAACCGCGTCTTCGTGACCCGGGTGTTCGCCAACGGCGTGCCGCGCAACTACGGCCGTCAGGCCGGCCGCGAGTTCATCCTCACGCTGGATATTGAGCGGTAGACGGGGACGGCTCGGGCCGCTCCGTCCGGCGGTGTCGCCCGCCGCGCCGGCCCGCGCGCGGCGGTGCTGTCGTCGGTTGCCCTCACGCCGAGACCAGATGCGGCCTCGGCGAGGCGGGGGCGCGATCTTTGCCGCGGCGGCGTTGGCGCAGGCCCTCGCGTTCACGGTCTTCGGCGCCGGGCAGCCACTTGGGTCCGCGGCTCTTGCCCCGGCGCTCGATCACGGACACCAGCGAGCCGACGGCGGCGTCGAGCGCGCGGGCGTGCTCGTTGAGCAATTCGGCCGCGGCGGAGGTCTCCTCCGCGGTGGCGGCGTTGGCCTGGGTCGCCTTGTCGAGATCGCCGACGGCGCCGTTCACCTGCTTGAGTCCGGCGGCCTGTTCCTGGGTGGCGGTGAGCACCTGCTGCACGAGACCGTCGACCTCGCGTGCCTTGGCGGTGATCTCCTCGAAGCTCACGGTGACCTGGCCGGTGATGATCGCGCCCTCGCGGCTGCGGCTGATGCTGCCTTCGATGCTTTCCGCCGTTTCCCGGGCGGCCGCGGCCGCCCGCTGCGCGAGCGTGCGGACCTCGTCGGCGACGACCGCGAATCCGGCTCCGGCCTCGCCCGCGCGGGCGGCTTCGACGGCCGCGTTGAGGGCGAGAATGTTCGTCTGAAAGGCGATTTCGTCGATGGTCTTGATGATCCGGGCGGTGCTGTCGGCGGCGGACTTGATCGCCTCCATCGCCCGCGCCATCTGCGTGATCCGCCGTGAACCGGATTCCGCGGCGGTGCGCATCTCCTCGGTGAGCTGGCGGGCGCGGCCCACGCCGTCGGTGTTGGTTTTCGCCATGCTCGAGATCTCCTCCACCGTGGCGCTGATTTCCTCCAGCGCGGCGGCCTGGCGGGTGGCGCCTTCCGCCAGGGAGTGGCTGGACGCGGAGGCGGACCCGGCGACGGTTTCCAGTTCCGACGAATGGTCGGTGAGATTCAGGCACAGCCCGCGGAGCTGGCGATTGAGCCCCCGGGCAAACCACCAGGTCGTGGCCGAGGCGAGCAGCACGAGCCCGGCGAGCGCGGCGAAGCCGATCGCCCGGTCCCGGCGGTGGGCCGCCGTGCGCAGGACGAGCAGGTGATCGAGCTGCGTGTTTGTGGCGGTCAGGAAGGCCGACGTCGCGACGAGGGCGGCGTGGGCCGAGGCGGCGGCGTTCGCGGGGAGACCGTCGCCCGGGGCTTCGAGGACCCGCAGGTGGGCCTCGAGGGCGGAGCGCCAGGCGGCGTGGGCGGGTTTCAGTGCGGTCGCGAGGCCGGGACTGGTGCCGTAGAAATTTGCATCCTCGGCGAGCGCGGTGGCGACGGCGGCGTCGATGCGGGCGAGGTGGGCGTCGCGCAGGACGGCCGCGTGGCCCGCCGCCGTGATCCGCCGCGCGACCGGATCGAGTCCGGGCCGAGCCCAGTCCGTCGCCGAGCGCGCCACGCGCTCCTGGAGTTCCGGCAGCACGCCCAGCGCGATGTCCATCAGGTAAAAACTGTCGAGGTCGGGATCGAGAATCAGTTTCGAGGTGTCGCCGATGTGGGTGATGAGGCCGCGGGCATCGGCGACGAGGCGGGTGGCGCCGGGAACGCCGGGCCCCGCGGCTTGCCACCGCGAACGCACGGCGGCGGGGGCGAGCGTCCCGCGCTGGCGGGATTCGAGACCGGCGGGCGTGATCTCGAGCAGGGCTCCGTCGCGGGCGGCGCCTTCGACCAGGTCGCGCAGTGCGGCGTCGATCTCCCGGTCCAGACCCGCGGTGCCCTTGCCCTCGGAGCCGATACCCGAGACTTCCCACCGGGCGGCGGCGTTCAGCAGGTGATGGAGCGGCTGGAGCAGCCGGACACCGGCGCGCTCCGCGGTCGCAAATTCGATATGGCCGTTGATGCCCTTGGCGACGAGCCACACCGCCAGGCACGTGAACGGCACGGCAAAGACGAGGGCGATCAGATTGAGACGCTGGCCGACTTTGAGCTGGTTGAGGCGGGAGAGCATGGGAGGGGAGGGGCCTGCGTTTGGGCCTGGTGAATCCCTTCGGACGGCGCGGGGCGGAATTAACCAACCTCGAACGCTATCGGGCGCTATTCCCTGTGTCCTGCCAACGATCGCACCTGCCGGACTCCGCCGATCGCGCTCAGCGGGTGACACTCCAACGGAGGCGGTCGAGGTCGATCCGGACCAGCCGGCCATCGGCCAGCCGAACCACCACGAGCCTCGCCTCGGGCGCGGACACCAGGGCGGCCCGGGTGGCCGCGGTCGCGGTGGCACGGGCGGTGTGACCGGGCAACAGGAGCAACGTGCCGTGCGCCACGAGGCCGCTCGCCGCCGGGGCAAGGGCGACGTCGTGCGGAGGCGCGTTCAGGTGCAGGCGCTGTTCGAGCCGGCCGGCCGCCGACGTCGGTGCCGGGACAAAACGGAACCGGCCGGACGCGCCGAGCCGGACCAGGCCGAAGCGATCGTCGAGATTCAGCCAACGGGAGTCCGAGTCCCACGGCGGGGTCGTCGCGGCCTCGGCGGCGCGCGCGACCACGGTGCCGGTGGCGTGGTGGAGCTCGCGGACGCCGCGTTGGTCGGGCCATCGGGAATCGTTCAGCAGTCCGAGGGTGCCGAGATCGAGGCGGACATCGGATAGGTCGGCCGCGGTCGTCAGGCGATCGACGAACAGGACGGCACCGTCGCGGAGGGCCACCCACGCGAAACGCTGTTCGATCCGCTCGCCGGCCCGGCGCAGCACGCCGAGCACGGCGAGTCCGTCGGAGGTCTCGGCCGTCGTCGCCTCGTGCACCCGGGGCCGGTCGCCGGCGTCGCCCGCCGTCACCACGTGGCCGACGAGCGAGCGGGACTCGGGGCTGAACAGTTGGTCGCGATCGAGCGGTTGCACCAGGCCCATCACCTGGGCGCCCCACGACATGGAGGCGAAGACGGCCGGCGTGCGGTGGACCGCGATTTTCCCGTCCGGAAAAACGCGCGGGCCCGCGGTCGCGGCCAGCACCTCGGCGAGGACCGCCGGCGCCGGTCCTTCGCCGCGCGCGGCCATAAGCGCGTAGGTGTGCGCCGGCATTTCGAGTGCCATCGCCTCGTCGGAGGACAATTTCGTTTCCGTCGGCAGGTAGAGGGATCCGGCCGGGGTGCGGGCGGCCATGCGGCCGAGGGTATCGAGCGCGGCCCGGGCGAGGGCGGCCGCTCCGCGGTCGCCGAAGAGAACGGCCTGCGTCGCATGGAATTCGAACCAGTCGGCATGCCGGCGCAGACCCCAGTCCTGGCCGTTGGGATAAACGACCGAACCGTCGGGCTGGGCAAAGACGCGCAGGGCGTCCCCGATGGCGGCGACATTCCGGGTCAGCGCGGCGGGGGCGGCGCGTCCGGCCCAGGCGTAGAGCGGGAGCTGCGAGGTCAGCAGGTAGGTGCAGGCCATGTAGTCCGGGTGCACCCGCCGGTGATTCTCGAGCGTGAAGTCGTCGTGCAGGTTGGCGCCGCCGAGCCACTCGCGCAGCGGCCGGCCGTCGACCGCTTCGGTGCGGGCGAGGTCCTGCGGCCGCGCAAAGGCGCTCATCGCCCATTGCACGGCGGAGTCGCGCCACGCGGTCTGCCGCGGATGCCCGGGAAAGAGACAGGCCGCGAGGGAAAGCACCGTGGAGTTCCACGCGTTCTCCTCGGCCTTGGAATCGCCGCGGCGCTGCGCCGGCGGCGGCAGGTCCGCGAATCGGTCGGCTTCGTCGGCGATCAGGCGCGCCACCCCGCGCTGCAGGTCGGGCGCGAGGTCGTCCCAGCACAACCAGGCGGCCTCTCCCGCGAGCGCGGCCCAATACGCGGACTGCCACTGGTGCCGCCACGGCCGGCCGTCGGCACAGGTGCCTCCGTCGGCGCCGTGGGTAAGCACGAGGCCGCGGATGAGGGCGAGCGCGGCGCTTTTGGCCCGGACGGGCGAGAAGTCGGCCGGAAACGCCTCCGCCGGCACGAGCCGCGCCACCAGCGCGAGGCCCTTCGCGGCGTGGGCCGACGGACGGATCCCGTGCTCGCCGGACGGCGCCCGGTTCGCCGGGAGCGGCAGCGCGAGCGCGCCGGGCACGGCGACGTGCGGGCGCAGTTCGGATACCAGGTGGCGCGCCTGCTGGAGCAAGATCGGCTCGAGCCGGCGCATCAGCGGGCCGCGGTGGATCCGCTCGGGCCGGGCGGTTTCCGCGCGAAACGCCGCCGCTTCCGCCGGGGTGAACGGCGTGCGCCCGCCGCTCGCCAGGGCCCGCACCGCCAGAGCCCGCGTGTGCGGATCCTCGACGACGGCGAGGCCGGTGCCGGCCAGCAGTTCGCGCGCGGCCGCGAGGGGGACGTAGTCGCCCTGCAGCGCGCGCGCCCGGAGGCCGCGCACCGCGTCGGCGGGAAAAAGGATCTCGCGGCCGGAGATACGCGCGACTTCCCGCAGGCTCGCCGCCACGTCCCCCGCCGCGAGGTCGAAGGCGCGGGCATCCCCGCCGCCCGGCGCGGCCCGGCCGGTGCCGGCGACGGCGACGCCCAGAGCCGCGGCGATCACCGCGACCAGACGGCGGACGGGGCGGGTGGCGGCGGAAGACATGGTGATGACGACGAAACAGCCGCCGTTCTCCGCCATCCCGATCGTGCGGCCGCGAAATATTCCCTGCGCGCGCTTGTTTCCGGGCGCCGCACGGTGCTAGCTCCCGTTCACCTCACCCTGTCCGTCATGCCGCCGCTTGATGCCGACCGTGCCCGTTGGTTTGCCGCCGAAGTGCAGCCGCATGCCGTCGGCCTGCGTGCCTACCTCGACCGGCAATTTCCCGGTCTCGGCGACCGCGAGGACCTGGTGCAGGATGCCCTGATGCGGGTGCTGCGGGCCCGCGAGACCGGCGCCGTCCCGGAGCCCCGGGCGCTGTTGTTCGCGACGGCGCGCAACCTGGCGTTCGACCAGCTGCGCCGGCGGCGCGTGGTGGCCTTCGAGCCGATTACGGAAGTCGCCGACTCGTCCGTCTTCCTTTCCGGTGATGCCATTCCAGAAACCGTCAGCCGCCGGGAGGAGTTCGCCCTCTTGAGCCGAGCCATCCAGTCGCTGCCCGAGCGGTGCCGGCAGGTGTTTACGCTGCGGGTGGCCTACGGGCTGTCCCAGCGCGAGATCGCCGCGCGTCTCGGCATCTCGGAGAACACGGTGGAGAAGCAGATGGGCAAGGGGCTGCGCCGTTGCGGCGAGTTTCTGGCCCGCCACGGCTTGCCCTGACCGCGCCGCGTATGCCCGACGATCCGCGCCATGCTTCCGACCGGTCCGCGACCGCCGTCGCGGCCGACTGGGTCGCCCGGCGGGACCGCGGCCTCAGCGCCGCCGAGCAGGACGACTACCTGCAGTGGCTGGCGAGCGACCCGCGGCACGCGGCGTGGATCGCGCGGCACGAGGCCACCTTTGCCCGCCTGCGGCAGCTGGCGCGGTGGCAGCCGGGCGACGCGGCCGAGCCGAATCCCGACCTCTTCGCGCCGCCGGCCGCCCGGCGCCGGCGCTGGGCGGTCCCGCTCCTCGCCGCGGCCGCCGCCGTGGCCATCGCCGGATATTTTACATGGTCCGCGCCGCGGGCGCCGGCGCCGCCGACCGTGGCCGAGTCCGTGCCGGTGCAGGGTTTTCTGCGGGTGAACGAGAAGCGCGCCCTGCCCGACGGCTCCATCGTCGAACTCAAGGACGGCAGCCGCATCGACGTGGAGTTCTCCCCGGAACTGCGGCGCGTGCGCCTGCACGGCGAGGCGCACTTCACCGTGGCGAGGGATGCGGCCCGGCCGTTTGTGGTGGACGCCGGCGGCGTCGCGGTCCGGGCCGTGGGCACGGCCTTCAACGTTCGGCTCGAGGGCGCGACCGTGGATGTGCTCGTGACCGAGGGCAAGGTGCAGATCGAATCGACGGCCGTCGTCCCGCATGAAACGGGAGAAACCGCGCCGCTGCCGACGCTGGTGGCCGCCCGCCAGCGCACCGTGGTGCCTCTGGAGCCGGCCGCCGCCGTGCCGGCCGTGGTCTCCGTGACGCCCGAGCAGGTGCGCGAAGCCCTCGCCTGGCAGGCGCCGCGGCTCCAGTTTTTCGAGACACCGCTGAGCGAGGCCGTGGCCGAGTTCAACCGCCACAATCCCGACCAGCGGCTCACCGTGCGCGACGCCGACCTCGGCCGCGTGCGCATCGGCGGCACCTTCCGCGTCGACAACGTCGAGGGCTTTGTGCGGCTGCTGGAGGTCACCCTCGGGATCCGCGGCACGCCGGGCGGCGCCGGGGAAACCGTGCTGGGCCGCGGGCCCTGAGTCCGGGCGGGCGGCAGCGGGCGGCGGCGGCGCGCAGATTTTTTCGGCGGGTGATTACGGAAGGCGCGGGCTGGTTCGTCATCACCTCCAACCCCGAACCATACCTACCATGCGATCCCCCGGTGCGCTTTCCCGTTGCTTCCCGAACCTCCGACGTTGGTCCCGCGCCCTCGGGGCCGGTCTGACCGCCGCGGTGCTGACCGTCTCCGGCTGGGCCAGCGACGCCGCCAAGCGCCCCTACGATCTGCCGGCCGGCGACGCCGCGGTCACGCTGCGCCAGCTCTCCGAAGCGTCGCGGCGCGAGATTCTCTTCGCCGCCGACGTGGTGCGCGGCGTCACCACCAATCCCGTGCGGGGTGAACTCACCGCGCTCGAGGCCGGCCAACGCCTCGTCGCCGGCACGCCCCTGGTCGTGCTGCAGGACGAGAAGACCGGGGCGCTGGCGGTGCGCCGCAGCGCGCCGGCGAGCGCCGCTCCGGGCGCGGGCGCCGCCGGCGTCGCGGGTGCCGCGCGCGGC
>JACCEA010742862.1_pt1 | contig 20468 bp, 18 predicted proteins | sample 7449851 | NCBI WGS metagenome assembly JACCEA01 (sample SAMN15323453, study PRJNA562643) | freshwater metagenome | isolation source: river surface water | place: USA:Blue River Watershed | collected 2017-08-18
ATTGCAGGAAATGGTGATGAGGAGATTGACCATTAGACTGGAGTGCATGTTGAGGAGGACGTGGTTGTAAATGCACTTGGCTACCCTCTACTCCTAAATCATGAGTCGAGGTTTCATTGTGAATCTTTGATGAGTGATTAATATCTTCCATTAGTGCATGGGTTTGGTGTTGGTGAACCTCCTGTTGGTAGTTGACCTCTTGTTGCTGATCTAGCTCATGCTGACGCTGCTGAATGTGTAATTGGTGTTGTTGCTCAAGATGCAGACGATCTTCATCAAGAAATTGTTGTTGAAACTGTTGCGCATCTTGAATTTGTTGAGACAAAGATGCTGACAATGTTGGCAGACTTTCCACAAAACCATCATGCACTCCACCGGCTTGTGTAGCCATCGCACTGGAGCCACTCAAAACAGGCATGCTTTCTTCTTGTGATGCTGCCAAACTCGGGCTGTCCTGAGCTAAACTAGCCACACTTCCAACATGATTGACATTTGCACTCGCTCCACCACTGCTAGTTCCATTAGGAACTACCGCCTCGGCTGGAATTCCCAATTGGGAGAGAATCTGGGCAGCACCAGCCTGTTCCATTAATAGCTTCTTTAGACGCTCAATTTCAGCCTTGAATTCACGAATCATAGTATCTTTTGGATCTTCGTTAATTTTTGGTTTGTTCTTAATATTTTTTGCACGATTGGCATAGCGCAATGTTGATAATGTTTCATCGTAATTATAATCCGCTGGCGAAATTGCAGCAACCATCATAGTTTTCGTATTTCCTCCCAGAGAATCTTGCAACAATCTGGTCAATTTACTATCACGATAAGGAATATGCTTTGCACCCTCCGATAATGCAGAAATGACGTTTCCTAATACTGAAAGTGACAAGTTGATCTTGATACCTTCTTTTAAGGTTTGATCCTTTGCTCCAGTTTTCTTCGCGCGTTCACTACCAGCCAAATCAACAAGATTGAGTTTACCGACACGAAGCATGTCTTTTCCTGTCGCCGGATCTTTTGTGTTCATTTCAATGACAATGGTGAAAATAGAGTGAGAACGAGATGATTCCGAGTTCATCAAAGTCGAAGCCACAGTACGGTTCGTCAAACCTTTATCGAGCATTTGATATAAATCTTCCGGTGACTCCACCACAACATCAGTCAAATTCTTGACGTATATACCTTTATTTGGATCTTCCTTTAATTCACACTTTACGTTGGCTTTCGGATTACCCAATAAATCGCGAATCTCTTCATTGTATAATTCCAAATAGGAGCAGCGAATTAAAAATTCAATGTCCTTTGTTGATTTAACGAATTGAAAAATATGTAAGAATGAATTGGGAATCACACCTCTAAGGTTTTCGTCTGTGGTTGACGGACCTTGCATAGTAAAACTGAGAAAAATAGAAATACACATTAGAATGGCAAGAATGAAGCTGTTTCTGATCTTACTAACCTTTTTCCACAACCAGTTTGTCCATAAGCAAAAATGGTGCTGTTGAACCCTTCCAATGTACTTTCTATTACATTAAAACATGATTCTTCATAGAAGATGCGTTGTTGAGTATTCTCATCATAAGTAGCATCATATGTGAAAGATTTTGGTTGTTCATTTGGTGCTTCAGGGTTAATAATAGCAACCTGGCGATTCTCTGAATCAATTTGAATGATTGGTTTGCGGCTCTCTTCGTTCTCTTTACGATTCATCGGGCGGCAGCGAACCACCACAGTTATGCATTCATTGCTCATTTTCGCTATTATTTGATATACTACCTCTTCAACTGCAGTAATTTATATCAGAACCCTGAAAATGAATACTGACGCGGACAACACAAGACACTGAACAATTTCAGTCAAAGAACAGATCGAATACTATGAGTGATAGAATACTAATTTCTATGCTGAACATAAAATTGAGGACCTGACAGTTGCAACACAACTATCTTGGTTTATGACCATACAATGCTATCAATAAACTTTTTCGATAAAGCCGTTCTGCGAAGTCAAACCTCCAAGGATGAAACACTTTCACGTTTGCTGATCCACAACATTAATTAAAGTTCAATCAAGACAATAAACAATCTTGTGGAAAACGCATTTGCTACAAATATGAGCGAAACGGTCACTAGTAAACTTTCCTTTAAACTTGAACGCAAATATTGTAGGAAAAATGCTGGTTGAGAAGATTTTTTGTTGTTGCTTGAAAAAATTTTTGCTTTATTACCAACTATACCATAAGTATACCATCAAGTTGTTTCTGTTTCTGTCTTGAATGCATTAACAAATGGTTTGGCTTCACGTCCCATGGTGCTCGTTGTTTAGCGTGCTTGTAATTGTTCATTTCACTATTGGAGAACAGACTGTCTACACGGAGGATGATGAAGGTACAAATCTCAAACATGGTTCACGCACATTTAACTTTGCCGCTCAATCTTCTGGCGCTGCTGTTTTGGACAAGTCTCCTGAAAGCGGAAAAGGCTTTCGAAATCTATTGAATGATGACAAAGATAAGTATGCAATTAGTCCTTGTAAAGAGAAGAAGTGGGTAGTAGTTGGTTTATCGGAAGAAATTGCTGTGACAACAGTCATATTAGCAAACTATGAGAAATATTCTTCAACTGTGAGGGAATTCCAATTGTTGTCTGCTAAGCAATATCCAACATCTGAATGGATCGATCTTGGAACCTATACTGCAGAACCAAAATTAGGAGAGCAAGTTTTCAATATTACAAGGGAGTCTGCTAGTTCATATACAACGCGCTATTTGAAGGTGAAGTTTTTGACACACTACAATGATGAAGCCTTGTGTACTTTAAGCCAAATTAAGGTCTATGGTATGACTTTGATGGAATGGGTACAAGCAAATGAAGATTTCCAAGAAACTCCAAATGTAAAAGTTTTGTTAAATGATGACAATACTAGTAAACCTGAGACCAATAAGAATGTTGGAGATAATACACTGCCGAGTAAAAGTTTGAACAACTCGACCAATACAGTAGTCGTCAGTGATGAGTCAGCTCAAGTTAAAACTGATTCGTTTGAAGAGCCTTCTGAGCCAATTCTTTCCGCTCTAGAGAAGTCTGACAACAAGGAAGGTGCACCAGAGGAAAAGGTGGACGATGAATTAATTCATGCTGATGAAAGTTCAAATGTTAAAGATGAGCTGGACATGCAATTTTCGGTCAATCAAGATGGTGGATTAACAATTACAACTTCCACGACGATTGCTGTAGAAGACAATAATGATCATCAATCAAATTACAATTCATTGACCGCCCTTGCAAATCAGTCCACCTCACAAGATGATAAGAAGGTTACAATTGCCGGATTAGAATTGAATATTGGGGATTGGAAGAAAGTCTATACTATATTCAACGAGTCTCATGCCTCGATGGAACTTTTATTAGATACATTGCGTCGCATCCAAGAATTTTTTGATCCAAGTGAAGAAACATTTTCAATGAATCGCTTGGAGGGTCATTTATCCTCCGAGTCATCGAATCTTTCGACTCTTGAGGTAAGATCTGAAGGGTTGGTTGTTGAAAATGTTGAGGGTCAACTGAACAGCAAGGATGCCATAACGGGCGCATGGTTGAGTCCTCCCGAGCAGAACTCAGTAGATGATGTCCCAATTGATGATTCGAGTGGGGAAGTCCAGATTGAAAATGAAGCAAATGTGGCTTATGCTCCTTCAATTCCCCAAGTATCTGAATTTGTTAATTTAGATTCATCCTGCATTCAGGACTCAAGCAACTCTGAGAGCGCAAAGGATGAAATGGTTGAAGATAAATCCGGAGCGGCAAAGTCGGAGGAAATGAAACCGTCATACGTAGAAATAGTACACAAAGACTCTTCAATTGATGATATACCGGCAGATCTCACAATGGAGTCCAAAGAACCACCCTCTTTGGATGCATTTGAGACTCAAGTATCACAACAATTGCCTCCAAATGAAATCCTTCCAGTTCATTCTCAACATCACTCGTTTGGGGAATTGATAATCAAAGCTGGCGAGCATTTCAATTGCTTCGAAGACTTAGAATTTGATATTTTCCAAGAAAAGATGAAGCTAAAGTTGCAGTCATTAAAAGATGATAACAACTCTGGCGCTTCATCGATGTCTCACCACACGGATAATGTCTTCAAGGTTTTGATCCAGCGTATCAAAAGTCTCGAGCTTAATCAAGCTATTTTGGAAATGTATATTGAACAGGTAATTTTGTATATGTTCATGGGCTGGTGTTTCTGAACTGTTTGTCGATTTTCTCACAGATGACACATTGTTTTCAAGCTGTATCAAAGGAATCTGTGAATCAATGGCAAAAAACTATTGAGTTGTCAAATCGCATAGTAGCTCTAGAAGAAACAATGCTACAGAGATTAACGACTCTAGAAGCGGAGAAACCAACCGCTAGCATACCGGAAGTGATTCCAGAAAATCAACCATCGTCTACATTAGGAAATGATATGCATTTACTAAAATTTGTGAAACAACCAGATTTCCATGATGGAGAAGTGAATTTGGATGATATTTTTCACCGTATTATATATTATTTCTTGCATTGGATGAAAGATGTGAAGATGAAAATTGTGCCTACAGTTAAAGAAACAGACTGGTTCAACAAATTCTTTCACCGAAGTAAACATTTCAAGGAAAATCGTGACCACTTTATCGCCACCCATTCAGCATGGGAGATTTATCGAGAGTATGTGATTGAGATCATCCTTGTAGTGGTTGCGATAGGAGTAGGACTGACCATCATGTCATCGCTCTTGTTGGGGTTTTTCTTTGCTTTCATGTGGTTATTGTACCATTGTAAAAGCAAAGGAAATATGACAGAGAACCGCTAATTGGCCAATCAAGTTTAATTTCAGTCGCTGATGTAAATAGTAATCAATGAGTCTTTTTGTTTACTCAATTTTTTGTTAAGTAGATGGAGCTTTTCGTAGTGTTTTCTAGATTATGCCATTATGTATCTGTTGTTTGATGAAGCATTGTAATCATCCTAGTTGGTGGTTGCTAAGTTTTTGGGATTGTGATCTGTTTTAAATTCAATATTTGTTGTTGGTGTGTGACATAGAGTGAACTTTGCATCATAGTGGTGATTTAGAGTAGTGGGTGATATACAAATACAGAGCTTCAATATCTACGTTCATAGACTTGCTAACGTCAGCAAACTCTTACTGTTGCTGGAAAATATTTTTCAAGAACTTCGTAACAGCCGCTGTTTCATCTGGGTCTGAGCTATGACCCATTCCCTAGAGACGAAATAAGTATTATGAACATGTGCGATATATCAAATGATTACTGTATAATTATTGCGAACCTCGATAGTAATAAATTCAGGTGAGGGAACAATTTTTGTCAACTCCTGATGAGAGCCTTTTCCCCATGCGTGCGAGACAACAAGATCTTCGTCTCCATGAATTTGCAGAATTTTAAGCGACTTTGCAGATGGTGATAAGACGCGAGGATAATCATCTTTTAATGGAAGCCATGTGCTAAGGGCAATGCACCCACCTAACTGATGTGATGATCGAAGTGATACGTGCAATGCCAATGCACCACCTTGGGAAAATCCAGCCACCACAATTCTGGTTGAGTCAATACCATTATCCACTTCCTGTTGGATAATCTTGTTGATGCGATCTGCCGATTCCGTGAATCCTACACGATCCTCTCTGCTTGATGGTTCTAGTCCTAATATATCACTCCATCCTAAAATTATTGTTTGACTGCGTCATTCTGACACTATCCACAATCCAACCCTTACCTGGCATAGGCATACCTCCATTGACTGAAATAGGCCTAGTTTTGGCAGTAGGAAGCACAAATTTAGTATCAACTAAGCCTAATGTTGGCATCAAAGCTGCCCACCCATCGGCAGTATCTCCTAAACCATGCATCCAAACCACAACGTTACGATACGACCCACTTCTGGGAATGAATGTTACTCCACGACCACCAAGTCCGTCATTTCTAATGGCTTGCATATTTCTTGCTGAGATGTGACATCCTATGAATCAACTATTGAACGTAAAATTGTTGAACGAACCGTACCAGAAGAAAAATTTCTATTGAATGAAGCACAGTTGGTAACTGCAGCGAGTTGACAGAGGAGTAATCCTACAGTGCAAGTGAATCTCTTCTTGAGTAGCATTAAGGAATACCAATAAGGCACTGGAAGCGATGCTTACACAAAAAGCGTTAACTCCGTTTGCCAAATAATAATACAAAAATAATGAATCCCATGTTTAATTATTACTTGATACAGCATAATAAATATAAAATTGGTATTATTAATCATTTGTCTCCGTGACAAAATATAACCGTTTCTTTTTGCTGGCGCCGCTGCTCAATAGGAATAAGTATGTGGTATGGTATACAATATGGAATACCAATAACGCGCCTAAAAGGTATTGATTGCAGTAATAATTACTACGGTCATCTCCTTATTGAATAGAAACGAAGGATGAGTGCAGGTAATCCAAAGGCCATGGAGGTCTTTCCAGACCTCCATCACAAAATGTCAAAAAAAATTGCTCAACTGACAAAGGTAATCTATCACCTCAATACAAAGAATGAAGACCATGCTATGGAAGTTGAACAGTTAGCAAGCAATCACCAGATGGAGATACAACAAATTCTCCGAGATGCAGCAAATCGTATAAGTAAGTTTAAAGAAGTGGTGGAAACCAAGCAACAGTCGGTATGTTAACAATTTAGCATTTTCCCTCCATTGGTTCCTCAATGTGTTTTCTTTAGGTTAACCAAGAAGCTAAGATTGAGAAACTAGTAAAGAAACACGAACAAGAAAAAGCGCAAGCAATGCAAGATTTGGCAAACTTAAAACAAAAAATGGCAGAGAGAGAGTCCAAAATTGCGCAGGAATTCCAAAATAAATACGATTTACTTCGACGTGAAGTTGATACGATGAACAAGAAATTTCAGGAGCGAATACAGCAATTTGACACCATCAATCAGGACTTGAAAAAGAAAGTAGAAGATGCTTCCCTTTCTGGTTCTCAAGGGATGGAAGATCTGAAAAGAAAATATGAGAAGGAGCTTGCTGAAGTTATTCGGAGTAGTAATGAGAAGTACAACAATATGTTGGTGGAACAATTACAAGCACAGGAATCATTGAAAAAGGACTTAGAATCGAAATTGCAAAAAGAATGCCAAGCATTACAAGATAAACACAAATCTGAACTAGAGAGAGAAACTGGACAAATACGGGCAAAGCTTGCTGCTGATAAACAAGAAGCACTGTTGAATCTCCGTCACGAATTAGAGGATAAAATGAATGCCATGAAACAAGAGAATACAAATAAGTTAGACAAGCTTCTGGCTGATCTCTTGCTCAAAGGAAAGGAATCTGATGAGTTACGCGAGAAATCCGAGAAGCGCATACGGGAATTAGAGGATCAAATTGCAATGTTACAAAAATCCCTCCAAGATCAAGTTGGTGGATCCCAATCGGCGATGTATTCGTTATCAAAAGAAATGGATGAATGGAAAGAAAAGTTAAAAGTAACAACAGTTAAACTTACTACACAAATTGAAGAAAACGAATCCCTCCAGACTTTAGTATCCGATAAAAACAACAAAATCGCCGGACATGAAGTGAATATCAGGCAACTTGAAGACAAGATTAAGCGTCTTGAAAGTGACCTTGCAAATTTGTCCAGTAATGCATCGCAACAAGAGCAAGATTTACGCGCGAAAGTTAAAACTTATGAGAAAGAGAATGAAAGCTATCGTCAAGAGATAAATACTATGGGCACGAATTTGATGACGTTGAGAGAGGACTTGAAGAGCAAGGAAAAACAATATCAACAGCAATTAAGTGATCAGTCAGCAAAATATGATCTCTTGTATTCAGCTAAAATGAAGTTAGAGAGTCAAGTTCAAGATTTACTTTCGTCATCTTCATCGGCCAATCAGCAAGCAATGACTGAGATCGAGAATCTCAAGAAGATGATGGCTGATATGGAAAAGCGATTCAAAGCAAAGGAAGAAGAGTTACTGTTGAACCACGACCAAATGCTGAATAAGCTTCGAAGTCGTCATGAGCAAGAGATTAATGATTTGAACAAGCAATACCAAGATTTGGAGAAATCATCTGCGAAGCGGTTGCAAGATCTTCAGGATGAGATGAAGCAACATCAAGAGAAAGCGGAAAGAACTCTTCAACGCTTAAAAGAAGATCATCAGCAGATGATTGAAGAAAAAGATAAGCAGCATATCGAAATTGTTAACGGCTTGAAACAAACTATTGATGAATTGACGCAACAGCTTGCTTCTCAATCAGATTCCAGTCAACAAGAGAAAGAAAAGATGAAGAATGATTATATGAAGTTAGAGGCGAAATATAAAGCACTCTCGAAAGAGTTCGACAGCAAAAAAGGAGATAACGAGCGTTATGAATCTATTACCAACAGTTTAAAAAATCAAATTGAAAACTTGCGTGAAGAATTGAAGGCGTCCCAAAAAGCTTTCCGGGAGAAAATGGACATCAACACTCAGAAATTGGAACAAGAATGGTCAGCTAAATTAGAGGCTGCTTTGAAGCAAGCTGAATATGACAAAGAGGAGCTTCGAAAATTGCTTCTTGCTCAGTTTGCTGCAGAGAAAAATAGTTTGATTGCTCAACATGAAGAAGAGGTTAAGTCGTTGAAACAGTTGTTACAAAAGGAAGCCAACGATGCTAGTGGACAATTGCGCGACAGTGAGATGCAGAGAGCTGCTCTTGAGTCGCAATTGAAGCAAGAAAAGATTCAACATGAAAAAATGGTGAGCGAGTTGCAGAGTAGTCATCAGTCCGCTATTCGTGCTTTGGACGATTCTCATCGACAAGAAGTTGATCGGTTGCGACGCGAACATAAATCGTCCAGTGAATCTCGAGAACAATTACTTATTTCTCAACACCAAGAAGAAGTTGCGAAGTTACACAAGCTTTTGGAAACTACCAAACAAGAACACAACGATTTACTGTCTAGTTCTTTGAAATCTGCGCAACAGCTCGCCGACGATAGTTTGAGGAAAGCATTGAAGGATTTAGAACAGTCGCTATTGCAAAATTATCAACAGCAAAGGGATGCACAACAACAAGCCCACGAAAAAGAGAAACAAAAATTGATTGATCGGTACGAGGACGAAAAGGGTCGATTGCAGTCAGAAATTAAGGAATTGAAGAACTCTTTGCAAGAAACAAGAAATCAAGTGACAACTCTTCAAGATATTATTAACTCTGAACGAATGATTCGAAGCCGCCGAGAGGAAGAGTTTATCATTGAACGAGATGGATTGCAACGTGAACATCAACTCGCTTTGCGCCAAACACAAGATCAATACGAAAAGCAACAAGTTGTGCTCATGAAACGTCACGAAGAAGAAATGAATCACGCTCGTAAAGAAGCAAGCGACATGAAGGGGCAGTACGAAGAAAGAATTCGTGAAATTGTGAAAGAATATAAAAATCTTGAAATGAAGTACCTGAATCGTGAATCTCGCCCTGAAGATCTTGCTCGTATAGACCAATTGACTCAAGAATGTATCGAAAAGGAAGAACTCGTGAAAAAGATCAACGAAGAAATGCTCTATTTCAAACGCGAGATGCTAAATCGAGAAGAAAATTATAATCAGAAATTTGGTCGACAACCGAATGTTGGGGTGATGCAAGTGATAAAACCCAAGGAAGTTAGTGATGGAAAAGCAAAACCAACTCAGATGCGTGTCGTAAATACGCAAGGTGGTAATATGATGGGACCTGGAGTAGGAATGGGAGTTGGTATGGGAGCGGGACTAGGTGTAGGGGGAGGTGGAATGGGAGTTTCCAATAGTAGCGGTAAAGTTGGCGGAAAATCCACCAAGTAGCTCTAGAGTTCTGAAGAATCTTTTGATGTAAATAGAAAGTTATTATGAAAATGTTTTTAATACTACCGTATTGTAAATATAATAGACTGGAACTTTAGCTATCGTAGTGAACAGAGTGTCAATTTTCCAAATTCTTAGTAATATGATTAACTTAAAACGATACAAAGAATAACTTCTTTTTTGCAGATAGAAAATGAACCATATCTAATAACAGATTTTCAATTGGAACTGTGCATTACTTGTGTTTGACCCAATTTTTGCTTCAGGTGGTCACCGGCTTTAATCGCTTCGTATTTTGTGCTGACAGAACCGACAGTTTCTATCAACACATCTTGAACTGGACCACTGAAGAATACTATAGCTTTCCTTGAGAGATCTTGATCAAGTAAATTTGAAAATTTTGAGGATTGTATAGGATTTTCGGAATCATCATCCATGGCAAGGAGTTGTGGTTGTCCAACAACTCTATGAATTGGAGATATCCAACGGTCATTGGTCCAACGCTGTAGAAAGTCACCTAATTAAAAACGGGACCAAAACAAGTTACAAAGTACAAAAGCGTCTTAAATATATAAGAAACTCTAACCAGCATTAACAACTAATCCGTTAGATGAAGGTGGTACAGAAACTGCAAACCAAGTTTGGGTTTTGTGATCCAAAACTTCTAACCCTCCAAATTTCACTATTGCATGTCTATTATCCGGTGTTGTAACGTCCATACATTGCCAGTCTTGTGGATCAGGCTTTAATATCGTATAACCTTGATAATCAGTATGAGCCCCATATCTTAGGCTTGTTGTATCACTGGAATGGTCTAGCGCACCAAGCCTTTCAACAGAGGACGGATAATAAGCCAACCGTAACGCATTACCATTATGATTCTCACTATCAAAACCTCCACCTACACAATTTCCCCTTCCATCATCATAGTAATTATGAAAGTAAGCTAAATCCTCGAATTCAAGCGCTGCGGCACTGATGTAATGAAGTGCTTTCAATATTCTCTCCATATGTTGAGCCATGTAATTCCTGGAATTTTCGATAAAGGTGCTCATGAATTCCGTTTCATCTTCATCTTTTGAAAGTAACACATCCAGACTACATTGTAAATATGGTGAAGATTTATTGAAAACAAAGCTTTCAACAGGATCCGATGCAACAATTTTATCTTCATGAGATTTTTCCATCGATGCTGCCACATTCTCCAACCCACATGGAGTGTAGCCACCTTTACTGTTCCCATATCCGCCATGGTGATATTTTAGTTTTGTGTGAATTCTTGATGAAAAGAATTGGTGCATGTTATTGTACAGGATATCGAATGTTTCAGAGGGAATTCCATGCCCAGTGATGATAATGGCGCCGATGGTACGAAGGGCCTCATCCCAAAGTCTGCTGACATACCGTTGAGCTGCAGAAATCTCTGAAAAGCGATTTGGCAATTCCCCATATAACCAACAACTGATGTCGATGACAGCAATTTTCGCCATCTTGATCCAAAATCAATCCACCAACAAGGAATAAAAAGTAAAGCAGCTGATGATGTGGGATGACTAGCAGAGGCTCGCGTCTGCTGATTCTCGCTGCTGCTGCCTCTCTGCTGCTGCTTCTCCTGTGTGTGCCTGTGCTCCTGCTGTGGCGGCTCTTTTGGGGGTTCAAAATCGTTTACAATATTGGTGATGTCTGTTTTTTTTTTACGAACCACCCAATAATGATGTTCGTGTTTGTCGGGGTAGCTTATCATTAGTCACAAATTGCGCATTGCGACCATCTTTTTTTGAGAGCAGAGTTGGGTATTGTAAATTGAAATTTTTAATTGAAAACGTACTATAACTTCGTCAATCTCGATGTTGGTAGCTGATCTTCTGGTAATGACAATACGGTCAATAAATCCGTGGCCCACTGATGATACATATCTGTGTCACCGCTTACTGCGCCCTCCGCACCATGCCAATCGCCCATGAAGTTGACTTCAATTAATCGGGGATGGACTTTATTTTTTACAGTCGACGGTTCAATTGATGGCGACTGTGATTCATTGTGATCATGCAAATCATAAATAACGTCCACCGAATAGTAAGCACTACTATTAGGCCATTGACCGATCGATTTTGCGGCTCCTCGAAATAAGTCTCTGAGTAATTGCGTCGTTTGCTCCCTTATTTCTGACCAATCAAATATACCTTCACCATATTGCAAATCTAACTCTTTTTGGATACCGGTTTGGATGACCCTACCCTGAGCATTCGCGATTTCTTCGATCTCGTCATATGCATTCACTGTGATGGAAACCTTAGGATCGTGAAGCAAATCATTACTGTATGGCTTGTATGCTAAGCGTGAATAAAAGAGTTCATGAAAATAGGCTGGTAATTGTTAGAGAGGAAGAACGAAAGAAAGAGATAATATCTTGATTGCGAGAACAATATTGAAGGCTAACCTTCGAATGGTTCAAATGATCGAACCAAAACAAAACAGCGCATGTCAAATTTTCGATCCCTCATCAAAAGAGGTTGATCTACCAATAATTGAGCAACCCGATCCATACCATCAAAATTCATAGGGGCTACACCAATCACTTTCTCAACATCTTCAAAGGATTTTACACCCGCTAGCATGGTAACAGCCGTGTCATTGATGGGCGGTGCAAATATTGCAGAGTAATGGAGACCTTCAGATGACGTATCCTCCACAATTCGATGACCCAAGCCACGAGTACCTTGAGCTGGCTTTAGTATCCAGCGATTTGATAGTCCAGCATTACACCTACGCTGGTGTTCTTCTGCGAATAGATGAAATTCGGTGGAGAGATCAAAGTATGGTAACCACCAGTTTGGCAGATTTCCCTGCTCGTCGCAGCAATACTGCCGAACCGTTAAGGGTAATAAGTCCTTTCGTATCAAAGCAGCTTCGTATGGAAACTGACATATCCTTTGATGGATAGGCATTTTGAGAAAGTCTTTCATTTGACGAGTTGTAAAGATAAAATCAGCTTCCTCTTCTGTTGGCACTAACTCGATATTGGAGGACTTCAAAGTTACCTCCTTCAATAAAACCTCGTAATCAGTGAAGATTTTAATTCGACTGGGACGTTCTGGTAATTGATTGATCTGCTCAACTCGGGGATCTACGCGACTTGCAGTGGGGGGTAGAGGATTTCCTTTCTTACGATGAAATTCTACACACGCTTGGTTAATTGCATGCTGTAGACTATCGCGTACTTCTGTAGGCCATAGAGTCGAGTTATCAAAAAAGTGAAGAAGCCATGATGCCAACGATACAGTGAATGGCTTTTGTGCATATGCAAGATTCTGAATGTCTATCATTTCCCTGTTTATTTTTGTTTTGTATTGATCAATACACCGTACAGTCACGCACTATACACGCACTGCACAATAGACTGGAGCAGCCGCCAGCAGAGCGGCCGCAGCAGCAGGCCGCAAGAGGCGAGCAGCAGCAGCAGCGCAGCACAGCAGAGGAGGCCGCCACACAACATGGAACAGAGACAGAGCGGCGCTGCGGCAGCATCATTTTTAAATGTTTTCAGTTCACATACATAAACTAGAAAATAAACATAATTACCACTGCTGCAAGTAGCAACAACGCGGCGCTGTACTACTACTAGCAGAGCAGAGAGCAGTCGGGCGGCCGACGGCAAAAAAGCATATCTAGATATAATAAGCGCCAAGAGAAGGGAACAAGGGAACTCAGCAAGTCGTCGACCAATGCATTCAGTTATTCAGTTAGTGAGGGAGCAGTATTGGGATAATACCTACAGTCATGCCATCTCAACTTTTATCAAGAATGGAAATTGCTACCGTCGGTGCTTGCTACAATTCGCAACTATTGCTGATAGGGGTCTTGGTCTTTTGGCTGGTTACCGTTCTTCCGGTAGTTCGGAGTGATACATTCCATAGCACGTGGGGAAAACCGGGTACAGACACTGAACTTGCAAGAGGAAGGCGGCAAGGTGATCGCTGTGCCTTTCCACAACCAGGGTTCAATTATCTTTGGGAAAGTTTGAATGCATCAAATAGTTTTTATCATCGAGTAGACATTTTATCAGGAGAGAAAGTACTGCAATATGATCCAAAAATTCTGGCAAATTATGATAAACACGGAAAGATGTTTATTTTGCCGAAAACGTTTTCTGGTATTCGTCATCCCAAAGAATTGTTGGAAACATTTCGTCACTACAACGATATTGATGCAGTATGCGGTCGAGATAATGATAAGGATGAACAACATCTTCAATTGCGCACAAGTTTTTATGATGACTTGATGAATATTAATGAAACAGCAAAACCACGCCGTATGGCTATCTTTAAAGAAGTTGCTGTTAACAACTATGGTTTGATTGTTCATCGCGATGACTGTCGGTATGTGAGAAATGCAGGATGCTGGTTCATGAAACATTCACGGATCTATACTTTAAATGGTCAGCTCCATTCTCATGACCATGTTATCTCTCTTGGAGCTGGAGCAAGTGGAACTTGGCATTTTCCAATGGAATGCTTTGTCGCCTTGGCTGGTGTGGATAAAGCTATCCTTGAAAAGTCTGTATTCCATGTTCCAACAAAATCTTCTTTTATTATGGGGTGGTTACGTCTGCTAAATATTCCAGATAGCAATATCATAGATTCCCCATTTGTTTTGGCGAAAACCCTTTATGTTCCAGAAATGGGACGTTGTGGCGAAACATATCCAACACAAATTCAGTGGTTGCGACAGATTGTCAACTTGCCACTCGACCATGTAAAAGAAACTCAAGATAAATTACCATCAATAATCAATGAAAGTAAAATCAACGATAAGTTTACAGTATTATTGATCCATCGTAGTGGTTCAAGACAGATTCGCAATCCACAAGAAGTTGAAGGTCATGTAAGGAGTTACGCTGAAAAGAATGATCTGAACTTTGTTTTACATCACGATCAACATTTGCCTTCTCTCTCTGAGCAAATTCATCGATTCTCCAAGGCACATATTATTGTTGCGCCTCACGGTGCTGCTCTCCTCTTTTCAGCATTTGCTCCACCAAATGCTTGTATCATTGAATTCATGCCGATTTTAAATCCAGAATGTTATGCCCGAATTGCGTACATTCGTAAATTGGATTATATTATGTATACCATGGATAACGGTGCGGCAATTAAGATTAGTGAATTAGAAGAAGGTTTAGAAATATGCAAGACTCGAGTACTTGCTGGAAGTTTAGGTAACAGTTAGGTGCCATTCAAAGTTTTGAATCATTTATAGTTACAGAACATTCTTTTTTCTTTGCTATGACGCAATTCTCATTAGGCTATGCCCTATATGACCTATCACCGTTAAATTGAAAATTCCACAGCTTAACAATAATACAACAAAACGTAATGATACGCTTCTAGTCAAATAGGGTTATAATCCATCAATGTGGGTTTTTATCGACCGTCATGGGAATAATTATCACCACCACACGCCGCGGCCCGCCAGAGCGCTCAGGAGAGTTTGATTGGTTCTTCTTGTTGTTGACTGTTTCCATCCACAAGACACATATTTTCTCGCCAGAGATTCAAACTAAGTCACCATATAGTCATTGAGGACTAATTCCCCTGTGGTTAAAACTTTAGTTTGGGATATTTTAAGCTCAAGCTTCCACTTTGGTTTTAGGTAAGACTTCATTTGTGTTAGGAATCTGCCTCAATTCACGATAATTCGAGTAGTTTTAATTTAACAACACGTCAAAATGCCATTGTCCAAGACCAAGAAGGCCGAGTACTTCGAGCGCATGACCAACATGCTCAACACCTATGGAAAGGTGTTCGTTGTCCAAGTTGACAACGTCGGATCTCAACAGATGAACGCTACCCGTAGATCCATGCGTGGTCAAGCTGAGATTCTCATGGGTAAGAATACCTTGATGAAGAAGGTTATGAAGGAATTCCTCAACAACAACCCTGGCCACTTCTATGGTTCCCTTGCCGCCAAGATGAGCGGAAATGTTGGTTTCGTCTTCACCAACGCTGATCTTCCAAAGATCCGTGATTTCATTTTGGCTAACCGCGTTCCAGCTCCTGCTCGTGTCAACGCCATCTCTCCTGTTGATGTTGTTGTTCCTGCTGGTCCAACCGGTTGCGATCCTGGACAAACTTCATTTTTCCAGGTCCTCCAAATCCCAACCAAGATCGTTAAGGGTCAAATTGAGATTACCAACCCTGTCAACTTGATCAAGAAGGGCGACAAGGTCGGTTCATCTGAGGCTGCTTTGTTGACCAAGTTGAACATTAAGCCATTCTCTTACGGTTTGGCCATTGACTGTGTCTTCGACCACGGTTCCATGTTCTCTGTTGATGTCTTGGACATCGATGAGGCTTATCTTTCCTCTAGGTTCATGGATGCTGTTTCCAAGGTTGCTGCCCTCTCCTTGACTCTTGGCTACCCAACCCAGGCTTCCCTCCCACACTCCATCGCTGGTGCTTTCAAGGCTTTGGTCGCTGTCACCGTCAACCTTGACAACTACACCTTCGACAAGGCTGATCCTTACAAGAAGTTCCTTGCTGATCCTTCTGCTTTCGCCGTCGCTGCTCCAGCCGCTGGTGGTGCCGCTGCTGCCGCTCCTGCTGCTGCCGCTGCTCCTGAGAAGCCAAAGGAAGAGGAAGTTGATGCCCTTGATGGAGGTATGGACATGTTCGGTGGAGGAGGAGGGGGAGGAGGATATTAAGCGTCCTTACTCAACTCTGACTTTACGCAGAATTCATGATCCTGTATTGAGTGATTGACTATTGTGTTTAGACTGAATTGAACTTACTTGTATGAATTTGTCATAAAATAAATACGGTGAATCTCTGGTATTGATTTCATTTTTCTACCTTGACATGTAATCTATAAACAAATTGCTAGAATACTACTAGCAATGTTCTGGTTTGAACATTACAAATGAGGTTTTCAATACCTTCAATTCACTTGCAAATGAAGTTGTAGAAACTTTTGTTACGGCTTCTGTATTCATCATCGGTATTAACTTTTGAGCAGCTTGTTTTCCAATACCCCATTGTTTCTGTATCACGTTATAATATTCTTTGAACGATACAGATTGTAAGGTGGTATCATTCCTATACAATATGACTTCATCCACCAATTTCGCAACATCATATTGATTTGGTATCAATCCTTTGGAATGCAGTTTTGGTTTTGCGGGTGATCCATCTTCGTTGGTTTTGGCGGCAGGTGGAGTGGTATACATAGCATTCATACTCATTATACGATGGAACATCAAAAAGTGGTCTTCCCCAATGAACTGATTGACAGTTGTATGCAATGGAACATTGGGGCGCATGTAAATTATATGTCCTAAATAGTTGCTGTAGATACATTAACGAAATGAAAATGCAAATTTAGGTTAGCAACTTACGCTCCAAATGAATAAGTTGGAATTTGATACATCCACAGTGTCAATCCAAGAATACTGTCATGCGATCCTCCCCATATCGGGTGCATTAATGTCATGCCATTATTATCAATCGAGGTTTTTATTGTCAACAATGCTTGTCTGTAAGATTATAATAAGCAAGCATAAGACAATGTTATGAAGCCAACTTACTTGTTCATTAGCGCTGGTTGGGCAAAACAATAATCCACAGACATCAATCTACGGCACTTCTCTTTCGCTACATTTGTTCCTTGCTTTGGTTTTAAATGCAGTCCATGAAATAGTTGTGCCGAGACTAATGCAATGGGATGATCATGGATAGATAGAAGGTTACTTTTTGAAAAGACACTACTCGTATTTTGTTCCAAAGTTCGAAGAAGCGAGATCAACCCGAACGGCCGAATATATACATCATCGTCAAGGAAAAGGAACCACTTTATGTCCTTAAATTTTCCAGTTTTAGTTTCACTGTGGCGCAAAAAATACCTGATACTTTCTTGACAACGACATGTCGGGCCAACACCAAAATACTCTCCTGTACAATTTGCAGGATAAAGAACTTTTATGGGTCGGTGAAATGTTGTATTTCGGTGACTGTGAAGATAAGCTTTGCGGACAGTGTCGAGTTCTCTCTCTGTCAGACTACTATTTATGACTGTTTGAAAATTGCTATCCAAAATACTCCCATTGGCGCCGATGGTTAAATAGTCACCACTATAATCAATATAATTTGCCCATCGACCTTCCCCTTGATCGGGATGCACTGGGCAATGGTACACCGCCGCTTCTTGACGAGGCCTCACTTGCCTCGAGCGTGGTAACCTTCGTCGATGTTCGTTAATACTTGCAGACACTATCTGACTATCACTTTCCACCACTTTACATCGAGTTGCCAAAAATTCATTATCAAACGTGTTTGTTCCAAACACGAAATATAAATGAGGAAAAAAGGTGGACCAGGTTTCGTGAATGGGTAAGATCCGACTTTCATAATAGGTACGATATACCTGGGGATACTTTGAGTTTAAAGTCGTGGTCCCCAGAAGAAAGATTGCTATTGATGTGAAATCAACCATGGGGAAGACATGTCACCCCAAAATATTGATTGGGTCCATATGCCGTGGAAAACAGTTTCACGACTAAAGCAACAAGTACTTTAAATTGGATGAGCCAAATCCCAAATCGCCAAGCAATATGCAAGTCTGAATATGAATATGGTGGAAGTGCAAATAATACTCAATACCGCGAGAATTTAAAAATATGCACCAGCAGTGACCAGCACCAAGCAGGGCAGAGAGCCCACACGCCGATGCTGTGCCGCTGCTGCCGCCTGCAGACATTTTAATACATTCCATTAAAATTGTTTGGTGAGCGCAGCAGCAGCGGCGCCGCATATTGGAATAGCAGGCTCGCCAGCAGAGCAGCAGCAGAGGGATGATGAGCCCATTCATGAAGAGAGGCGCCACACATTCCATTGCTTGCTCTGCGCCTGCTGCTGTGGGCTGCTGGCGCGCCGCCGCTGCTGCTGCCTGCTGGCGCGTGCTGAGCGACGCATACTCCCAGTTCAAACAGTTCGCTTTTACTTCGATAGTAACTTGTAATAAAAATGCCGTTATTTCAACACGCGATTGAAATACCCCTTGAAGTGGTGAAGAAAGTCAGTGCTGAGCATTGGGACTTGGAGATCGTAAAGCTCATAAAGGCTTCACAGAACCATACTTTTTTGGCGAAAAGGCGCAAGGTATCATCAGATACAACAATATTTGAACGGACTGAAACGCATATTCATTATTATTCAAAAGAAGAAATTCGAAACAACGAAGAAAGACTGATAGTTCGAGTTACTCCGGATCCATTACGAAAGCATCTCACAAGAATTGAGAATGAAATCCGTTTTGTTTCGTTTATTCGTAAACAAGAAGAAGTTTCATATACATGTGGCCCAGTACCTTCTATTAATGGAAATCTTGTGGTCACCCATGGTGATCTGATATTCGTTGTTAGCGAATGGGCGAGAGGATCTCCTATTGACTTTATGAACTTTTCTTCTTGGTTGACCAATCAAGAATTTGTTTATGCATGGGGAAGGTGGTTAGCCATATTTCACCAAGCAAGCAGAAAATTTTCAGAAAAATATCCAACTATTGCCAATGAGATACAATCTTGGAATGAGGTACATGAGGGAATATTGCGCAATGCACCAATTCATCCCGATGACTTGGCTGTAATGGAAAATAAGGACCCTGCTCATTACGGCATAGTTCACGGTGATGTTAATACCAGTAATTTCTTTTTCATTGAATGTGAACAAAAATTATCTGTTTTCGATTGGGACCAAACTCAACAAGGATGGTTTTTATGGGACGTTGCACAGTCAGAGTTTTCTGTGCACATGTTAGCTGGTGCAGGATCGCTGATTGATGGATCACCAGTTGTTGAAGCCAATCCAGTTGAATACGAAAATTGGTTAGTTGCAGGCTATGAAAGCATCAATGGTAGTGGTACTGTTGACCGAGACCGACTGCATCGGATGGTTGAACTCCGTATGTATTTTTACGAAACTTTTTGTCGAACAGCCAAAGCAGAAGGGAATTTACCTCCTGATATGGAATTCTTTATAAACTATATTGTGAATTGGTTTGATAAGAAGTCTAAACTTGAATCAGTACTTGAACATCACTAATCCAACCTATTTGTGTAGATGGACATTTTCATTGGTGATCCTTACAAATGAGACGTAATTTTTAAGTTTAAAAATACTTTATCTTGCTTACTTCCATCATTATCATGCTCAATCTATGATAAAGCAACATTTCCAACATAGTCATAAACAACCGCTGCATATTCTGAAGAAAGAAGTATTTTAATTTTGATCTTTATTATATTTGTCCGTGGGCAGAAATCAACATACATAATACAATATTTCGATTATGCTGTTTGTCCGAGCAAACGGAAGAATTATATCAAACTGGAAGTACCACGCAATTGAACTATCTTACACATTTAGTAAGGGCCGAGGAAGTAACCGACGTACTGCTGCAGCAGTACGTCGGTATAAATTTAAAGTCCTAACTTCCAATACCAACGATTTTATTGACCAGCTCATCATCTGTACACCATCCATCATCAGATAATTTCATTTACTTAGCGAAATTTTCTGTTGTATGTACAATAGTCCCC
>JACCEA012109377.1_pt1 | contig 20461 bp, 18 predicted proteins | sample 7449851 | NCBI WGS metagenome assembly JACCEA01 (sample SAMN15323453, study PRJNA562643) | freshwater metagenome | isolation source: river surface water | place: USA:Blue River Watershed | collected 2017-08-18
ATAACCTTCAAGAGAATTTATATTTGATAAATTTTTATCTTCATAAAAACCAGCAAATAAATTCAAATCATATACGTTTAAAAAGTTTCTGTATGTTTCTAATGCATGTCTTCCAGCACCTAGAATAATATATTTTTTCATTATACTACTCATTAATATTATCAATAATAATATTTGATATTTGTTTAATTATCTCTTCACCTAAATCATATGCTAATGGCAAACATAATATTCGTTTAGAAATATCATCTGAGATGGGCATATTTTCGGGCGATAAGAAATCAAGAGAATTTAAAGATGGATAAAAGTATCTACGAGGATAAATTTCAAATTGATTCAAACTATCCTTTACCCTTAACAATAGTTCTTCTGATTCTATTATTATTGGGAAGTATGCAAAATTAAAATTCGTATTCTCTCGAATCTTAATAAACTTGAGGTTTGAATTACTTAATAAGGTTTGATAAAGCTCTACATCATATTTCCTTTTAGCAATTATTTCATCGATTTTCGGCAATATACACAAGCCCATTGCTGCATTGAATTCTGAAGACTTACCATTAATACCTAAACCCCAAAATGCCTCCTGACCATTATGTCCGAAGTTTCTCATATACGAAATTTTATGTGCTAAATCATCATCATTTGTAATAATGGCTCCTCCTTCAATTGTATGAAATAACTTGGTAGAATGAAAACTTAGCGTTGAAATATCACCATAATTTACTATAGGTATATCTTTATATTCTACACCAAAAGCATGAGCAGCATCATATATGACTTTAAGATTATTATCTTTTGCAATTTTATCAATTGCATCAACATCACAAACATTACCATATACATGTGTTGCTAAAATTGCTTGAGTGTTTTCATTTATCTTTTCTTTGATTTTCTCAGGATCTATGGTTAAAGTATCCTTGTCAATATCTGCATAAACTAACGAACAGTTCTCCCAAAGTATAGTCGAACTTGTAGCAATATATGAGAATGGTGTTGATATTATCTCTTTATTTAACCCTAAAGCCTTAATTGCAATTTGTAATGCAATTGTACCATTATTTACAAAGAAAACATGTTTTGCTTTAGTATAATCTCTTAACTTTTGTTCTAACTCTAAAACTAATGGTCCGTGATTAGTCAGATGATTTCGTTCCCATATACCCTCAAGGTATTTATTGTACTCATTTATATCTGGCAAATAAGATTTTGTTACGTTAATCATTTTATGGGATTTAGATAATAAGACTTCAGTTTAGATTCTATACTATTTGTGAAAAGCGAAATTGCGGAAAGTGAAACTATATATATCAAAAACTGCAATTGTAAATTCGTAATGATATTAGTTTTTAAATAAAATATTGAAAACATTCTACCAATTGGCCATGCAAAAATATATAAATGATAACTAGCATCACCTAATTTAACTAAAAACCTATTATCTAATAAATTTAAACTATTTGACAAATGTGATTTTATTATTATAACAATAAAAAAAACACCAAGGATACCATTATTCATTAAATAGCCTGGCAATACATTAATATTTATTAATATCAATATGGCAACTATAGAGAAATAGAAGAATGTGTTAAATATAAAATTTTGAACAATTATTTTACGATTGACTAAAATGCTTGCTAGTACACCTAATGCAAATTCTGGTATATGTAACAATGGGAATACTTGAACAAATAAATGAGTAGGTATCGTATTGTTATCATTACTCAATAAAAAATAATTTGCATTAGGAGTGTTTATTAAAAAGTATACGATAAAATAAATTGTGATTGAAATGTAAAGTAAAAAAATACTGATTAGGTATTTGTTATTTATTCTATTAAAAAACAAAAGTATAAATGGGAAAGAAATATATAAAAACATCTCAACTGATAACGACCAACCTGGAGCATTTACATTCATTATAGAATTAAGCAAATTAGGTGTCCAGGACTGAAACATAAAAATAGAACTGATGAATATATAAGAATCTATAAAAATAGTTGATCGACTTTCGGGAGAGTTAATATAAAAATATAGTCCAAAAATAAATGATATCAATAATGCTGTTATGTAAGCTGGATAAAGTTTAATAAATCTTTTTTTAAGAAATTGCCTATAGTTAATATTACCTGCGTATTTTAAATAATTGTATGTTAAAATATATCCTGATAAAATAAAAAAGAAACTAACTGCTACATAACCGTGATGTATAGTCAGGACTAAAAATTCATTAAAACCTGCAAATACATCGATATAATGGAAAGCAACAACGTATAATGCTGCAAAATATCTTAAGGATGTGAGCTTTGTTAATTGATTTAATTTATCCATCTAGATATTCGTTCAGCAATCATTTCATTTAAATTTTTAGCAATTAAAATATAAGCTTTGCTTCTTCCACTATAAAATGGTTGTGCAATTTTTCTAGCCTTATCAAATGCTTTCTTTGCATGAGCAAATTCATTTAGTCGGTACAATTGTACAGCACACAAGTAAATGCGTTCAGCAATAACTTGGGTATATTTATCATCAATAATTTCTCGATTAATTTCTAGTGCTCTTATAGCCGATAACCAAACGTCTTTTTTATTCGCAGAGATATGACTATGACTATCATCTCTTAATTGTTGTATAACAATAGATTCAAGAATTACATCCCAAGTTTTAGAATTATTAACTAAACGAATATGGAATTCAAAATCTTCAGATTGCGCTAAAATATCTCTTAACTTAAATCCGCCTAATTTCAAGGCCTCTTCTTTTCTATAGGTAATAGAGGGTATTAATATCGATTTTAATATTGCAAATTCCATAAGCCCATTATACTGATTCAACTCAGCATAATTCAAAACATATGCAGAAACTATTTGATCACCCCTTCTCGATTCTACTTCATTAAAAACTAGATCTACACCATTATTTAACTTACTATTAATTAGCTCAATTGCATTGGGCTTTAGTAAATCATCAGTGTCGTGAAAATGCACATACTCTGATGTTGCTTTTTGAAGCAAAAAATTTCTTGCATAACCTGGACCTTTATTTTCTTCTCCTTTAAAGTATTTAATATTTAAGTTAGAGTATTTTGAAATTATATCTATTGGTGAATAAGTAGATGCATCATCATAAATTAGGATTTCATTAGGCAATTGTGTTTGACAAGATATACTATTAAGACATGAATCTATGTAAGATATCTCATTATAATAGGTAATCAATAAAGACAAGCTAGCCATTTTAATTATATCTCATTTATTGATGCGATGTAATTGATTCCGTGATCATCTTTCAATTCTTTATAATAATTATATTTATAATCACTTAGAAATGTTTTTATTTTTAAATAATCATCCAATGTGTTAGCTTCAAATACAATAATTCTAGGTGGGTTATTTTTTAATAACTCTTTTGCACCTTTCAACACATTTAACTCATATCCTTCAGTATCTATTTTAATTACAGTAGGTTTGGTTAGACCCGATTCAAATAAATTATCTAGAGACTTTACTTCAACCTCAAATTGAGATTCGTATTCATCATAATTTTTTATTAGTCCACTTATACCAGTATTAGCAGTATTTCCACGATAAAAAATCTCTTTAGATTCATATTCGCCTAAAGCAATATTTAGTACTGTGTATTTTGATTTAGAAAAATCGTTGATACTTAAATTAAAGTTTAAAATTTCAACATTTTTTGGATCAGGTTCAAACGATACCACTTTTGCTATATCTGTACTTAATGCTAGGCAAGAAAAATAACCCACATTTGCACCTATATCAAAAAAGATATCATTAACATTTAAATTATTATTGTAAAAATCTGACAAATCTTTTTCCCATTCTAAATGCTCTAGAACAGAACGCTGTATCAAATCCACTTTATCAACTGAAAACTTAAATCCGAATTTTGAATTAACTATAAGTCGCTTCCTTCCGAATAAACCTTCTATATAATTTATAATACGCAATTTGAATGGGTGATTAAATGATCTGTGATATTTCACCAAAATATCATTTAGTAATTTTGAATATTTTGCACCGGGTAATTGCATTTTAAGAAATTATTAATTTATGATGGGTACTTCCTCTACTATATGATTGTTTAAAATCAAAACCACTATTAAAAGGATCTGAAATATTGATAGTAAATTTTAAAGGATTATTTATTTGATCATAATCTTCAGCCCAGGGCTTAATAAGCCAGAAATAAACAAAATAATCACCACTAGCTAATTGTATGTTTTTAATTTTTATATTAATATTTCTTTCAACGTTTGCAACTAAGCTAATTAATTCAGATTGCATTGGTGCAGTGGAGCTATAAGAAATTTTCTGACCTTTTTCATCGTGTATTTCCATCTCAATACCAACATCAACAGCAACAGGGCTCTCAAGTGAAATGTTAAAATTTAAATCATCATTGTAATTTATACTCTGATTTAATAACTCGATACTTCTGAAATGTGGTTTATTTAAATTTTCTGTCCTAATATATTTTACGTTTGAATCAAATTGATTGAAGTTTAAGTAGTCACTAATAATGTTTTCTATTTTACCTATTGAATGAATTTGACCTTTATTCATTAATATACCAGAATTACATAAAGCTCTAATTGCACTCATGTTATGACTTACAAAAATAACTGTCCGTCCATCTTTTTTACTTACATCATCCATTTTCCCCAGACACTTATTTTGAAATTGCACATCACCTACAGCTAATACTTCATCAACAATTAAAATCTCGGGTTCCAGATGTGCTGCAACAGCAAATGCAAGTCTTACATACATACCAGAAGAATACCTTTTTACTGGCGTATCTAAGAATCTTTCTATTTCAGCGAATTCAACAATCTCATCAAACTTAGATTTAATTTCTTGCCTTGACATTCCTAAAATAGCACCATTAAGATAAATATTTTCTCTACCTGTTAATTCAGGATGAAAACCAGTACCAACTTCTAATAGGCTTGCAACTCTACCTTTAATAGTTATTTTTCCTGAACTTGGTTCTGATATTCTGCTTAGCAATTTTAGTAATGTAGATTTTCCGGCACCATTTCTACCAATAATACCTACTCTATCTCCTTGGTTGATTTTAAATGATACATCTTTAAGTGCCCAAAATTCTTCTGTAAGTCCTAGAGTAGAATTAGATTTAAATAGACTTTTAATTCTATTGGCAATTACATCACGTAGAGCAGTATATTTCTGATTACCTTCATGAGATATGTAGAAAAGTTTAGAGATATTTTCAGCTATTATTATTTCTTCCTTCATAATTATTCTAAATCAACAAGCTCAGTCTATATTGAATCTGCAAAACCTTTTTCCATTTTTCTGAAATATTGTACGCCAATAATTGTGACTAATAAAGTTATTAAAATAGCTGCATACAATGAGTAACTATTTATTGCTGTGTCAGTATTTAATAAGCACCATCTGAATCCGTCTATAACACCAACCATTGGGTTTAATGAATATAGCCATTGATACTTCTCTGGCACTATACTGCTACTAAAACCTACAGGCGAAATATATAAACCGAATTGAATAATAAATGGTATTATGTATCTAAAATCTCTGTACTTGACATTTAATGCTGTTAATAATAAGCCTAGTCCGAAGGATACAAAAAATACTAAGATAATAAATAAAGGTAAAAAGATAATATGCCAGCTAGGTATGTATTGATACCAGGCGCATAAGCCAATTAAGATTATAAATGAAATGGCAAAATCTATTAAACTAACTATGACTGAACTTGCAGGTATAATTAATCTAGGGAAGTATACTTTAGTAATTAAGTTTGCATTGCCAATTAAACTTCCACTACTTTCAGATAAAGCATTCGCAAAAAATTGCCAAGGTAACATCGCTGCATAAACTAAAATAGCATAGGGCACATTGCCTTCAGTAGGGAGCTTAGCTACTTTACTGAAAACTATGGTAAAAATAATCATAGTTAATAATGGCCTAATAATACTCCATGTTGCACCAATTACAGTTTGTTTATACCTAACCTTAATATCTCGCCATGCTAATATGTAGAACAACTCACGATACCTCCAAAGATCTTTCCAATAATTTTTTTCTGTTCTACCTGACTCTATAATTATTTCCATATTATTTAAGCAGATTTAAAATTTTATAACTAAATATTTCGTGTTTAAATTTAGAGTGACAATTTGCAGATAATTTTAGTCTATCATTATTATTAAACTCCACTTTTAACATTTCTACCAAAGCATCTTGTATTTCTGATAATGAATCTGGACATACTAATTTTGAATCTTTAAAATCAGCAACTGCATCAACACTACCATCAGCATTACCTGCCAATACTCTTAATCCTCTATACATTGATTCTATAAAAACAATTCCGAAGCCTTCACCTTTACTTGGCATAGCAAATACATCCGCTGCATTGAAATACTTATTCAAAATGTCATCATCTACGTATCCAACTAACTTTACTTGATCTTCTAACTTATACTCTGTAATCAAATTGCTTACTCTTTTAAATTCATTATCATCATATTTTCCAATAATGTGATAATGTATTTTAGGATTGTTAATATTATAAAGTGATTCTATTACTTTATCGTAACCCTTATAAGCTTCATTGTAATTTAGTCGGCCTACGGCTATTAATAGCTTATCATCATGTTTAAATGACAATTGTGCTCTAAAATCTTCACGTAATTTACTATCATATGCCTTTAAAGCGAAAGGGTCTAATGAATTATTAATTACGATGGTTTTATTGGTTAATTCTGGATAATTAATTAATAATTTATTTTTCGTGAACTCACTTACGCAAATTATTTGCGAACAAATCGTTAGTGCTTTCTTTTGAAGATAACTAAGTTCTCTCCATACTTCAATTCCGTGTAATTGAAATATTATTTTAGAAGATGGATGTAATAATTTTATTAATAACGCTACAATTGACAAATGTATGTGTGAAAATATATTTATTTCTGATTTAGTACCTATGAAAACACTTTTCAATATAAACCACAACTTTTTCCCTGCATAACCTGTAAATTTATCAGAACTTATATAATTAAAATTTGAACTATTGTCATATAATACAGAAACCTTAGTTGTATAATTTTCTTTTAAATTATTTAAAGTGTAAAGCCAATTCTTTGATACTTGTTCTATACCACCTCTATTTGAAAATATTGTTAATGCTAAGTACTGAACTCTCATTATACTTGAGCTAATGCCCATATTTTAGACCAATGAATATTATCTTTATTAAAGCTAACGTATTCTTTCTGTTTTAAAGTAGAACTCATTTTATCTTTAATAAATTCAGAATCTTTAAACCACTCTTTAAACGGAAATTGAAATCCTTTTTTCGGTCTATTCCAGATATCATCTGGTAACACATCTTTAAATGCATTTATCAATAAACTTTTTTGTCCGGGTGTTTTAAATAAAAACTCTTTCTTTATACTTGAAATTAGACTTAGAAATTCATTATCTAAAAATGGCACTCTTATTTCAACACCATGTTGCATGCTCATAGCATCAGAATCTCTGAGTAGCTGATTGCGCATGTACATATTCTTTTCTAAAATAGATACATCATCAATTGTATCAACTTTGATAGTTGAGTTAGGTCTATAAAGGTTAAGTTTATTAAACACTGATTTTACATCAATATCTAATATCTTAGCCACTTTAGAGGGTGAATTAAACCCGCGTAACAATAAATAATCAGATACATGATCATCTAATTTCAAGAACTCTAATCTCTCATATTTACTTGGCAAAACTTTCAGAGATGATAAAACAAGATTTTTAAATTGATGTAATTTCTTCAACTGACTAACTCTTTTAAATGAAGGATAACCTCCGAATATCTCATCAGCCCCAAGTCCAGATAAAACAGCTTTTAAATTATTTTCTTTTGCAAATTTTGATATAAACCAAGTATTTACTCCATCATTACTTGGCATATCATATGCTTGATATATAGTAGAAATATTATCATCAAATATTTTTTTATTTATTTCAAATGAATGATGATGAGATTGAGTTATTTCAACAATTAAGTCTTGAAATTTTTTCTCTGAGTATTCTAATTCATTAAAATTAATTGAAAGAGTATTTATTTGATCAGATGAAGCGCTTGCTAATATTGTTAATATGGAAGAATCTATTCCACCACTTAAAAACAAACCAATTGGAGCATCAGAAATTAGATGTCGATTAACTGCCTCTAATAATGAGAATTTGATTTCTTCTTCATTCTTATATACAACATTACTTTCTGACTGAAATTGGAATTTTGATTTTGAAATTTTAAAAGTATTTAAGTCGAATTCTAAAATTGAAGATGCTTCAAGCATAAATACATTTTCGTATTTGGTATAAGGTTCAGGTATAAATCCGTAGCTTAAAAATAATTCTCTCCAATAATTATTTTCATCAACAATTAGCTCTTTAAAAGCTTTTAACTCTGAAGCAAAAATTAACTGATCATTTTCTAAAAAATAGTAGAGCGGTTTAATTCCATTCGGATCTCGTACAAGAATAATTTTATTTAAAGATTTGTCGAAAATTGCAAAGGCAAACATTCCATTGAATTTTTCGAACGCTTTATTACCCCATTCTTTATATGCTTTTAAAATTACTTCAGTATCTGAGTGAGAAACAAACTGATGACCTTTTTTAATTAAAGCTGATTTAATTTCATTGAAATTATAAATTTCACCATTATAAATTAATGCGTTTCCATTTGTATCATCAAGCATTGGTTGAGATGCAGAATTAGATAAATCTATCAGTGATAGTCGACAATGTCCGAAGGCAAAAATACTATGAGCGTATACTCCACGTCCGTCTGGACCGCCATGAATCATAGAATCGATCATGTGATTAACATCACCAATTAATTGATCATGATACCTTGTTGGATCTATTATACCTGCTATTCTACACATTTGAATTTACACGGCTTCGCCTCTTCAGTCACAGTGACTAAATAGACACCTAAATATAAATTAAAAATATGGTTCTAGGTAGACTGTTGGGATGTTAAGAATTATTGATTTATTCAATTGGTCGAATCTAATCATGAATCTTTTAGAATTTTTTATTTCTACTAATTCTCCATCCATTCCATGAAAAGGTCCGCCAACAACTTTGACTTTTTCTCCAACACTAAATTGATGATCTGAGATTTCTAGTTCTGACTCTGAACTTAATATTTTTTTTAGGAATAAGATTTGATCTTCTCTTATTGGTGCGGCTTTGCCTGAAAATGTAATATATCTAACCACTCCTGGTGTTTGTAGAACATTATAATATTCGCGTTCTGATACATACACGAACATGTAAGAGTTGAACAAAGGTTCTTCTACCCATTTCTTACGATCTGACCATTGTTTGAGCCTCTTTTGAAGTGGTAAGTAGACCTCGAAGCCACGTTGTAACAATAGGGCATATGTTTTTTTCTCAGCTCTTGATTTGGTATAAATTGCATACCAAAAATATTTATCAGAACTCATAATTACTTACTAAAAAGATTCCTGATTTTGTTATAAGCTTTATTTATAAAACTATCTTCTGAACCATCGGTATAATATCCGTAACTCTTATTACCATAAGCTGAATAATCAGTATAGTAGTATTGGCCAGAACCATAACTTCCTTTTTTATTGTTCGAATAAATTCTCGAATGCAAAGGATCGTTAGAGAATCCGTTTAATACTATTACAGAATTATTCAATCCGAATTCTTTAGAAACTCTTTCTGGTATAGATGCAGCGTTGTAAGTAGAAACACCAGATCTTAATACAAAAATATTTATATCACTTGATCTAACTAATGGAATAGCATCAGACACAAGTCCAATAGGTGCAGTATCTACTAATACATAATCAAACCTTTCTTTCAACTCTTTCATCAATTGACGCATTCTTTCTGAATAAAGTAACTCTGAAGGGTTAGGCGGCATCGGACCTGCTGGTATGAATGATAAGTTTTCAACGTGAGTTTGATGAATGATTTTATCAACATCACATTGGTTTGAAAGATATGAAGTTAATCCCCAATCATTCTTCAGTTTAAAGGTATGATGTAATTTAGACTTTCTTAAGTCACCATCTATTACTACTACTTTTTTATTGATTAATGATAAGGTACTTGCTAAATTAATTACTGTAAATGACTTACCTTCTCCTGATACTTCAGAAGTAACACATATCATTTTACTAGCGATATCAGAAGCTATAAAACTTAAATTAGTTCTTACTGAACGTACCGATTCAGAGAACATTGACTTCGGATTACTTAAACTTAATATCTGGCTTGAGTTTTTATCTATCGATCCAGGGAAATTTCTAATGACACCAATAATTGGCACAGTAGTAATCATTTCAACTGTTTCTTTATCAAATATTCTTTGATTGATAACTCTAGCTAATAGAATAAAACCTATACCCAATAAAAAACTAATTATAAATGCGGTTGAATAAACAGAGCCACTATTGGGTGATATAGCTCCATAATTTGGTATTGCTGGATCAATCACATTTGAAGAAGGCATAATTGCAGATTTAGCAATAGATGCTTCTAATCTTTTCTCTTGTAGATATGAATATACTTTTTGATTAATTTCAAAGTCGCGTTCTAGATTGATTAAATCTCTTTCAGCACTTGGAATGAGTTTCAACTCATCTTTTGCAGTTGCTAATTGCTTTTCAATAAATTTGATAGTTCTATTATTTCTATCTCTAGATGCTTTAATATTGAGTGTTATTGCTTTCTTAGCTTCTTCTATTTGCCTATCAATTTCTTGTATAGGTGCGGCATTGTCTGCATATAAACTTTGTTTCTTAATTCTTTCATTAAACATGGTATTCATTTGATTAACTAATTCTGACATTAGTTTATCTTCAGTACCATCAAGCGTGAAATTAAGTGTTAAAGTTTCTTTATTATTTTTGATCTGTTCTTCCAATAAATCAATAGCGATACTTTGAATATTTATTAGATTTTTTTGAACTTCTAAGTCTCTTAGTTTTTGATAAGCTATATTTTTATTGTCTTCAATATTTAATATACTTTTACCGACCTTATATTCTTCTAATAGCTGCTCAGAGAATTTAACTTTCTCTGCTAACTTAGCCATTTGTTCATCAACGAATTCTATAGTTTGTGCAGCAGCAAGTCCTTTTTGATCTTTATCGAATACTCTATATTCGTCAATTATTGCATTTAGAATATCTGCTGCTAAAACTGGATTTTTGTCGGTAAAAGATAAAGACATAATATTAACGCCCTTACCTACTTCTCTTACTTGTAAGCCACCCATCATTCTGCCAAGTAAATTGTATGGATGATTGAAAATTAATCGATAGCTTGTTACATCTGCTTCAGGCATTAATGATTTTATCACCCTAAACTTATTTGCACCAATGCTCACCTCTTGACCATAAAAATAATCAGTCTCTGAAACCATTGCATTGTTAGCAAAAATAGAAAGAGTGAACTTTAATTTATCTTTCTGTTTATATATGAAAGTATAATTGAATATTGAGTTTGAGTCAATATTTAGAATCTCTATATCACAAGGTTTGTTTGGGTATGTTTCAGATTCTAATACTGTGCCTATTTTAAAAAAAGCATATGGATAATTAAGCTTTTTTACAGCAGCAGTTAACAGAGTTCTTGATTGAATTACATAAATCTCTGATTGAATTTTATCTTTTCTATCGTAATAACTATTGATATTAATTAATTCAGATATCTCTGTTTTTTTATCATCAAATTTTAATAAAGCAGAACTTTGGTAGGTAGCAGGAGTAAACCTTAAGTTTACGTAAGCTATCATCATACCTATGATAACAGAACCTACAATCCAATACCAACGACTAAGAAAGATTCTTAATAATCTTATGTAATCAATTTCTTGAAATGTATGCTGTGTATGATGCTTATTGTTATCTGAATTGTTGTTTGATTGCATTAATTACCTTGTTATTGTAGCTAATATTGCAAGAGTATTAACAATCAATAAAAATGGTTGAATTGCAGTACCAACGGCTGTAGTAGGGTCAGATATTTTATAAACCCTTAATTGGTCAACAATTACAATATCATTGTCTTGTATCAATAACTCTTGATAACGCAATATACCGATTTTTGTTAAATCAGCTACTATAACTTGTGGATTATTTGGATCACCACGGATAATTCGAACTTGTTTCTTTTTAGCTTTATTTGTTAGACCCCCAGCTTCAGATATTAAGTCTAATAAAGTAAGATTGTCTCTATCAATTAAAAACTTACCCTGACGAGCAACTTCACCGAATACATTTACCTTGATACTTACAATTGAAACCTCTATTATAGGGTTGTTTAAAATTGTAGAATATAATTTTTCTAACTTTTTAGAAGCTTGCTCTCTGGTTAAACCACTCAACTGCACTTTACCTACTAATGGCATATTTGTAAATCCGTTACCATCAACTACATAACCTGCTTCGATAGTCGGATTTGCATCTACATTAAATGTGCTTTTAGTTAAATCATAATTGTTTAAGAATTTAACAGCAATTCTATCGCCTGATTTAATTCTATGAACATATCCTGTGTCAGAGACTGTACTTCTGTTTACAACAAAAACATCTTGATCTCCACGAGGTTTCTCATTGGTTTTCAATAATGAATTCTGTGATTTATATGAACAAGAAGTCAATAATAAGGAAGCAAATATTACTAAGCTTAAAGCTGTCCAAATTCTACTAGAGAGCATGTTTAACATGTATTTCAAAATATTTTTTTCTTAAATGTTGTTTTTCAATTGATATACGTAGTTGTTGTCTATTCAGATTTGCTCTATTTGAACATTTATCAAAATTTCCACAAATGTACGAAAATCATCTTGCACAAGCCAATCCTGTGCCAAATTAAAAAGAAAATAGACCATTACTACATTTGGTAACACAATTATAAAGACATCAATTTACCAAATATTGTTTTAATTTTACGGCAAAATACTGATAATGAACCTAAAATAGAGAATTTTTCTTCTTATTTATAGTTTTCTAAGCTAATATTCTCATCTCCTTGTTGATAGGGCAAATAGGTCACAATGAACTGTAACATCTCATCTTTCGTGCTCATACTACCTTCTCTCTCTCCGACCCAACGTGCTGGTTTATAGGGATTAAAGGGATTATTTTGTGTATTATCAAATGTTGCTCTAACATGAATAGTACTGCCTTTAGTAATTTTTAACATTTTCTTGAAGGTATAGAAGTACTGCCACCTAAAATCCCAGTTATTGATTCTAATTAATGGAATTGTATTCCCATCTGTGGAAACTACATAGGCAATAAATGTCTTACCTAGAAGGTGCATATGTGGGTTTATTGTTACTAAAGAAATATCTTCTTGAACCGTGTATTGTGTTGTAAATGTTTTAATTGAGTCTGGCGGAACCATTAGTTTAGGTTTTATTTCAGATACCCCATATGTACCCAATTGAAATTCACCAAATCGTCTCTTTGGTGCAACATCCGAATAAAAAACATTGAAATATGAATTGTCGTATTCTTCTTTAGAGGTCGGACCGTAATGAATATCATTTAGTAATATGGCACCTTTTTTCTTCATGAGAAAGCCACCCACACCATCTGGGTAAACTGCCGGCACTACACCCGGTAAGTAATTAGTTGCACTTGGAATTCTTAATGGATATGTGCCATCATCATTTAATATATCTAACTTTTTCCAAACAGTCTTTATATCTGTCTCATAGTTGTTTACGAAATACTGCCCTTCATGCAAACTCTTTTTTTTCCCTGGCTCATAAACTACCATGTAACCATTTACATGATGAACCCTTTTTCTATTACCCGGCACGAATTCAATTAACTTAACATATTTATCTGCTGGAATTTCATAAGGAATTTTCATGATCACATAATGATCTTTGTTGTTGCCTTCTATTTTGAAATCTTTGGGGAATCTAATTACTAAATCTGGTTTACCGATTTGTGAACCTACAGGGAAACTAGGAATAGGCTTCTTAAACTCTGATGAACCTTCTTTTGCCCCATCATCTACCCATTTTTTGATAAGTGCCTTTTCATAATTCGTCAAATACAACTCACCAACGAATGATGAGTATGTTCTGTCTGCTGGCCATGGGGGCATATAACCACTATGTGTTACTTTAACTATAGTCTTCTTGCGCCTGTAAACATCTTTATAACTTAATAATGGGAAAGGTCCTGATTCACCCGGACGATGACAAGTTGCACACTTAGAATATATGATATTTGCAATATGCTCATTAAATGTTATGACTGCTGGTAATATGGTATCAGCACTAAGACTGTCTGATAAGCTATCAACTTTTTTCTCTGCATTGTTCGAACAAGATGAGAAATAAAGTATTGCAACAAATAATATTATAACTCTATGTAGCATCCGACTGCTTTAGTTTTATTGATTTTTACTTCCTTACCTGCTAATGTATTTTCAATAGCATCTCTTAAATAATTTTGAGTAGCTGATTGCTTAATAATTTCGTTATCAACAGCTCGATCATCTACTGCGCCTTCATAAATAACTCGATCATTCAAAATTAAAAAAACTTCTGGTGTTATAGTAGCATTATACTTTTTCACTAATTCAGCATTTGAATCAATTATAACCTGATAATTTATATTATTAGTCTTTATAAAAGAATCAACTTCTGCAGGCGAATATAAAGAGCCTGGCACCACTAGCTTAATATTTAACTCATCTGCATTATGCTCTTTTGATATTTCTTTCAGGTTTAATAATATCGCTTCCGAAATTGGACACTCTGGCGCCACGAATACTATCAAGTCTAATTTTTTATCTGTTTTAGAAACAAAAAAGAATATAACAACCAATGTAATAAGTCCAAATAATATCGCCTTCCAATATTTAAACATCTTATTTCAATTTATCGTTGTTTTTATGTCTTTCTGAATCGCGACTCGTTTTCTTATCGAGATTTTTCTGAAGAGCTTCAGTCAAATTAACTCCAGTTTGATTCGCTATACAAATTAATACAAACATTACATCTGCTAACTCGTCACCCAAATCTTTGTTTTTATCAGACTCTTTAAACGATTGTTCACCGTACATTCTAGACATTAGTCTAGCAACCTCACCAACTTCTTCAGTTAATATTGCAAGATTAGTTAACTCGTTGAAATACCTAACTCCATTCGTCTTGATCCATTCATCAACCAACTTTTGTGCTTTCTCAATTTCCATTAGAATATAGATTTGTTTTTACTATCCATGATAATTGTAACCGGACCATCGTTTAAAAGTTCAACTTTCATATCAGCACCAAATTCTCCAGTTGCAATTTTTTTATTTAGTAAGGATGTTAGCTTCGTAATCATTTCTTCATATAAAGGTATCGCTACATCAGCTTTTGCAGCATTTATATAAGATGGCCTATTACCTTTTTGAGTTTGTGCAAATAATGTAAATTGACTAATTAACAAGATACCACCATTTACATCTATTAATGATTTATTCATTACACCAGCATCATCATTAAAAATACGAAGATTAACTATTTTTTGTGATAACCATAATACATCTTCAATAGTATCATCATGAGTAATACCCAATAAAATCAAAAGGCCGTGATTAATTCGGCCTTTGATAATGTTATCTATTTCAACACTTGCGTGCTTTACTCTTTGTATTACAATTCTCATTAAGGCATTAATTGTTTGAAAGCTGCATATTGAGCATCAAATGTACCTGTACCTGTACATCCTAAATCAACTTTTTGCTCAGTGATATTTTGCACTCTATTTGTTGGTGAAGGATGTGTGCTAAAGAAACTTGCTAATCTGCTTTCTGTATAACCTTCATTTATTAACTTTTGAAAAAAGCCTGAAGCGCCAGCGGCGTTATATGGTGTTGGACACAAATATCTTACTGAATAATCATCAGCTTCTGATTCATGGTCACGACTATTTTTCAATAAATAAATACTACCAGCTATTTGTGTTAATGTTTCATTATCTTTTCCTAACACAATATTTAAAAGCGTAATTACACCATACTGTGTTTGCATTGATCTTGAGGTATGTCTTCTATCAGCATGTGCCATCTCGTGTCCGAGTACACCCGCTAATTGATCTTTACTATCTAAATATTTTATTAAACCTGTATATACATATATAAAACCACCCGGGGTACAGAATGCATTTAAGGTTGTATCATTTCTAATGATTCTTAATTTCCATGGGAACTCATCTTTGTAAACTACAGCGCCAGAATTCAGTATTTCATTTCTAATGCCATACAAAAATTGATATGCTTGCACATTAGATGCTGAGTCTAGAATTGGAAATTGAGCCGGATCTTTTGCTATTTCTGCTTCAACTTGTTTACCTAATGCAATGTCATCACTTATACTAAATAACGGCACGAATGGTGCATCTTTTTTACAAGAACTGAATCCTAGCAATACAAATAACCCTAGTACCCATATTACATTTTTACTTTTAATCATATTATTTTCTATTGTCTTCTTTAGCTAATATACTTAAATAACTTTCATATCTTATTAATGAAATTCTACTTTCATCAACAGCTTTCTTAATTGCACAGCCTGGTTCATTTAAGTGCATGCAATTATTAAATTTACAATTTTTCAACTCTTCTCTCATCTCTGGGAAGTAGTGTGAAATTAATTCATCTTGTAAATCAAAAACACCTAACTCTCTAATTCCTGGTGTATCAATTATTGTTCCACCATCAGGCAAATCATACATCTCTGCAAATGTAGTAGTATGTACACCCTTAGATGAATAATCAGAAATTTCTGATGTTCTTAGATTCGCATTTGGTAAAAGTAAATTAATTAATGAAGATTTTCCAACTCCCGAATGTCCTGAAATCAATGTGTTTTTATCTTTAACTGTGCCTCGTATCTCATCAATACCCTCTAATGTAATTGTAGAGCAAAGCATAACTTTATAGCCAATGTTTTCATACATTTTTTTAATCTCAAGAAGATAATCTAAATCTTCTTGTTCAAGCAAATCAATTTTATTGAAAACTATAATCGTGGGTATATGATATGCTTCTGCAGTGACCAAAAAACGATCTATGAACCCGAATGAAGTTCTAGGGTTTGCAAGTGTTGCAACTAAAATCGCTTGGTCTAAATTGGCAGCAATAATGTGCGTTTGCTTAGATAAATTAATTGATTTTCTTACAATATAATTTTCGCGATCATATAAATTATAGATGACGGCTTGACTTATGCTTTCATCTTCGATTTCTATGTCTACGTAGTCGCCAACAGCTACCGGATTAGTAGATTTAATTCCTTGAATTCTGAATTTGCCTTTAATTCTACACTGCCATACTTTACCATCTTCTGTTCGAACATGATACCAACTACCTGTAGATTTAGTAACAACTCCCTTCATTTATTAAAATACTTCTTTAGCTATTTGATATGTTGGGTTAGCTGAACCCATCGTATAATAATGCAATACTGGTGCGCCAGCTTTAATCAATTCTTTTGATTGATTAATTAACCATTCTACACCAACTTGTTTTACATCTTGTTCATTTTTACATTTCATAACTGCTTCACTTAATTCTTCAGGTATGTCAATGTGAAAAATCTTTGGCAAGTTAATTATTTGTTTTGAATTTGTAATTGGCTTTAAGCCTGGTATAATCGGTACATTAATTCCATTCTCTCTGCAAAGTCTAACAAATTCGATGTATTTACTATTATCAAAAAACATTTGAGTTACAATAAACTCAGCACCTAAATCAACTTTTAATTTCAAATACTTCATATCAGTCTTTAAGTTCGGTGCTTCAAAATGCTTCTCTGGGTAACCAGCAACTCCAATACAAAAATTAGTACTACTGTTGACATCAATGTCTTCGTGCAAGTAAATTCCTTTATTCATATTACTCACCTGCCCTAATAACTCAGATGCATATGCGTGTCCGCCCATGGTAGGAATAAACTGCGGATCTGCTTTTCTTGAATCACCTCTTAACACTAACACATTATCTATACCCAAGAAATTTAATTCTATTAATGCATTCTCTGTTTCTTCTCTCGTAAAACCACCACATATTAAATGCGGAACTGCGTCAACTTGATACCTGTGCATAATTGCAGCACAAATTGCAACTGTGCCTGGGCGCTTACGATAAGATACTTTTTCTAATAAGCCATTCTCTCTTTGCTTATAAATAAAGTCTTCTCTATGATAAGTTACATCAATAAATGGTGGTTTGAATTCCATCAATGGATCAATCGTGTCAAATATTGATTGAATACCTTTACCTTTTAATGGTGGCAATAATTCAAAAGAAAAAAGGGTTTTGTTTGAATTTTTTATGTGATCTACTACTTTCATAATTATTTAATTAATATGATAAATTAGGCGCTAGCCATCTCTCTGTCTCTTCTACCGACAAGCCTTTGCGCTTTGCATAATCTATCACTTGATCTTTTCCTATTTTACCTAATCCGAAATACTTAGATTCTTTGTTCGCGAAATAATATCCACTTACTGCAGCAGTAGGATACATCGCAAAGTTTTCTGTTAAATGTATTCCGGTTTCTTTTTCTGCGTCTAACAAATTGAAGATTTTTCTTTTCTCCGTATGGTCAGGGCAAGCTGGGTAACCTGGTGCTGGTCTAATGCCAATATATTTTTCTTTGATTAAATCTTCATTGGTCAATACTTCGTTTACATCATAAGCCCAATATTCTTTTCGCACTAATTCATGTAACTTTTCTGCGAAGGCTTCTGCTAATCTATCTGCAATTGCTTTTGCCATAATAGAATTATAGTCATCATGATTTTTTTCGTATTCAGCAACCAATTCATCTAAACCAATACCTGCTGTTACTGCAAAAAGTCCTATATAATCTACCTTACCAGTTTCTTTTGGTGCAATAAAATCTGACATCGCTAAGTGAGGCAAACCATCAGCTTTTTCTGATTGTTGACGTAAGGTATTTAAAGTTTCTTTAACATTTTTTGCATCTTCTTTTGAATACAATTCAATATCATCTCCAATTGAATTACATGGGTAAAATCCGAAAACTCCACTTGCTTTTATCTTTTTATTTTTAACAATATCATCTAACATATTTTTTGCATCGTTAAATAATTTTGTTGCTTCTTGCCCTACTACTTCGTCGTTTAAAATTTTCGGGTAAGAACCTCTCAACTCCCAAGTATGAAAGAATGGTGACCAATCAATATAGTCAACTAACTCTTCTAAAGGAAAATCTACTAATGTTTTATTTCCTATAAACTTCGGATGTACAATCTCTGCATCATCCCAATTAATTTTAAGTTTATTTTTTCTAGCAATTTCAATTTCAACTACCGTTTTTTCGGAAGTGCGTTTTAAGTATTGCTCTCTTGTCTCCTTATAATCTGCTGCAATTTCAGCTATATAATTTTCTCTAGTTTCTTCAGCTAATAAATTACCAGTTACACCTACACTTCTAGATGCATCTAAAACGTGTACAACAGCACCATCATAATGTGGATCTATTTTAACAACTGTATGTATTCTAGATGTTGTTGCTCCACCAATCAACAATGGAATTTTCATATTCTCTCGTTGCATCTCTTTAGCAACATGCACCATTTCATCTAGCGATGGTGTAATTAATCCGCTCAGGCCTATCGCATCTACATTATGTTTCTTAGCTTCTTCAATAATTCTTGAAGCTGGCACCATTACACCTAAATCGATTACCTCGTAATTATTACACGCTAGTACAACTCCAACAATATTTTTGCCGATATCATGCACATCACCTTTTACTGTAGCCATTAAAATTTTACCGGCATTTGAAGCTTGAGATAACTGCGGATTGTTTCTTTTTTCTTCTTCAATGAATGGCAATAAATAAGCAACAGCTTTCTTCATTACTCTTGCACTCTTTACTACTTGCGGCAAGAACATTTTACCCGCACCAAATAAATCACCTACTATATTCATACCATCCATCAATGGGCCTTCGATTACTTGCAATGGTCTTGCATATTTCTGACGAGCTTCTTCAACGTCATCATCTAAATAATCTATAATACCTTTTACTAATGAATGACTCAATCGTTCTTCAACACTTGTCTTACGCCACTCTAATTCTTCTTTCGCTTGACCTTCTTTTCCTTTACCTTTAACTTGTTCTGCGAAAACTATTAATCTCTCTGTTGCGTCATCTCTTCTATTAAGAATCACATCTTCAACTAACTCTAATAAATCTTTAGGTATTTCTTCATACACCTCTAACATACCTGCATTTACTAGACCCATGTCGAGTCCAGCTTTTATTGCATGATATAAAAAAGCAGAGTGCATTGCCTCTCTTACAACATTGTTGCCTCTAAACGAAAATGAAATATTACTTACACCAC
>JACCEA010904555.1_pt1 | contig 20456 bp, 16 predicted proteins | sample 7449851 | NCBI WGS metagenome assembly JACCEA01 (sample SAMN15323453, study PRJNA562643) | freshwater metagenome | isolation source: river surface water | place: USA:Blue River Watershed | collected 2017-08-18
CACCAAAATCACTGTACCCTGTAAAATTACTATGTTCCTTCCCTCCAAAACGGTATGGATTCTGATAGTCCAGGTTCTTGTGAGAACCACCCAGTTCTAAACCAAAAGGGGAATAATTTCGGATACTTAGAACCTCATTTATGCTGTCATTTACACTTTGTGCTATTAGCCCATCATTATTCTTATCCGTAAATATTATCCTAACATTCCCCAGATGGTCTGCCAAGGCATACTGCCACTGATACTGAGGGCTTTGTGGTTTAATCTCCGCCGAAAATGCATCATGGGCCGTGGCCTCAAAACCGGGTAACAGGGTGATTTGGTTCTCCGCCTCGTATTTCCCTTCGGTAATTTTCTGGGTTGAAACGATACTTGCCCCCTGAATATTCCCGTTTTGTCTGCCCGTTTGGTATTCAGTGCTTTGTAGGTTCTTGATGAAACCGCTACTCAAACTGCTGTTTCAGATTCTGATGACTGCCACCTAGCTCCAAGCCAAATGGGGAACGGAATTCTATATTTCAATTATAGTTCAAAAGTCCTATTACTTTTCTGAATATTCTCTCCAACTATTTGGATATTCTTCTTGGGCTTTTTTTTTCAATGTAATTTGGCATTGGTATTCCCTCAATCTATTCCTTTACTTTTCAAAAAATCAATTATAAGCATTTTGTATTTATACTCATCTGTATCAACATCTGATACATCTTCTTTCAATACATCTAATAAATACATTGGTTTTCCTTTGTCGTTTGGATCATGATTTTCTATTGGTATTGAATAATCAGGTCTGTAAAAAATCGGTAGTTTGTAATCTGCCCCGTTTTGTAATAAATAGTAAGCAATTTCATATTTATTTACCATAACTGATTTACTCAATGCCGACTGCCCAAATTCATTCTGGTAATTAATATTTGCTCCTTTAGATACTAAAAATTTAACCAAATCTAAATTACCTGTTTTGGATGCTGCTATTAAAGGAGTAAGTCTTGTACCATTACCTTGTCTTCTCTCTCCTGTTTCTACATCATTTACATTCGCTCCATATTCAATTAACATTTTAACAAAGTCAATGTCGTAAAATGAATAACTGCAAGCTTCAATAATTGCAGAAGCTCCATCAAAAGTATCGTGGACATTAACATCTGCTTTTTTCTTCAATAATGTTCTAAAAGATTTTGACTGTTGATTGTTTATTGTAAGCATCAATAAAGTATTGCCATATTTAGGTTCTTGATAATTGATTATTTTAGGGTTTTCAGCAACTAACCTTTCAATATTTGTTACATCTTCATCTTGCACCGCTTTGGCTAATTCCCAAGCTGGTGTATTTTGAAAAAGACGGTAATCACTACCTGTTAATTCTGATTTGTCCACTGGTTTATCTCTATTGATGTTTGAGCAAGAAAGCAACAAACAAGATAGGACTAATTGTATAATCTTTACTTTCATTATTTTTTGTATTCATCTGGATTAACTCCAAAGTTTTTGATGATATTGTCTATACTATGACCATTATAAGTTGATGGCAAGTCTTTAGGCAACAAATAGTTCCTGTTACCATTTACATCAGGCATAATTGGATTACTATTTTGCAATAAGTTTAATGGGTCTGTCGTGAGAATAAATGCGTTAATATTTTTTTCTGATTTAAACCGTGTTTTCCAGCTCCCTTCTGCTATTTTTGTTATATCCCCAACACCCGCTGCATTAAAAGTAAATGCCTTTCTACCTATTAATTTTTCATTACTTGTAACTAACGAATTTAATGCTGCTTCGCCACCACCTAATGAGTGACCAACAAAATTAAGCTCTGTATTACTAAGTGCTTTTGAAAGCGTTTTAGCATTTTCAACTGCATTATGATATTGTTTAGATAAACCTAATGGTTGTTTAGCATTTTCTGCCCAATCTCTGCCTTCAACCGAACCTGCTGTAGCGTAAACATATTCCGTAACTTTTCCATCTACAACTCTTTCATAAACCAACGACTTTAAACTTGTTTTATCTGTTAGTCTAATTCCAAAGTTTGTTTGAGAAACTCTCCATCCACCAGTTAAAATATTATCTTTTTTATCTCCATAAACGTGAGCTGCCATTCTTGCCGCTTCTGCTGGAGTAGGTTCTTGTCCGTCTGGGTCTGTAAATCGTATCGGGTTATTGAAGAATGCAGAAAAGGGACTCCATGATACCATTTTCTCTGCTTTGGGGTCAATTGTATTCCATCTTCCCAAGTGTCTATCCAAATACCTTCCTCCAAAATCTGTCAAGCCCGTGAATCCATTTTCTTGCTTGCCATTAAACTTATACTCAAATTGCTGTTTCAGATTCTGATGACTGCCACCCAGCTCCAAACCAAATGGCGAATAATTTGAAAGCGAAAGAACTTCATTCAGAGCTTCTAAACTGTCTTGTCGGATGAGCCCATCTTGGTTTTTGTCGGCAAAGACTACTCGGGTATTTCCTAGATGATCTCTGAGAATATAATTCCACTGGTAGCCTGATTTAGGCTTTATCTCTGCATGGAAAACAGGGTCAGACTCAAATCCCGGCAAAAGAATAATGCTCTGATCAGCAATATATTCAGATTTTACGCCACTTTTTAATTTTTGGGTAGAAATGATTTTTCCTCCCTCCAGATTGCCGTTGGCTTGACCGCTTGAGTTAATTTCAGCCCCTAGATTTTGGATGAAACCCGTCGGGTGAAAAGCTCTTTGCAAACTGTTTCGCTCAAATTCAAAACTGCCGATGTAACTCTTTTGAGAAAGGGTATCGCCATTCCCCAAAAATTCCCTCACCTGCCACTTTCTCCCCGTTGCATCATACACGACTTCCTGCGTTGCCCCATTGTCTTTGGTGAATTTTGAGGGTAAATTGAGGTAATTATAGACCGTCGAAATCTGATTGGCAGGGTCATAGGTTGTATTGCCGTTGGCATCGTAACTATAACTTCCGGTGCTGGGTTGGTAGCCGTGTGGGTGATTGGAGGCATCGGCGACCGATTGAATTTTGGACGATAGGGGGTTTGCATAGGCATACGTTAAGGCATCAATATTTTGTAAATTCCAAGCCCCGTTGTTTCGTACCAAGTCGCTTCGGGTCAAGCTGCTGAAATTCCCCAGCGCATCTTTGTACTGATACGTCTGGCTCTGGGTTCCGTTGGTGGCAGTCCGAATCCGCTGCAAGGCATCGTAGGTATAGGTATAGTTTTGTACTGCAAACCCCCGGTTTTGTTGTTTCCAGTTGGTAATATTTCCATTGGCCAAGTAGGTCAATTCCATGGCAAACAAAGGTTGGTTGGCGTTTTCGGTGGGCCAGTCGTTGGCTGTCGGTGCCAATCCGCCACTGCCCGTGGTCCCGCCATTGATATTGTGCAAGAATCCTCCAGCCCAATAGGAATAATCCATGGTTTGTAAGTTGCCCCCCAACTTGGTTTGCAACGGACTGTCCAAGGCGTTATAGGCGGTGGTTTGCTCCACGGTTTGGGTGCTATCTTGCCAAGTTACTTGGGTTTGGGTAGGCCGTCCTCCCTGGTCATACATATAATTTTGGGCTAGGGTATAGGCCGTACCCTGCACGTGCACGGTTTCGCTTTGAGAGGTAATTTGATCCCGGGCATTGAGACTCAGGGTGGTCGTCAGGGCGGTCGGTTGCGCCAAGTCTAAGATGTGATTTCCGGCCAAGGCAACCGGACGATGGAATGGATCAAATTGCGTCACTTCCGAGGAAATGAACGCGCCATTGGGCAAACCATTGGCACCGAAAAGGGCGTATGTGTTTTTATAAGGCTGCCCAAACCCAAGTCCTGCGGTTTTGAATTCGGTTTCGGAGAGTACGTGTAGAAAAGTAGTGCTACTTAGGCTCGAAACCGTGCCGGTTTTGGTGACCCGCCCATAGGCATCGTACGCACTGAACACCACCGGATGTATGCCATCTTGGCGGTGGGTGGGCAGGTCTCGTAGATTATATGCAAATTCGGCCCACGCTTTTTCGGGTATCTTTTTTCGGATCAGGCGATCGCGTCCATCGTACTCGTATTGATAGATATAATCCACATCGCTGGCGGTTCTGCCATCGGGCAGGACATTGAGTAGGTTGTTGCGGTCGTCATATTGGTACTGGGTGGTATTCAGCAGTCCGTCTTTGCCTTGCACCGTGCTACGTTTTCTCCCTCGGGTATCGGTGAAAGTTTGGGTGTATTCCCCCAGCGCGTTGGTCAGGGTTTGGGTGAATTGATTATTTTCGTTTCCGTAGGTCAGGGTCTCCACCCCCAGCGGTGCTGGGTGGGTGATAGAAGTAGGACGGCTCAAGGGAGAATCCTCGTAGGTATATTCGGTAAATGCCGAAGAAGCTGCACCAAAACCAGGCAGATAGTCCCGTTTGACTCGACCGGCAGGGTCATAGTCAGTTTGAGAAACAACATCCTGTCCACCTTGTCCATAGCCAATTTTTCTCAGCCGAATGGTTCGGCCCAAGCCATCCAACACTTTTTCGGTAGTCAAGTCAGCACCGGTTTGGTAGTCCGTTGCTATGCGGATTCGGTTATTGGCGGGGCTGTAGGTGTACCCAATGGTGGTGGTAGCCTTGCCGTTGTACTGATTAATGGATCGCAGACGGCTGAGTTTGTCGTAGGCGTATTGGGTAAACAATCCGTTGGGTTCTGTGTGTTTTTTAAGTAAGGTGGTATTGGGTTCGTATTCGTATTGCCACTGAAAATCCAGGTAGTTTTTTTGGGTTAGAAGGTCTTGGTTCCATGTGTAGGTTTCGGGCTCCCAACCCCGCAGGGTAACAGAGCTTGGATTTCCCAACGCGTCGTAGTTATTAAAAGTCACTTCGGTTTCCCAGGTGTTCAAAACTGGATTGAAACGATTCACTAAAAAAGGTCGGGGGAAACCAGCAAAGGAGCTGTAAATCGTCCATTCACCCCCTTGAATCACTTGATTGACCAACCGTTGTTTTTTGATAGGAATACCAATCATGTGGCGCGTCAAAAGACTTGTATTATTGGTTTCTTTAGCATATTGGAACGTTTGTTTTTCCACGGTGCCATCCGGATGCGTAGTTTGGATTTCGGTAGGTAGCAGATGTGCTTTGTCTGATCGGTAGCTAAACTGGGTGGTGGTGGTTAATCCATCCAAGTTATTTTCTACGCTAGACAACCGGAAAGGCTTGGTCCCGAGGGAATAGACTTTTGCTAATCCTGTTTGGCTGCCCCCGCCGTTGGTTCCCCAATAGGCTTTGACAAACAAATTACCCGCGGGGGTATTGAAGGTCAAGGCATCTGATTTTTGCGAGTTGAAGGTATAAGCCTTCATAGCTCCACTCGGGGCATACGAACTTTCCGATTCCAAGTTTCCGGTACTGATTCCGGGTTGGGGTGGCGCATAGGGCAATTCTAGGTTACTTTGATAGGGTACATAGAAATAAGTGTATCGCTTAAAACCAGCACCCGGTGTACTTTCCTTTACATTTTTGTACGCCACTGTATAGCCCTCAAAGGTACTTAACGGAACGGGCGGAAAATCAAAGAAGAAATGCGTGGTAAAATTCACGCTCGGTACGCCCGGATTGCAGGTCGTGGTGAAATTCTTCACAAAACCATAGACTGGTTTATTGTACAAAATGCCACTGGAGCGACCCGTAAAAACAGGATCCAGGTAGTCGTATTCTTTGATAATATCTCGGTTGGGGTCGATTCCATCGTGGTGCCGTATTTTTTTGATCCGAATACCCCCAACAGGTCTATTTTCAAAATTGGTGGTTTGTGTTTTTTGCAGGAGTCTCACCTCACCTTGGGCATTGACGGGATTGATGCGAAACGTGTAGGCAACTCCATTTTGAAGAGAAGCAGGAAGTAGTCCTCGAAGTTGGGTTTTTTGCCCACAGCTTAGATTAATCGTCGTACTAAAAATTTGGGATCCCCCTTGGCGAATACTGAACACCACCCATTTGGGCAAAGGCGACCCCGAGGCAGAATTACAACAAAAAAACTGGTTTCCGTTATTGGCTAGATTGAGTTCAAAATACGTAGAAGCTACATCGGTTAATGTAGTGGTGAACTCTGAAAAATCAGTCGTTACATTGGAACAAGAGGTTCGAAAGGCGGACGGCGATAAATACGTAAAATTCACATTTTGGACGGTATCGTACGCTAGATTTCCTTCGTATTCAAACTGAGTGAATCCACCCGTTGGGTACTGTATTTGGGTCAAACTTCCCAGTTTCGAAAATTCACTTTTAGCGGATTTATCAGCTCCCCCTTCGATTGCTACGATATTTTGAAAACCATTGTAATATTCGAGTAGTGTGTAAGGAATATTGAATAAAAAAGCTTTATTGTTTTCAGCTCCGTTGAAATACCCCCAATGGTCTGTGCCTGCGGTCAATTTGTGGGGTAGGTAATTCCCGTTTACATCATTTTGAAACGTGTAAGGAGGAATGGTTTCTGTGTCATCGCACGACTTTTCTTGGACAGCGGTCAACAGCAATCGTTTTTTGTTTTCATCGTCTAGGCCCGAAGCGGCGGAGGTTGGGTCAGAGGTGAATTGATAGGAAAAATCCATTTTTTTACAGAAGGTACCTTGTTGAATTTCCACACGACTCAAAGAATAGGCTGTTTTTTGTCCGACGATCGGGCTAAATACATCTTCTCGAGTCATTGTCGAAGGAATCCATCGAATGAGATCACGCCCAGTTGACGAAACAATTTGGGTGAGGCGGTGGCCTTCTACCTCGATTTTATTGAATAAATTACCAGAACTTCCAAAAATACCCTCCTTGTCTCGGTTGCCATAGGCATACGATTCAGGTGTGTATGTCAGATCGACAGAGTAATGGCCGTCGGCAGATTCGATTCGAACCAACTTCCAAGAAGAAGCGGTACGAAATAAACTTTGATTGACACGGGAGACTTCAATGGCTTGATATCCAGTGGCATTCTCGCCAAAGATATATTTTGTGCCATCGGTGAGCGTGACGACAAACTGGCGAATCCGATTGGGATCGCTCAGGCTGGAAGATAGGGAATAGGTAATTTTTACGTCATTTTCTGGAATTTTAACTACCTCTCCTGCTGAATTGATGTAAAATTTACCTGAGACCTCACCCGCAGAGAAGGTAAAAATATCGGGTTCTCCATCAAGCTGTCCGGAAAGCATACTACTTAATGGATTGGGGTAGGAAGGATGGGTAAAACAAGAGCCATTAAACGTAGTGGAGCTTCCGTTTGACCAATACCCCCCAGATCCTTCATCACGAATACCTTGAACCGTTCGGCTGATGATTCCGCCAGTATGTAAAGCCCAACCTTGTCCAACCCAGGAGGCAATTTCAGCTGGGCGTAGGCCGGAGGCATGGTATTGCAAACGGATGGGAAGTTGGATCGGTCCAGCCTGAAGGGTATGAATAGGAATCTGGATGGAGGGAATCCCGGTAAAGAAATCGACGGGAATCTCTCCAAATATACCCATAGCAACCGCATCTGGGGTAGGAAGTGAAACCTTCCTAGCCTGATTATCAACGGCTTGAGTATAGCCTAAGAAAGGAATTAGAAAGAGAAAAACAGTTTTTTTCATGGCTTACTTTGTTCACAGGAGGACGATTCTACTAAATAAGCTCTTTCCGTAGCAAGTACACGAAGCATCCGTTCTTTTTGTCCCAGAGTGAACATATTCAAATACATATCCTTCGTATTGTACATGAAGTTTTCAGGCATGGTTTGAACCACATAGCGATAACAAGAGCTCCATCCACTTTCTTGCTCAAAGTGTTCAGAAGACATTTGTGGAGTATCTGTTATTCCGTCTTCTTCACAGTTCCAAAGTTCACCAAGACCTAAATAACTTCCTATCAGATGCGTCAACGTTTTGCCCAACTCATAATCTTTTGCAGTAGATCCAAACACGTAGTTGATGTCCAAAAAAATGGCATCTTTTTCAGAGGAATAGTTGATTGCTTGAGCAAATCCAGCCAATGAGTCAAGATCACAAATAAAAATGGGGATTGAGCCTTTGTTAATCAAGTTAACTTTTTGCACATATTCTTGCGCTCGAGAAAAGGTCATTTTTTGTTCAGTGTAGGCTTCAATGACTTCAAACTTTTCACAAAAACGAATTTCAGTATCCGTGGCTACATTTTTATAAAATGGATTTTTATTCGGGGCATTTTCAAATGTTTTGTTACTAAAATCTTCATTTAGAATAGCTACCTGTTTGGTGAGTTGGTCCGGTTTTATTTGTTGACTGAACAATACAAAAGTCAATGAGAGGGTAAGGGGTAAATGAATTGATTGTACTTGAGGTGTAGATGTTTTTTCTTCCCTACCTGTTATTTTTAATAATTCCGTAAAATCTTTCGTTCCATATTGTCGTACTTGTGCACTAGCTGCATACGATGTACCTATACAGAGAAGTAAAACGATTGCTCTTTTACAGGAAGTTGCTAGTGAGTACGTACAATAATTCGTTCTTCGCAACCCGTTTTCCTTGTATTTTTTCGGTATCAATGGCCAATACCTATGATATTTCCTATGGAAAGGAACATCGCTAGTAGAAATCTTGACTATTTTTTTCATTTGTTATTTGGACAATTCTTGTTTGTTTTGGGGAATTTGTTATTTTTCATATAGTGTTCTTGAAAAATAACAAACGAATGTATTCATTATTCTATTTATTTCCAAGTATTGGGACTGAATTACTCTCATCCAAACTCCAAGAAAAATCTGTGTAGAACTCCATTTCGATGAAAAATTCCAATTCTATTTGAATCTTTCAAAAAAAAATTAAAAAAATACCATTAAAACCAAAGAAAAACCAAAGAACTATCCATTACGTTTGTTTTGTAATTGTATGAGCACCCTTTAAAATCGAACATCGCATGGACAAGTCAGTTGGTTGCCCTTTTCATAAAGTCAGTGAGTCTTTTCAGCCTTTTGATCTCACAGATCCTTTTCCATTTTATGCCCGTGCTCGGGCGGAAGAGCCTATTTTTTACAGTGAAGAATTGGGGTATCATGTTGTTTCTCGCTATCAGCACATCAAAGAAATATTTGGAAATTGGCAGGCTTTTTCATCTGAAAACGCGCAGACGCCGCCAAAACCTGTTCCGGATAGTGTCAAGAAAATCATGCAAGAAGGCGGAATTGTAGGACTTTCTGGCTTATCAGGGCGTATTCCACCAGACCATACACGTATTCGTCGAATCGTCACGATGGCGTTTACACCTAAGCGTTTACGTAAAATGGAGCCTCAAATCCGGGAATTAGCCATCGAGATGATCGAGAAATTCCAAGGAAATTCACACGCCGAATTGGTCAAAGAATTAGTGTATGATTTACCTGCCTTTGTCATTTTCTTACTTTTGGGTGTTCCTAAAGAAGATGTTGCACAAGTAAAGGCATGGGCAATTAGCCGCATGATGCTGACTTTCAGTGAAACTACAGAAGAAGAGCAAATTTTCCATGCCGAACAAGTGGTTAAATATTGGCAATATTGCAAGGATTTAGTAACTAAACGCAAAGCAGAATTGGGCGATGATTTCCCAAGTGACTTGGTTCGTTTGCAAGCTGAGGGCTACGAAATAAATGACCAAGAAATTGCTGCCATGTGCTACAATCAATTATTTGCAGGACACGAAACGACGACATCTTTGATGGGCAATGGAATTCGGGAATTATTAATAGCTCGTGAGAATTGGGAAAAAATTGTAGCTAATCCTGCTTTAATTCCGGGTGCTGTAGAAGAGATTTTACGTTTTAACCCATCGGTTATTACATGGCGTCGCAAAGCCGTCGAAGAGACAACCGTGGATGGATACACGTTTCCCAAAGGAGCCAATATTTTACTCTTGATGGGTTCAGGGAACCGAGATGAAGCTGTTTTTGAAAACGGGGAAGTCCTTGATATTGAACGGAAGAACGCCAAAGAGCATCTTTCATTCGGCAGTGGCATTCATTATTGTTTGGGCGCACCTTTGGCGAAATTGGAGTTCAAGGTTGTCTTAGAAGAGCTTACACAACGTATTCCGAACCTTCGCCTTAGTCCAAATCAGACTTTTGAATTTGCTTACAATACGTCCTTCCGCGCACCTGTTGCCTTGGAAGTGGAGTGGTAAGTAAACCTAAAATAGAGAACATAGTTAAACCATCAACATACTTTTTTCAAATGAATTCTCCTGTTACTTCAGCTGCATCCAGCACTCCATCATCTACAAAAACGTGTCTTTTTTTCACAGAAAGCACCGAGTCTGATTTTCATCTATTGGGCGGAAAAGGGGCAAGTTTAGCAAGTATGAGTTTGGCTAATTTGCCTGTCCCGATTGGGTTTTGCGTTACGACCAACGCTTATCTCCAGTTTTTAGTTGAATCATCTATCACTGATGCATTGATGAAAAAAGTAGAAGAGATTGATTGTTCAAATCTGCGTGAATTGGATGCATGTTCGGAGGAAATTCGGGAGATGATTTTGGAAAAACCCATGCCTGTGTCGGTTGAAGAGCAGATAAAAACCTACTATAAAGAACTTTGTGCGCAATGTGGTGCAAATAATGATTTACCGGTGGCGGTTCGATCATCTGCCAATGCGGAGGACTTACCCGATGCAAGTTTTGCCGGGCAGCAAGATACTTATTTGTGGGTTGTAGGTGAAGATGAAGTACTAGCCCATGTCCGGAAGTGCTGGGCTAGCTTATTCACTTCGCGTGCTATCAACTACCGCCGCAATCAGCAAATTGCGGAAACAGATGTTTTGATGTGCGTGGTTATCCAGAAAATGGTCAATGCGCGTACGGCGGGCGTTGCCATGACCTTGAATCCAACCAATGGCGACCGCTCAAAAATCGTGATTGATGCTTCTTGGGGGCTAGGTGAAGCCGTCGTTTCTGGAGAAGTCACACCTGATAATTTCTTGGTGGATAAAATCATGTTGTCCATCATTACAGCCTCTATCCAGAATAAACACATCGAACACGTACCTGATAAAGTAAACCGCAAAGTTGTCACACATGAGATTGAGGGAGAGCGGGCAACACAGCCCTCTTTAAGTGATGAAGAAGTGAAAGAAGTGTGCCGAATGGCGAAAATCATCGAAAAACACTACAAATGTCCGCAGGATATTGAGTGGGCCATCGATGCGGATTTACCTGCGGGACAAAATTTTACCTTGTTACAAAGCCGTCCTGAAACGGTTTGGTCTCAGAAAAAACCCGTAGCAGCACCGGCTACCCAATTTGGAATGCAAGGGCTTGTGAGTACATTAATGAACCCATTGTCACACAAAAAATAAGTTGCGAAAAGCAAAAGATACTATTCAATTCTTCACTATCTATCTATTTTTATTCTATTCAAACTATGACAAAGACGAAGTTTATCAGTCCGTATGAGGACAAAGCACCAGCAGGCGCAGAAGGCTGGCAGGATTTGTATCCCTACTATATGTTGTTTCACGAGAATTTGAAACAACAAGAAGAAGAGAAATTTTTCTTCTGTGACTCCCAACATTGGCACAGCGTTTTCAAACCATTTGATGCCATCACAACCGAATTTTTTGTACGTTGCTTAGGTGCTTATAATACACGCCAATGGTTGATTCCACCGGCAAATGGCGTTGATTTCAAGATTCACAACGGATATTGCTACATGAGCCCTGTGGGTGTTGACCCCTCACTGATTGCCGATCGCGTTCCACAGTTTATGGAAAGAGCAGGGTTTTATTTCCAAAACTGGAATGACTTAATCGCACAATGGCATGAAAAAGTGGCAAAAGTAACCGCTGATATGGAGGCGATTACTTTTGAGGCACTTCCTGATGTCATTGATATGTCTTGGGTAACAGAAGGCAAAGGAATTGACCCACACCTCCACATGACACAAAATTACAATCGATTGATTGAATTGTGTTACGAGACGTGTATGTTGCACTTTGAGTTTTTGAACCTCGGTTATGCTGCTTACCTTGACTTTTTCGGATTCTGCAAGGAGTCATTCCCTGGAATCCCTGATCTTGCCATTGCAAAGATGGTACAAGGAATCGAGTCGGACTTATTCCGTCCAGATGAAGAAATTCGTAAATTAGCTAAGCTAGCGGTAGCATCCGGCATTGCAGATGTTATGTTGGGTTCAACACTGGATGAAGCTCTCGCAACACTTACCACTACAGAAGCAGGACAAGCATGGATTGCAGCATGGGACGCAGCAAAAGACCCTTGGTTCAACTTTACGTCAGGCAATGGAATGTACTCTTCGGATAAATATTGGAGAGATTATCCTGAAATTCCATTCGGTTATTTACAGAATTACATCGAACGGATTCAAAAAGGAGAAAACATTGACCGCCCGACTGAAGAGATTTCAAAAGAGCGTGTTCGAATTACAGAAGAATACCGTGACTCTTTGCTTTCAGAAGAGGCTCAAGCTATTTTTGACGGTAAACTGGGACTTTCACGCGTAGTTTTCCCGTATGTAGAAAACCACAACTTCTATATCGAGCACTGGGCATTTGGTGTATTTTGGCGTAAAATGCGTGAATTAAGCGCCGTATTCAAAGAAGCTGGATTCTGGTCAGAGATTGAAGATATCTTCTATTTCCGTAGAGAAGAAATTTGGCAAATTTTGTTTGATTACGGCAATGCGTGGGCAATTGGTGTTCCGTTTATTGGACCAAATTATCTTCCGCAAGAAATTGAGCGACGTAAAAAAATCTTGGATGCGTTATCAACTGCACCTCCACAACCTGCTTACAACAAGCCACCAGAAGTCATCACGGAGCCATTCACGATTATGCTTTGGGGTATTACGACGGAGTCTGTACAGTCTTGGTTGAATGGTTCAGACGATACAAGCAAACTTAAAGGCATGGCTGCATCACCTGGCTTGGTAGAAGGTAGAGCACGTGTCTTATTTAATCCAGACGATTTGGCTTTACTTGAGGAAGGTGAAATCCTTGTAACGCGAGTTACAGCTCCAAGTTGGGCACCTGTCTTTGGTAAAATCAGAGCTGCCGTTACGGATATTGGTGGGATGATGAGCCATGCAGCGATTGTTTGCCGTGAATATGGCTTACCGGCTGTCACAGGAACAGGTTCCGCAAGTACGAGTATAAAAACAGGTGACATGATTCGTGTCAATGGTTCTACTGGCGAAGTAGAAATCATTGGTTAATAGCTAGAAAAGGGTAGTGGTTTCCCTCTACCCTTTTTCTTAATTCCCAAAAAAATGAGTGAACAAACTACTGCACAAACCTACCAAGTAGGTAGCTGTGCGCAACGAATATTTTCTGCCGCTGAGAAATACATGCGTGTACGAAAAAACGATGTGCATATTCCCCTTTCTTACGATTACGCGCTTCGTTTACTAGCTAACTACCCAGAAGCGAATGCTGAAGTAGCCGAAGTAGCGATTATTTTACACGATATTGGATGGTATTCCATTGACGAAGACGACATTTTCAAGAAGGGATTTCAGTCAGAAAATTTTATGCAGAGTGACGTCCGGTATTTACATGAGTCGGAGGGCGTTCGTTTAGCAACAGAACTACTTACGCAGCTTGGTTATACAGAGTCATTTATTGCACAAGTCACAACCATCATCGACGGGCACGACACTCGTTCTTTTTCCAAGTCACTGGAGGACGAGATTGTCCGGGATGCGGATAAACTTTGGCGTTTTGACATTACAGGCATCAGTGTAGCCTGCGATTGGTTCAAGATGACGCCTACACAATATGCCAATCGTTTGGAAAAAGATGTGATTCCACAACTTCATTTGCCGGAATCCATTGCTATGGCCCAAGTCGATTTGGTGCGTTCAAAACGAATTTTACAAGCAGGTGCTATTTAATGTACACGCAGAACATACAGATACATATTCATCATGCAGGAGCCCATTCAAGTCATTAATCCTTATAGCGGGGAAGTCGTAGGAACTTGCCCACGTGCGACAGTTGCAGACGTAAACGATGCACTTTCGCGTTCGGCGGAGGCATTCAAGCAATGGAAAAAAAAACCGGTTGCTGAGCGTGTCAAGTTACAACACGAAGCTACGCGGCGCATACGCCAAGAAATTGACTCGCTGGCTCATTTATTATCAAGCGAATTGGGCAGACCTTTGGCTGGCTGCCACCACGAAATCAGTAGAAGTGCTGATTTACTCGATTTTTACGCGCAGGAAGCGCTTCGTCTGAAAGGTGAAATCCCTTTGCATAACTTAGATGGAGAAAAAGCCTTGGTTGTGCGTGAACCTGTCGGCGTGGTTGTCGCAATTACACCCTTCAACTATCCTATAACTCTTTTATGTATGAAACTGGGTGCAGCTCTTCCGGTTGGCTGTACCGTTGTTGCTAAACCATCCGAAGATACACCTCTTTCTACGCTTCGTTTGGCAGAGATTTTCTTGGAAGCGGGCTTTCCGCCTGCTGTTTTTCAGGTCATTACAGGCTACGGATTTGAAATTGGCGATGCCCTCGTGCAACACCCTATCACGGCAAAAATTGCCTTTACCGGAGGAACAGCAACAGGTAAACGAATTGGGGCTTTGGCAGCCGAACACAACAAACGCGTGACACTTGAACTCGGCGGACAGTCGCCAGCTATTGTCTGCGAGGATGCCGATTTATCTGTGGCAGTTGGGGCAATTGTCAAACATGCCTTCGCCAACAGCGGTCAGTTTTGCTATCGCGTGAACCGAGTGTATGTACATGAAAAAATATATGCTCGTTTTGTGGAGGAGGCAGCCCATCTTGCGAAAACCCTCAAGGTTGGCAATCCATTAAGTGGCTGTGACATGGGACCAATGATTAATGAGAAAATCTACCGAAACGCAGAAAGACAAGTAGCCGATGCACAAGCCAAAGGGGCACGTATTTGCTCGGGTGGAGCGCGTCTTCAAACCGAAGGATATGAAAATGGCTGGTTTTTTCCACCAACGATTCTTGCGGATACCAACCATCAAATGCAAATCATGACAGAGGAAACCTTTGGACCAGTTTTGGGAATTATGCCTTTTTCAACGAACGAAGAAGCCATACAAGCCGCCAATGATAGTCCGTACGGATTAGCTGCTTACGTTTTTTCGCAACAACTAGGCACAGGACTCCGGATAGCAGAACAGCTAGAAGCAGGATCCGTTTGGGTCAACAATATTCATCGATCTTACCAAGATGTTCCGTTTGGCGGAATGAAACAAAGCGGAATTGGACGTGAAAAAGGGCGGTATGGATTGGAAGATTATACCGAATTAAAAACCATTTACCTAACATATTGACATCATGTTACGCCCCGAAGATATCCCCATTTGGGAATTAGCCAAAGTGCATTTACGTGTTCGTTCCAACGATATTCACACGTTAATTTCCACGGTATTTGCTCAAAATTTATTGGTGGCTTATCCCGAAGCAAAGACAGACATCGTCTTACACGCCATTCTTTTGCACGATACGGGATGGTCAAAAGTGGAGCAGGAAAAACTACTATTGGCATTTGGCCCTGGGGCGAAATATCCCGAAATTCAAAGGCAACATGAGTTGGAAGGGGTAACGGTAGCAACCGAAATCCTACAACAATTGGGCTATTCGTCCGCACATATTCAGGCTGTAACTGCCATTATTGACGGACACGATACAACGACACAAGCCCGCTCTTTGGAGGATTCCCTTGTAAAGGATGCAGATAAACTTTGGCGGTATTCCTCTCAGGCGATTCCAGTTATTCAAGGTTGGTTTGGTATCACAAAACCAGAAATGTTGGTAATTTTAGAAGAATACGTTTTACCTGGATTCTTGACTGAGGTTGGGAAACAAACAGCACGTACCATGCTCGATATTGAGAAAATACTACTCCAACAAGATTCATTTTTACATTAAACAGACTTTATAATTTACAAATATGAAAGATAAAGTAGTCGTAATTACGGGCGCTGCAGGCGGTCTTGGTCGTGCATTTGCTCAGGCATTCGCCCATGAAGGGGCACGCGTTGCAGTCTGTGACCTAAACCTTGCAGGCGCACAAGAAACAGCGCAACTCATTGGTGATAAAGCCATTGCGCTTCAAGTAGATGTCACGCAAGAAGAGTCAACCAGAGCGATGGCAGTGGCTGTTATTGAACAATTTGGACAAATTGACGTGCTCATCAACAACGCAGCTATTTATGCTACTATCCAACGAAAACCTTTTTATGAGATAACAGAAAAAGAGTGGGATTTGGTCATGAATGTCAATTTAAAGGGCGTTTGGTTAGCAACAAAGAGTGTCGCAAAATACATGATGGAAGCAGGTAACGGAGGAAGCATCATTCATATTTCCTCGGCTACATTTATGAGTGGCTCTCCACAATGGTCGCATTACGTGGCATCTAAGGGCGGAGTCATTGGGCTAACACGAACGATGGCAAAGGAATTAGGAGATGCGCAAATCACGGTTAATGCGATTGCTCCTGGATTTACCTTGACAGACGCAAGTTTAAACTTGATTGAAAACGCCAGCGAATATGGCGTGCAACGTGGAGCTATCAAACGTTCATCGACTGCCGAGGATATCGTCGGAACGGCCCTGTATTTGGCCTCATCCGCGTCCCGATTTGTAACGGGGCAAACGATTGTCGTTGACGGCGGCAAACAATTTATTTAATCCATTTTAATTTACGAAAATCCTTATGAACATTACGTACATCGAACCAAACGGAACAGAAAAAACAGTTGATTTGCCAATGGGCGCAACCTTGATGGAAGGTGCAATCCAGAATGGGGTACAAGGTATCATCGCTGAATGCGGCGGCTCTTGCATGTGTGCAACTTGCCATTGTTATATCGACGAATCTTTTGCGTCTTTGTTACCAGAAATGGAAGAAGAAGAGGACGAAATGCTCGAAGCCGCTTCAGCGGAAAGAAAACCAACGAGCCGCCTAGGTTGCCAAGTGCGCGTGACCAAAGAGATGGACGGCCTCATCGTTCGAGTACCCGCACAGCAGTAATTCTCTGACTTCTTTATTGATGTATATTTTAATTTTTGACGAACGATGAAAAAGCATTGCCTCATCATTGGCGCTGGCCACGCGGGCATCCAAGCCGCTACTCTACTCCGAGAAGAAGGATTTGACGGAGAAATCACTCTTTTCTCTGATGAAACTGTACTTCCTTACCAAAAACCTCCACTTTCTAAAGGTTTTTTGGTAGGAAAACAAACAACAGAAAATCTTCTTTTTCGGAATGCCGCCTATTTTGAGGAACAGAACATCCGACTTGAACTTGGTCAAATCATTGTTCACATTGATACAAACGAACAAACAATACAAAACCAGTTGGGGAAAACTTGGGCGTTCAGTCACTTGATTTTGGCGACTGGCGCACGAAACAGAACATTGCCACTCCCTGAGTTTTCCGATAAGGTTTTCACACTTCGGACTTTGCAAGATGCACAGTCCATTCGTCAAAAATTAGAAACTGCTACACAGATAAGCGTCATTGGAGGTGGCTTCATCGGACTTGAAACCGCAGCTGCGGCTATCGAAATGGGAAAAAAAGTCACCGTTTTTGAAACTGGCGAACGGCTTATGCAGCGGGTTCTCCCACCCGTTTTATCTTCTATTTTTCTTGAAAAACATCTAGAGAAAGGCGTGGATGTTCGACTCCAAACGCAGGCAACGTACGAAGATTTAAAAGGAAGTGATTTGATTGTTGTCGGGATTGGCGTCTTACCAAATCAAGAATTGGCAGAAGAGGCAGGACTTACTTGCTCAAACGGAATTGAAGTCAACGTTTTTCAACAAACATCACATCCATCAATTTATGCGATTGGTGACTGTGCGCTTCACTTTAATCCGTTTGCAGGCAGGAATATTCGGCTAGAATCTGTTCAAAATGCCAATGACCAAGCCAAAACAGCTGTTTTACACATCGTGGGTCGTCCGCAAATATATCAAGCAGTTCCTTGGTTTTGGACGAATCAATTTGATTTAAAGCTACAAATGGCGGGTATCAATACAGAATATGACCGCTTCGAAATAAAGGGTGAAGCGCCCAAGTTTTCTGTCTATTATTACAAGAACGACCAGCTTATTGCGGTAGATTCCTTGAATAAACCAGCAGACCATCTAGCCGCTAGAAAAGCATTAGCTGAGCAGTTTGTAAATAGATAATAAACCTGTTGGGCGTAATTAGATTGTTTAATTTTTTATATGATTTAGGAGTCTGTCATAGATAAATTGAATGCGCGTTCGCGCTGTTATTTTAGCTAAATTTCACGTTTTAAATCTTTCAAAAAAATTTGTATCGTTTCTTCTAGATCAAGAACTCTTCACCTAATTGGAAAAACAAAGTTCCTATTCTCTTTCTGGTCTTTGTGAAGATATATGACTGAGTTTTAAATATCTGATTAGTAGGTAATTAGGGAACGTATAAAAATATTTTTTTACTATATTTGTCATACATGTTGGTCAAGGTGCTGATGATGGAGAAGTTACAGTACAAAAAGGTGATTTTCAACAAAGTTAAAGATTATATAAAAGATAAAGACATGGAAATAATCAGTGTAGAAATATTAAACCCCAAGGCGGCACAGCTATTAAAAGACTTGGCAGATTTGAATTTGATAGCCATTAAAGACAAACCATCAACTGGCTTTGCGAGTGTTTTAAAAAAAATGCGTTCAAAAGCGACATCTGCCCCTACACTCGAAGAAATTACGAGAGAAGTAGAAACCGTCAGAACCAAACGTTATGAAAAGAATAATCATTGACACCAATTTGTGGATTAGTTTCTTAATCACAAAAGATTATTCTAAACTTGATGAAATTCTTTTGAGAAAAAAGCCATTTTGATTTTTAGTCAAGAACTGTTAGATGAATTTTTGGAGGTTGCCAAACGCCCTAAATTTAGGCGTTTTTTTCCTACAGAAGACATCGAAACTTTGCTTGAAACGAATGAAGAATATGCGATTTTTGTGGAGGTAAAAAGTGTTGTGGATATTTGTAGAGACCTCAAAGATAACTTTTTACTGGCACTCGCCAAAGATGGGAAAGCCAACATTTTACTTTCAGGCGACAACGACTTATTGACACTAGGCAAGTTTGGTAAAACCAATATCTTAACAATTTCAGATTTTTTAGGTGAGACATGAATACAACAGCATTTAATTCAAAAATAGTAGAGGGATATTTTGGTTAATTAGACAACCTGAGCCCTGCCAATAAATTAGATTTGATAGCCAAACTGACGGCATCGGTAAAATCAGATTTAAAACCTAAAAAATCGTCTTTCAAAAAGGCTTTTGGGGCATTTGAGTCTTCAAAATCAGCTGAAGAAATCATTGAAGAAATTCGAGAAAGCCGAGTTTTAAACCGTCAAGTAGAATCATTTTGAAAAAGTATTTGATAGACACCAACATTGCTATTTTCTACATGAAAGGCAAGTTTGACCTCGAAAAACATTTTGAAGATTTAACGACAGACGACTGTTTTATTTCAGAAATAACCTTAGCAGAACTAAAATTTGGCTTAGAAAACAGCGAACACCCCGACAAAAACAGAAAGGTGTTAGACAATTTTCTAACAGGCGTACAGATTTCACCCATTTTGGAGTATTAGACCTCTATGCCCAAGAAAAAACAAGACTTCGCAAATCAGGAACACGTATTGACGATTTCGACCTTTTGATTGGCGTAACTTCCATAATCAGTAATTTGGTAATGGTTACAAACAACTCGGGACATTTTCAACGAATCAAAGGCATAATTTTAGAAGACTGGACAACTCAAAATCAATAAAATCTACTCGTGACCAAAAAAGCGTTAGCTACCACCAACATACAAGACCTAAAAGCATGTAGCAAAACGGAATAGCAATCTATCCCTATATTGAACGTAGCTAAATAAAGGAAGATTACGGATTCATTACACTTTTATTCGTTTTTTCGAAATTCACTCGGTGTTACACCCGTATATTTCTTGAAAAAACGAGTGAAATAAGCAGGATCTTTGAGATTCAAAAAATAGGCAATTTCGGAAATTGAATAACTAGTACTCAGCAGATACGTTTTGGCTTGTTGAATTACGTATTGGTGTACTACGTGCAAAGCAGACTGACCGACAACCGCCTGACAAATACGATTTAGGTGCACGCTCGTAATCGATAGCTCACGTGCATACATATCAATAGATTTCGATTCTTGATAAGAACGCTTGATACTTTTTTGGAAATCCGTGAAGTACTTCAAGGTTCTGTTGTCTGTGGTCATTTGTGTTGAAGAATCCTGCTGCGCGAGTCTGCCAATCTGAATAAAAAGCCACTGAAATAACGCCTGCAACGCCAACGATTTGTCAGGTCTTTCCTCGTAAATTTCATGTACAAGCGCCTCTTTGGTTTGCTTGATAACCGCCCAATCTGTGGAGTCACTAGCGAAAGGCAATGCTAAAAATGTATTGATTGTTAAAAAAACAGAAGGCGTATTTTTGAATATATTTTCCAGAAACGAATCCGA
>JACCEA010016885.1_pt1 | contig 20453 bp, 17 predicted proteins | sample 7449851 | NCBI WGS metagenome assembly JACCEA01 (sample SAMN15323453, study PRJNA562643) | freshwater metagenome | isolation source: river surface water | place: USA:Blue River Watershed | collected 2017-08-18
CCTGGGTGCTTGGCGTTCCGGATAGAATGCCTGTTCGCTTCAAGTTGTCCGTACGGATCTGCTCGAGTCGAGCCATGTTTTCTGGACTCGCTAGGATCGCTAGGATGAGGGGTCTTTTCTCGTTGGTTTCCCCATACTGGATGAGCTTGATGTTTGGATTTTGAGCAGCGACGTACTCAAAATAGTCCACCATGCGGTGGTGAGGAGTGAAGCGGTCTCCTGGTTTGTAGCCGAGAAACTGCTCTGGTGTCTTGAGTTGGGCCAGTACGCTTCCCACAGAAAGCGCAGCCACTAGAAGTGAAATGAATAATTTTTTCATTTGGGAAATGGGTTTCGACGAGAAAGTTAACCGCTTTTGTCCATTCTAGTGTCACCAGATGCTGGAAAAGTGACGAGTGGAAAGGACTGGTTTTTAATTCCTAGTAAAGGAAAATCACAAAAAAAGGCAGACCTTTTTGGGCCTGCCTTGGAAGTAAATTAAGAAAATACTTAGGCGACTGCAGTGGCAGTAACCTCAATATTGCCTCGGGTAGCTTTGGAATAAGGACACACTTGATGTGCTGCGTCTACTAATTTCTGCGCTTCTTCTAGTGAGGCTGCCATTGGGATTTTTACTTCAATGTCTACGCCCAACCCGAAACTTCCAGGACCGTAATGGCCGAGGTGTGCTTTTACTTTGATTTCGGAATCTTTCAAGCTAGTGGTACCGGCTACTGCTGCCAAGGCACCGCCAAAGCAAGCCGCATAGCCCGCAGCAAAAAGTTGCTCAGGGTTGGTTTTTCCTCCCTCGCCTCCGATTTCTTTAGGCATGGCCACATCAAAGTCAAGCATGCCGTCTTCGGTGCGCACATGACCTTTTCTGCCTCCGGTGTTTACCGCTACTGCGGTGTAGTCTACAATTAGTTTTTCCATGGTTTCGTATGATTTACAGTTTGATTTTTTGAGTTGCTGTTGGGGCTGGGCCCCAAAATTAGGAACTACTCTTCAAACTTAAGAATGGACTTCAAGGTTTTTGGAGGAAGAAAATTTCTTCACAGCCGAGTGATTTTAGGTCAGTTTATAGCCTCTTTCATAGGCATAGTGAAGTTTGGCATTGACCGCAGCGTCTGTTGACAATTGGGTCTGTGGATTCCAGGTGATGGTCCGGCCCAGTTCGTGGGCAATATTACCAAGAGTACAGGCCGTGCAGGTGCTGTGTCCGATTTCCACGGGTACGATGGGGTCTTTTCGCTTGCGGATGCAGTCGATGAAATCCACATGATGTGCGCCAAAACTAAAGTTCTCCGACTCTTTGCCGAGCTGTAGCTCAGGGATGGAGCTATCGTAATTGCCACGGGAAACCTTGATCCAGCCTTTTTCTCCGATAAACTTCACGCCTTGTCGGCCTTCGTCAAACTTGGTAATTAGCATCTCTACTCCATCGGCATAGCGGTACGTGAGTGGTTGAGCTCCGGATCCAGGGATGATGGTAGTTGGACCGCTTCTATCCTTGCTTAGGCCCCACTGGGCAATGTCGATCATGTGAGCGCCCCAGTCGGTCATCAAGCCTCCACCGGTTTCCTTGTACCAGCGCCAAGCCCCCCAAACAGTTTCGTTCTTATCAGGATTCAGGCTGATGCCTGGATTGAGTTGGTCATTGAATGCTAGGCTCGGAATAGGGCCTAGCCATTTTTCCCAGTTGAGGCCTTCTGGAATGGGTTGGGCAGCCAAGTCATAGGGCTTGGGATGGGGATTCTCTCCTACGTAAACTAGCACCTGGGAGATTTTGCCCAACTGTCCTCGCTGCACGTGCATGGCGGCAGTTTGGAAGTTGACCGCTGCGCGCTGCATGGAGCCCACCGCAAGGACTACCCCGTTTTCACGCACAGCCTGTACGAGGAGCTGACCCTCTTTGATGGTGAAAGTGAGTGGTTTTTCTAAGTAAATATCCTTTTTGGCCTTGCAGGCATCGATTGCCATGAGCGCATGCCAATGGTCAGGAGAGGCGATGACCACCGCATCCACGTTGGGATCTTGGAGGAGCTCTCGGTAGTCCTCGTAGAGTTTGGGTGCAGTGACGGTCTTGCCTGCTTCCGTGAGATTTTTTTGAACGCGAAGCGCAAATCGCTCCCGCTTGATCGCATACACATCGGCCCCGGCTACTACTTCCACGCCTGGGATGCGCATAAAATTGTTGAGTAAGCCCATGGCTTGACGCCCTACGCCAATAAATCCAAGGCGAACACGCTCGTGGGCAGTCTGAAATAGGGGAGTAGCGGATGGAGAGGCAATAGTCAGGCCAGGAAGCATGCTTAGCCCTGCAGTGGTCAGCAAGCTGGTTCCTAGAAATTTACGACGTGAAAAAGAAGCGCACATGAAGGGTTTGGGTTTAGAGTAGGAATTCAATTTTAAATTACCGGAAAATTCTGGGCTTTCTAAATTTTTGAATTTTAAGTTGATAAGGGGTCTAGGAATATGCCAAAAGGGACATTTTTTGGTTTGGAAAGGGGATAATTGGACCCTTTTTTAGAAATTGCCATAGATAAAACCTATCGAAATGACCATTCAACAGTTGGAATACCTGATCGCTGTAGACAAGCACCGACATTTTGGTCAAGCAGCAGCAGCTTGTTTTGTGACCCAGCCTACCCTCAGTGCCCAGCTGAGTAAGTTGGAGAAGGAGCTTGGGGTAATCCTTTTTGATCGAAGCAAGATGCCCGTCATCCCTACAGAATCTGGGTCGCAGGTGATTGCTCAGGCCAAGAAGGTGCTTTCCGAAAGCAAGGGAATTTTTGAATTGGTTGCCCAGTTGAAAGGGGATGTCTCTGGGGTATTAAAGTTGGGAATCCTACCTACCCTGGCTCCTTATCTCTTGCACTTATTTATCCGAAAATTTTTGGAGAAGTACCCGCTAGTCAAGCTGGAGGTGCAGGAAATGGTGACCGAGGAGATTGTGCGCAAATTGAAAAATGACGAGTTGGATTTGGGGATTGTGGTGACCCCTTTGGGGGAGGCTGGTATTGTGGAGAAACCCATGTTTTACGAAAAATTCTATGCCTATTTTTCGAGTGGACATGAGTTGCTGGATCAGCAAGAGATTCGTCCAGAGCAGATCAAAACAGAGGAACTCTGGGTTTTGCAGCAGGGGCATTGCTTCCGAGACCAGGTGCTCAACTTCTGTGATCAAGGCCTGTCGGGCCACAAAAATTTTCACTACGAGAGCGGATCCTTGGAAGGACTTCGCAACATGGTCAACCGCTACAAGGGGCTCACTTTGCTACCTGAGTTGGCTACATGGGAACTTTCCAAAGAGGAAAAATCCCGACTCCGACCCTTTGTCGGGGCTTCCCCTACTCGGGAAGTCAGCATCATCCTGAACCGGAGTTTTCTAAAACAAAAATTGGTGGCCCTGCTCTACCAAGAAATCACGGGGTCCCTCCCTTTCCCCATGACGAGCAAGTCACAGGGAGTGGTGGTGAAGTTTTCTTGAGCCGCAAGGAGTATCCCTCCTAGTTGCAGTTTTTCATTAGAAGTGTCGGGAGGGACACCTGTTGGGTAAAAGTCTTCGCTGCAGCCTTACACCCCAAACTGGGTGAGGTGGTGATCCAGGTGCTTGTAGAGTAAGTTATTCCATTCCTTGGCAGTCATGGGGCCAAACGATGGAGACTCTTTTCCTTCAAATTCGGCTTCCCCAGCTGCACCTGTTTGCTCTACAAAAGCGATTAGTCTTGCCTTCTCTTCGGCAAAGTTCTTTTCATTTTTGATTCGAAAAGCAGGAGCTGTGGGTAGATTCTTCTTGTAAGGCACTTCATTCACCACCCCTGCCTTAACGAAGGTTTTCAATAAAAAGCGCATCACCGGATTTGCCTTGGGGTGCTTATTGGTAAAGGCCATTTCATAGGCTACACAGCAATGGGCCAGCATTTGGTCTACAGACATTTTACCCCAGAGGGCAGGGCTTTCAGGGCTTAGTTTTTCGATTCGATGGATCAATTCAGCGGTTACCGCTGGGTCAAATACATTTTTCATGGAGCTCTTATTAATCTAATATAATTCGTTCTGACTTCGGGTACTTTACCTCATAGCGCAGAGAAAGTTTTTGTTGTGCTCCTGGAGCAAGTGTGATCTCCCAAGTGACGATGCCTGTTACTGGGTCTAAAGTTCCCCCACTGAGTTCCTCGGGGGTGACTTCGATGCTTGAATTGACAGAAACAGGGATTTGGTCTTTAACCTGTAGGGTGACGGCCTGGGTTTTGTTGTTTTTTAGCGTGATCTCATAGCCACGGCTTTCGGTGATGTTGGAGCCGATGGTCCGTTTTTTGGAAAATTGGTCTACTTTCTCGCGCTGCATCACGAGAGATCGGTCCCTGCCCATGGAGATCTGAAGGGTATCTTGGAGCGCGGCTGGGTTGAGAATGGATCTTCCCACAAAGCCATCTTCGAAGTAGAGATTGCTCTCTCCCTCCAAGAGGTTATACTGACTCCAGTCAGCCATTTCGGCTAAAAGAAAGGCGTCTTTATCTAGTTTGGGGATGGCGATGTAGCGGTAGGTCGCCGGAATCTCGTAGGTTTTCAAATCGACAAGAGTGCGTTCCCCATTGGTTTTGATGGAGTAGGGCTCGGCTACTTGAATTTCTACGGTCGTTTGGTTTTCGACAAAGTTGGTCATCAGGGGAGCAGCATCCATGGAGCTGTTAAACGGCTCTACTCCTAATGTCCTCTTTTCCAATTGACTGGAGCTGCCTCTGACAGTTAACTCATAAAGCGGTTGGGTATCTGCCAGGAGTGTCACATTCAAGTTGGATCTGCCTTGAATTGGCAGTTCTTCCGTACGCATGCCTATGAAATAGAAAACCAAGGTTTTTGCTGTGTTGGGCAAGGTAAGTGAATACCTGCCTTCCATATCCGTGGATGTTCCAATCGTGGTCCCTTTGACCAAGACATTAGCACCCGGAAGAGGTTGTCCCTGCTCATCCAGAACCAATCCGCTAATTGCGCCGGGTGTCTGGGGGACTGCAAATTTATTGACTGTAGTATATCGCGCATAGTTGAGTTCCCACTTGTCGATCATTGGAGCCTGCCCTCCTTGGTTGGGGTTGGCATTGGAAAAGCGGAGTTTCACATTTTTCCAATCTGCTCCTGTATTTTGGAATACCTCCGCCTTGTACTGCAGTTGAAGTGGCTCGGTGATGGATTTGACGCGCACATCGTATTTGGGGTACCAACCCGCATTGGACACCAGGTAATTGATTTGAAAGGTGGCAGGACCGGCGCCTGTGGCTTTTACACGAATTCTGATTTCAGCCTTCGCTTTATCGTCACTTTGTTGGAGCGCATAGAGTTGATTCCGAAGGGCTTCAATTTCCTGGTCATTTGATGCAAGCTGCGCATTGATTTGCAATTCCTCGTTGGCAATTTTGGTGTGTTCGGCGTCAAAAAAATCCAAGGTGGCTTTGAGCGCAGTCATGCTCGTGCCTGCCTGGCTGCTACCAATGCTTTTGTTGGCCGAAAGTACGCTCATTTTAGTACCAAGTACCTGAATCCGATTGCGCAAACTGCTTTGGCGTTTTTCGATTTCAGCGATTTCTATTTCCAGTGCTTTGGCTTGTTCTCCCTGCTCTTTTTCGTGGAGAAAATCTAGGCGCTTGTTGACCGCCTGTATGGTAAAGTTACCCTGTCCTTTCACTTGAATGCTTTTTTCATCTAGAAAGGGAGAGAGTCCCTTGACCAGCAGCACGGATTCTCCGGCGGGAAGGGTGCCTGTTGCCGTTTCAAATACTTGTGCCCCAGATAAGAATAGGGTGACTTCTTTGATCTGGTTGGTAAGGGTCACTTCCTTGAGGTCCTGTCCGAATCCTTGGAGGGTGAAGCTGCCAAGGAGGAGGAAAAAAAGTAGTCTTTTCATGTGGTGTAGAGTTGGTATTAAATCAAACAATTTAGTTAGGCAAACGCAAGGCTTGGCCTTTAATTCTTTGAAGACGTAGAAAATTCGCTTGGGGTTTGCCCATGATGATTAGTTTTGTGCTGGAAACCCGTATTGCATGACTCTTTTTCAAAGTATCCTGATTGCCCTAGTCGAAGGACTTACTGAATTTCTCCCCATCTCCTCCACGGGACACATGATTTTGGCTTCCACAGCCATGGGCATTCACGAGGATGAATTTGTAAAGACCTTTGAAGTATTCATCCAATTGGGCGCCATCTTGGCCATTGCTTTGATGTACATCAAGCGCTTTTTCCGCAACCTGACCATTTACTTCAAGTTGATTACTGCATTTCTGCCCACAGCGGTAGTTGGGTTTTTGGCCTACGACTACATCAAAGCCTACCTATTTAATCCCATCGTGGTTTCCGTTTCTCTGATTTTGGGTGGGATAATTCTAATCTTTATCGATAAAAAAGTAGCCGCTCAAGGCAGCACCGTGGTGGAGGTGGAGGATATTTCCTACAAAAATGCCTTCTTCATCGGACTCTGCCAGTGTCTATCCATGGTGCCTGGCACTTCTCGAGCGGCAGCCACGATTATAGGGGGGGTATTTAATGGCTTGGACAAACGGCAGGCTACCGAATTTTCCTTTTTACTTGCCGTGCCTACCATGCTTGCCGCTGGGGGATATGATCTCTTGAAAACGGATCTAGCCTTTACGAGCGAGCAATTGATGCTGCTAGGAATTGGCTTTGTCGTAGCTTTTGTTTCGGCTTGGGGAGCGGTGAAACTATTTTTGACCTACGTCTCTACCCATGGCTTTACCTCTTTCGGCTGGTACCGAATCGGCCTCGGAATAGTGTTCTTGATTTTGATGTGGGGAGCGGACTTGTAATTTTTTTGGTCAACAGTCCATGGTCGACGGTCGACAGCAAATTTTAAGGAACCTCAAGCCTAGTTCATACTCGAGATAGATTCACTAGGAAAATACAAGTAAAAAGAGGCTGTTTCCATTTGGGACAGCCTCTTTTAGTTAATAAACCAATTGAGATTAGCTGATTAGCAGCATCTACTTTTAAGGAAAGAATAATGATGCTTGCAGTTCGGTTGAATGAGCCGTGGACTTTGGTCTATTGACCATCTGCGGACTCCATTTCCAATCCGATAAACCGCTTACTTCCGATTCTTCACATATTTTTCTAGCCAGCTGTCCATTTCCCAAAGGGTATGCAAGACGGATTCCTTGCCCGCGTAGCCATGGCTTTCGTGAGGGAGGAGCACCAGTCGGGTCGTCGCTCCATGTCCTTTGAGCGCATTGTAGTAACGTTCGGATTGGATAGGGAAAGTACCCGAGTTGTTGTCTGCCTCTCCATGGATTAGGAGGATGGGGGTCTTCACTTGGTTAGCAAAGGAGAAAGGAGACATGTTGAAATACACTTCAGGCGCCTCCCAGTAGCTGCGCTGCTCGTACTGGAATCCAAAGGGAGTCAGGGTACGGTTGTAGGCTCCACTTCTGGCGATGCCTGCGGCAAAAAGCTGGGTGTGGGAAAGGAGGTTGGCGGTCATGAAGGCGCCATAGGAATGTCCGCCCACTGCAATGCGCTTGCGGTCGCCAATGCCCATAGCCACCACCTTATCGATGGCTGCTTCTGCGTTGGCTACGAGCTGCTCAATAAAGAAATCGTTGGGCTCCTGCTCGCCTTCACCTACGATAGGCATTTCGGTTTGGTCCATGATCGCATAGCCACGAGTCACCCAGTAGATCGGGGAACCCCAACTCAGGCGCGTAAAGGTGTATTTGGAGCCTCTCACCTGGGCGGCATCAGCCGCGGACTTGTATTCCCGTGGATAGGCCCACATCAGTACCGGTAGCGCTCCATCTTTTTCTGGGGAGTATCCGGCAGGGGTGTAAAGGATGGCAGAAAGGTTGAGGCCATCTTTCCGAGGATAGGTGATCAGTTGCTTCTGGATGCCTTTCAAGCTTGGATAAGGATCCGCGAAGGCGGTGATTTGCTTGGGAGCAATTCGCTTTTTGGTTTGCCGCAACCAGTAGTTGGGTTGGGTGTCCGTTCCTTCTTTGATTGTGATGAAGGAACTCGCATCAGCATTAAGCACTTTGGTGACACGCTCGTAGAAAGGAGCCTGGGATCTCCAAAGGATTTGCTGCTCCTTGGTCTTGCTGTTGAAGGTGGAGAGAAAAGGCATATTCCCTTCAGGGCTACCCCCTTCAGAGGTCATGTAAACCAAATCTCCTTTTCGGAGAAGTACGCGTCGACCGAAGGCATTTTCAGTGAAAAGTGGGCTTCCTGGATCATTGTAGAGGTCGTCGGAGGAGCGCTCGATGATGGTTCGAGGGGCTTGACTTGGGGTTCCAGGTTGGAATACGGATACTTTTTCGGTACGGCTCGCGGACCAGCGTTCGCTCAGCAAGGCGAAGGTATCGTCAGACCAGCTGATGCCTCCAAAGCGGAGGGTAGTGCCTACTAATTTTTGTTTATCTTGGGTGAAGGGAGCTGTCAGCGTGTACACATGGTCTCTTTCGGCCACTTTTACCTTAGGATCACCCTTGTCCTGAGCCTCTGCCCAATACAGGGTAGCCGGGACATCTGCACGCCAGTTGACATTACGAATGCCGCTTACCGTGGCATCAAATCCACTGGGACGAACTTCATCCAATCCAATTTGGGCAATGGTTTTGAGGATTTCACCTCCATTGCTCCAGACCTCTACCGTGTAGGGAAATCGGTCTGCAGGCACGAGGTAGGAAAAAGGAGTTTGAATGGTCTCTACGAGAATATAATTTTTGTCAGGGCTTAAAAGCATAGACTTGATCATGCCCGGTTTGCCTAGGGGCTTTTTGGTCCCATTTACCTCCACCTGCATCAGTTGGGAATCCATAAAGTAGGCAAAAAGCGCTTCGTCGTGTGGATTGGCAAGCAAATCTTGGTAGGTACGGCTAGCGGCGGCTTTACCGGAAGTTTCCTGAATGATGGGTCCCACAGGTGCAAGTGGTGCGTTGGGCATGGTGCCTCGAGCGGGGTTGACGGCTTTGATGATAAGGCTGGTATTGGATAGCCATGCCATCGAAGTCCCCATCACCTGGTTGAGAATGGGTTCGGTGAGTTTTTTTGCTTCATAAGTACGCATGTCTACTACCCAAAGGCTAATTCCTTGCGCCTCTGTTTGGGTAAAGGCCAAATAAGCTTCGTCCAGGGAAAAGGTAAAGCCATTCATTTTGGGATTGGTGGGTAGGCCTTTGACTTGAATTTCCTCTCCGGTCTCGGTTTTTTTTACAATCAAATTGGTAAACCCTCCTGTACGGCTTGGGCCGGAGGCGCTCGGATTTATTCGTATGCCCGCAATGCGGAGTTCAGGCTGTGCAAGGTCTTCAATGCTGGGCGCATCGCTTCGCTCCTGGATCAATAGGATCGACCCATCCCGAGAGAAGGATACGGATGGGGTGGCTGGCGCATTGAAGAGTTCCGCAATGGAGGTTGGGGGAGTTTGGTAGGTACCTTGTGCAAACAAGGGTTGACCGATAAGTAGTGCAAGTGCTACCCATAGGAAACGGGCGGTGGTTATTTTCATAAAGGGCTGACTAAATAGAAAAGACAAGGTACTAGAAATCCCGATTTCAAAAAATGGAGGTGCCCCGTAATGCAAAAAAAGGCTCAACATCCGTTGAGCCTTTTGAATCAGATCTTTACTTCTTATTTTCCTTTTGCACCGATGGATACCATCGCGCAACGGAAACCAATGTGGTTGGTGGAAGAATCTTGGTGCATGAAGCGGCGTGCTCCTGGTGCCAACCAATAGGTGACATCTCTCCAAGAACCTCCTTTGTATACTCGGATGGAGTCATTCAATAGAGAGGTACCATACGTGTTTTTGTCATCAAATACCCCATCTTTCCGAAGTGGATTGAGATCATCGGCATCTTGAAAGGAAAGAGGACGGTATACATCATACACCCACTCATTCATGTTTCCAGCCATATTGTATAAGCCAAAATCATTGGGAGCCATGTCGTAAACGTTGGCGGGTAAAATTTCCCCATCATTTGTTTCATCTCCAGCAATACCTGCATAATCTCCTCTGCCACGCTTAAAGTTGGCTAAGAAATCTCCTTGCTTACCCCCTTTTTTGCCACGGCCATCGTAAGGATTACGTACGCCACGTCCATCCCAAGGATAGATTCGGCCATACTCTTGATTTTCATCTAAGTACTGGGTGCCAATCATCGCTTTGGCTGCATATTCCCACTCAGACTCGGTAGGAAGTCTAAATTCAGCAATCACTACCCCTCGCTCGATTAGCTGGGAACGGGTAAGAGCAGAGTCCAAACCTTGTCGATCCACCTCAATTTTTTGTACGTATTCGGTTCTCCATTTTGCATAGGCATTGGCCTGAGACCAGGATACCCCTGCTACTGGGTAAAAATTAAATCCAGGGAATCTGAAGTAGTAGGACTCGTAGACATCGTTGAAGGTCATTGCGCCTCTCCAAACTTTCTCAGAAGGCTCCAATTTTTTCAAGGAATCCACGGATACCTTCTTTTTCATCGCAAATAAAAACTCCTTGTAGTCGTTGTTGGTCATCTCCGTTTCGTCCATCCAGAAGGTGGAAATGGAAACGGTACGCTCCAAATTGTCGCGAAAAGCCATGACGTCTTCTTCCTGGGAACCCAAAATGGCACGGCCGCCTTGGATCAACTTTAAGTTAGGACCAGGAATTTGTTCTGCTTTTTTGGCTACAAAAAACTGGGTAGAATCGTCCGCATTAAAAGAAAAATCAGCACCGGTAGTGGCACTACGTTTTCCGGGAGCACCTGCAGTTCTTCTGCCGTAGGTGTTATTTTTTTGGCAAGAGGACAAAACGGTGGCTGTCACAAGTGTCAGGGCAATGGCCAAGCTCCTCCAAGTATTGGGTAGACGCATAGGTGAAATGTGTTTGGTCTATTTCTGTTGCTAATATACAAGGGCTTAGGGGATCGCACCAAAGCCGGTTTAAAATTGTTGTCTTTTGTAAGCCTCATTTAAAGAAGGAAAAAACTCCAAATTTTTAAATAAGCGCCCACAAAAGTAGGATAATTTACTGAAGGGAACTCCCTTTAAGCCAGTGTACTTCCAAATCCTCTTCGGCTGCTCTTGCACAGTTGTGGGTTTAATTACTTCCAAACCCATTTTTTGTGCTCCAGAGGCCACATTTTAGGAAGTTTTCATTTCCTTAAGCAAATGCTGTGCCTTTTGTATGTTGAGGACCTGATCTACACTGAGAATCAAACGATTTTTATGTTCTTTTATTTTACAAGACTTGGGATGGAGTTGCACAAATTTCATAATACTCCCAAAAATTGGTGAGCTGTAGTAGGTGTCCTTGCTGGATGGGAGTAGGTAACATTTCATTTGAGCCCCCTTCAGCACCAGTTTTTCAATCCCCAATTCTTCGGCCTGCCAGCGTAGTCGCACGGTTTCCATCAAGTCTTGTACGGCCTTTGGAAGTGGGCCAAATCGATCTTGAAGCATTTGTCCAAACTGATCCAGCTCTTCTTCTTTTTCGAGACCGTCCAACTTGGAATAAAGTCCCAAACGCTCACTGATATTGCTGACATAGCTCTCTGGAATGAGCAATTCTAGGTCGGTTTCTATCGTGCAATCCTGCACAAGCACCGCGACCTTTTCCTTAAGGTCCTCTTCAAACAGGGCAGCAAACTCATTTTCCTTCAGTTCCTGTACCGCCTCGTCCAAGATCTTGTGGTACATCTCAAATCCCAGGTCGGTGATGAATCCACTTTGCTCCGCACCTAGCAGGTTGCCTGCCCCACGGATATCCAGATCCTTCATGGCCACCTTGAAGCCATCTCCCAAATCGGAAAATTCCTCCAGGGTTTGAAGGCGCTTTCTCGCCTCAGCGGTAAGTCCAGAAAGAGGGCTCGTAAGCAAATAGCAAAAGGCTTTCTTGTTGCTCCGTCCAACTCTTCCGCGCATCTGGTGGAGGTCAGAAAGGCCAAACATATGGGCTCGGTTGATCAAAATGGTGTTTGCATTTGGAATGTCCAAGCCCGACTCGATGATGTTGGTGGAGACCAAAACATCGTATTGGTGGTTGATAAAGTCCACCATAATTTTTTCCAATTTGTCTCCATCCATCTGTCCATGGGCCCCGATGACGCGGGCGTCTGGAACCAATTTCAAGATGAGGTTGGCAATGCTGTCAATTTCTCCCACCCGGTTGTGTACAAAAAACACCTGGCCTCCGCGTCGGAGCTCGTAAGATACGGCATCTCGGATCACTTCTTCTTCGAAGGTCTGCACCTCGGTAGTCACGGGCTGCCTGTTGGGTGGAGGAGTTGCGATAACCGAGAGGTCGCGTGCTCCCATCAACGAAAAATGGAGGGTACGTGGAATCGGAGTGGCTGTTAGCGTGAGCACGTCCACATTGACCCGCAGGTTTTTCAACTGGTCCTTCACCTTGACGCCAAACTTTTGTTCCTCGTCGATGATCAGTAAGCCCAGGTCCTTGAACTCGACGTCTTTGCCGACGATTTTATGGGTACCAATCAGAATGTCAATTTCCCCAGTAGCGACTTGTTCCTTGATCGCTTTGATGTCCTTGGCCGTTCGGAATCGGTTCAAGTAATCCACCTTGACAGGAAAGTTTGCCAAGCGTTCTTGAAAGGTCTGGAAGTGCTGCATCGCCAAAATGGTGGTAGGCACGAGGATGGCTACCTGCTTTCTGTCGTTGATTGCTTTGAAAGCAGCACGGATAGCAACTTCTGTTTTTCCAAAACCTACATCCCCACACACGAGTCGGTCCATGGGATACGTTTTTTCCATATCCGCCTTTACATCGGCAGTAGCGGCCGCTTGATCAGGGGTGTCCTCGTACAAGAATGAGGATTCCAACTCCACTTGAAGGACGGAATCACGCGAAAAGGCAAATCCAGGAGCAGACCTGCGTTTGGCATAGAGCGCGATGAGGTCCTTGGCAATGTCTTTGACCTGCTTTTTAACCCGCGCTTTTTTATTTTCCCAATCTGGGGAGCCCAACTTGGACATGGAAGGAGCTTGCCCCTCTTGTCCCGAATACTTCGAAATCTTGTGTAGGGAGTGAATGTTGACGTAGAGGAGATCGTCGTCCCGAAATATCAGGCGAACGGCTTCCTGCATTTTGCCGCTGACATCCACCTTTTCAAGTCCTGCAAATCGGCCCACCCCATAGTCCACATGGACCACATAGTCTCCGGGATGGAGTGCCTTGATTTCTTTGAGGGTAAGCGCCTTGGAGGCGGTGGACTTGCTTTTGGATTTGTAGCGATGAAAACGCTCAAATAGCTGGTGGTCGGTGTAACAGACCAACTTGACTTGCTTGTCTACAAAGCCCTCTCGAAGACTGAGCAGCATGCTTTGGACCTGTAAGGTCGGATCCAACTCCTGAAAAATTCCCTGCAAGCGATCAATCTGCTTCTCGTTTTCTGCCGTGATTAAGTTGAGGTAGCCTGCCTTTTCGTTATCTCCCAAGTTGGCCACGAGCAGGTCAAAATTCTTGTTGAAGGAGGGCTGTGGCTGACTTTCCCAGCTGACTTTGGTGGCCTTTTTCAAGTAAAACTGCCTACCAAACTCTACAAGTGAAAACTTGGATGCGGCTTCGGCAAACTGTGCTCCCTGCTCAAAAACCTGTTCTGGCTGAAGTACGAGTGTCCCCGATTTACTTCCGCCCGATAGCTGCGCAAATGCTTGGACTCCCTTTTGGTAACATTCGTCCATCACATCGAGCGTGAGTTGATAGTCCTTGATCCAAAGGAGGGCGTTTTCGGGCAAAAAAGTCAAAAAGGACTGCCGAACCTCTTGCAAGAGGCGGGTTTGCACATTGGGGATCAGCGAAATGAATTCTACAGATTGTAGGGACAGCTGGGTTTCCGGGTCGAAGGTGCGAATGCTTTCAATTTCTTTTCCAAACAATTCCAGTCGATAGGGGAACTCATTGCTAAAGGAAAAGACATCCAAAATTCCACCACGGATGGCGAATTGGCCCGGTTCGTACACAAAATCTGTACGCTCAAAATCATAGGAGCTGAGAATTTCAGTGACAAATTCTAGGTCTACCGCTTCTCCTACTCGAGCAATAAAGGTGTTTTCGACAAGAGCGCGCTTGTTGACCACTTTTTCATACAGTGCTTCGGGGTAGGTGATGACGATGCGTGGGCTTCCCTTAGTTTCCAAGATTTGGTTGAGGAGTTCGGCCCGCTGTAGGACATTCGCATTGTCAATTTCTTCGTATTGGTAGGGGCGCTTGTAGCTGCTTGGAAAAATTCCATAATGCGGTGTGCCCAACAAGTTTTGAAGATCCGAATTGAGGTAGGCAGCTTCCTCTTTGTCTTGGGCAATGACCAAGTGAAATCCCCCCTGCTTTTCAAAGTGTGCCGCAAGGAGAACCATGTCCAAGCTTCCGGAAAGGCCTTTTAGTTGCAGTTGGAACGGAGCCTCGGCACTTAATTGGTGAGCGAGCGTTTGAAAAATGGGGTCCGACTGGTAAATGGAAAGAAAAGAAGGTCTATCCACAAAGGGCTTGGTTTAAGGTTTGGGAGGCTGCAAATCTAGGTTTTTTTGGCCTATTCTGAGGATTTGAAAGCAAAATTGATATTTTTTGAACTAAGAGCCGTACAAAATGTTTTTGAATCGATGAGACAAGCACCCCCTCCAAAAACCTGGTTCCAAAAGCTGGAGAAACTCCATCCCTACGAGACGCTACTGTATCTCGGGATGCTTGGGAGTGGGATTATCTTTTTGTTTCTGGCGCTGGCATTTCTTTTTTCTGGAAGGGAGTCCCTTCAAGGGCTCAATCAACAGATGCCGATTGCTTTTCTCGTGTCTACTTTTCTTTTGGTCCTGTCAGGATACACTGCCGTGAAAATGCGTATCCATTACCAGGAAGAAAATAGTGCCAAACTGCACCGATCCTTGAAAGCCACCTTTGTTTTGGGGCTGCTATTTATGGTGTTTCAAGTCTTGGGATGGATGGAGCTTGCCAACAAGGGCATCAGTTTCACAGGAATTCCGAGTGGATCTTTTCTCTATGTCCTTTCAGGAATTCACGTGGCACACTTGTTTGGGGCCATGGGTTTCGCGGTGATTTTGCTCTTGCAACTCCGAAAAATTGAGCAGGATATGGTCCGAAAACTCGTATGGATGACTAATCCTTATGAAAAATTGCGCATTCGCCTGTTTACCGTGTACTGGCAGTTTATGGATGCGGTATGGCTAATTTTATTTCTTCTTTTTGTAATCAGCTTCTGATGCGCCTCCACCTTCAAACCCCCGTTGCTAGTACCCACTTGGAAGTGAAAGCCGGCTTTACCGAATCCTTATTTGCCAAGTTGGCCCCTCCCTTTCCTCCCGTGAAGGTACTCCGCTTTGACGGCTGCAAGACCGGAGATATCGTGGATTTGGAGTTAAATTTTATTTTTTTCAAGCAAAAGTGGACCAGTAAAATCACCGAGGACCATTGCGATGCACAGGAGTTTCGCTTTGTGGACGAGGGAATTGTACTTCCTTTTTTTCTAGGCAAGTGGAGTCATTGCCACCGCATTTTGGCGCAGCCAAGTGGAAGTGTCATTTCCGATGAAATTGAGTTTGCCGGCGCATTTTCTTGGATGACCCCGCTGCTATACCCAGTACTTTGGGCTCAATTTTGGTACCGGAAGCCAATCTACCGTCGGATTTTTAGAAAGAAGTAGCCGTCAACAGATGCTCGCAATTTTTGATTTGGCAGTCTCCATAGAGCACCAACGAGTGGCTAGTCATGGAGGAACTAAATTCCTTGCTCATACTTTCCTTAATTTCCGTTAGGCGGGGATCTGAAAACTCCCGAATTTTTCGACACTGATTGCAGACATGGTGATCGTGATGGGTGTAGGTCAGCGCTTGCTCGTAAAGGGCTACTTTATCCTTAAATTGGTGCTTGACGGCTAATCCGCTTTCGACAAGCAGATCCAGGGTATTGTAAATGGTGGCGCGGCTGATGGTGTACCCTTTGTTTCTCATTTTTAGGAAAAGCCCCTCCACATCGATGTGTTCGTCTTCGGGGAGGAGGTAGAGTTCATCCAGCACGGAATAGCGTTCGGGTGTTTTTCTACTTCCCTGCCGAAGCAGAAAGTTTTCAAAAATCTTCTTTGCTTTTTCAATTAAGGCGGTATCGGCCATCTTGTTGAGGGGGTTGAATGCTAAAGGTCTACTTTTCCTCAGGCTTTGACAAGGAAAAAGGGAGTTCTTCCTGGTAGAATTCTTGAGAATTTGTTTGAACCTAGGGTCAAAAACTCCGTAACTTAAAGGAATTGAACTGTGAAGTGGATGATGGTAAGAGCCCTCTTAGTTGGTGTAATTTTTTTGTTGGGACTGACCCTCCGGGCGCAGGTTCCTGGATTTTTTGTGGTGGGCGATCAGAAAAAGGTGAAGCTGCCTTTTTTGGCATCTAATAGCCTGATTTTGCTACCGGTCTCCATTAATGGAAGTCCTCCACTTTATTTCTTGTTGGACACCGGGGTGCGTGCCAATCTGTTGTTTAGTAAATCCATGGGAGACTCCTTAGGCCTTTCCTATACGCGACGAGTGGGGATGGTCGGCGCAGATGGCAGCACGACCGTTTGGGCCCAGGTATCTCCGATGAATACCTTGGATCTGGGAGAGGTGGAGGGAAGACTTCAAAGTTTGTTGGTGCTGGAGGAAGATTTTCTAGAACTGGAATCGGTGATTGGTATCCCCGTGTATGGGATCTTGGGCCATGAGTTTTTCAAACACAATGCAGTTAAAATTGACTACGATCAGGAAGTAGTGACCTTCTATGCTCCAAGCGCATTGGCTTTCAAGTCTCCATTTTATCGAAAAGGATCTTTGACACTCGAGGAAGGGAAGGCTTATATCGATGTGAAAGTCCGGCAAAAGGCTGGACCTAAACTTAGGGGGAAGGTGCTTGTGGATACCGGTGCCAACCATGGCTTGCTATTGAATCGGGAGACATTACCAGGGATTCAGCTTCCAGAAAAACACCTCGAAACGCAATTGGGACAGTCCTTGGGGGGTGTGCTCTATGGTTCTATTGGACGTGTGGCAGGGCTATCCATTCGAGGATTGCAGTTTTCCCAGGTCCTCACCTCCTTTCCTGATGAGAGTTTTGCCAGTACCCACATCAAGGAGAGTGGGCGGATGGGGAGTTTGGGAGCAGAGGTATTGGGTCGAATGACCGTGATTTTGGACTATCCGAGAAATGAAATTTTTGTAAGGAGAAACCCGGCCTTTTACCATCCCTTCGAATTTGACATGAGTGGCTTGGTGGTCAAAAAACTGTTGACCCCACAAAAGCGCTGGTATGTCGGGGATGTGCGGGATGGCTCCCCTGCGCAGCTGGTAGGCATTTTGCCTTTTGACGAAATCTTGACCATCAACAGCATTCCTGTCGTCCTTTGGGAGATGGATCAGCTGGTGAAATTGTTGCGCTCCGAGGAGGGAAAAGAGATCCAATTGGAGGTACGTCGCTACTTCCAACCTGGTTCCCCTGCTTTTGAAGACTTAAGCTTCCGCTTTCTTCTGAAAAAGCAGATTTGATTTTTCCAGCGGAAAAGAAAATTTGGGTAACTTTGAGTTCGAAGACAACATCTGGAGCTACTATTCCGTGTAACTCTTCGATTTAACCCATATCAACAATGAAAAAAATCTTAATTCCAGTAGCTATCCTTGCCGTAATTGGTATTTTAATCTATTCCAAGGCGGTAGGTACCTACAACCAATTTGTCCAATTAGAAGAAGAGATCAACGGCCAATGGGCTGAGGTGCAGACCCAATACCAGAGACGTGCAGACCTGATTCCTAACCTAGTCAATACCGTAAAAGGCTATGCGGAATTTGAGCAGGAAACCTTGACAGGTGTAGTAGAAGCTCGCTCGAAAGCTACTTCTGTGCAGATCGACCCAACTAACTTGACTCCAGAAAAGCTCGCCGAATTTCAGCAGGCACAGGATCAGCTTTCAGGCGCCTTGAGCCGCTTGCTAGTCAGCGTTGAAAAATACCCAGACCTGAAGGCCAACCAAAACTTCTTGGAGCTACAGGCACAATTGGAAGGAACGGAAAATCGAATTTCTGTAGCTCGTAGAAACTTCAATGAGTCCATCAAAGGATTCAATTCTACCTTGCGCGTGTTCCCGAACAACATCTTTGCAGGCTGGTATGGATTTGTAGCCAAAGGCTATTTTGAGGCAGCTGCAGGTGCAGAAAATGCCCCTAAAGTAGAATTCTAAGCGCATGGCATCCCACCTATTTTCTTCAGAGCAAAAGGCACAAATCGTAGCCGCAATAAAAGAGGCTGAGACCCAAACCTCTGGAGAGATTCAAGTACACATCGAAAGCCGTTGCAAAGGGTCTGTTCTGGACCGTGCGGCTAAGGTTTTTGAGACGCTCAAGATGTACCAAACCAAAGACAGAAATGGGGTCTTGGTCTACTTGGCTGCTGAAGACCATAAATTTGCGATTATCGGAGATGCAGGCATCAATGCAGTGGTGCCTGCAAACTTCTGGGAAAGCACCAAAGACCTGATGGCGAATCTCTTTCGCCAAGGCAAATTCACCGAAGGCCTTATTGAAGGCATCCACCATGCCGGGGATCAGTTGAAAACTCATTTTCCTTACGATCACCGTGCCGACCAAAACGAACTATCTGATGAGGTATCCTTCGGCAATTAAGCCTTTATTGTTCCTAGTTTTCTTGTTTCAAGCAGTTTGCGGAATGGCGCAGGACTTTCCTCCTGCTCCCAATCCTCCTCGCTTGGTCAATGATTTTACCAGTACCCTCAGCGCCTCGGAAGTCGAGCAATTGGAGCAAAAACTACTTGCCTATTCGGACAGTACTTCTACCCAGGTATCCATTGTGCTTTTGGGGTCTGTAGGGTCTTATGACATCTCGGACTATGCCTTTCAATTGGGCGAACAATGGGGTATCGGTGGTAAAGGAAAGGACAATGGCATCCTTATTTTGGCAGCCATGGAGGATCGAAAAATCTTCATCGCTACAGGGCGAGGAATGGAAGGAGCTATCCCGGATGCGCTCGCCAAGCGGATCGTGACTGACATGATCCTTCCCAATTTCAAAATGGAAGCCTACTACCAGGGACTGGATCAGGCTACAGACATGATCTTCAAGTTGGCCTCTGGCGAGTACACAGCAGATGAGGTACTCTCTGAGGGAAATCCTTCAGGGATCATCTTACTTATTATCCTGTTGGTATTTCTATTTGTAGTCCTTCCAATCATCAAAAATAGAAGAGACAACAACAACCACATGGGCGGACGCGGTGGAGGTATCGATTTTTGGACGACCATCTTTTTGGCCAATATGCTAGGAGGAGGTGGCCGCAGCAGTGGAGGTGGTTCCTTTGGAGACTTTTCTTCGGGTGGGGGTTCCTTTGGGGGCTTCGGCGGAGGTTCCTTTGGAGGTGGAGGCGCAGGAGGAAGCTGGTAAATCCCTTAGGTATTTTCTTTAGAAATTAAGGCAGACAAGGCCTCTTGAATGAGGTCTTGTTCAAAGCCTTTGCTCATCAGGTACTGCGTCACGAGGTACCTTTTTTTGTAGGCATCTGTTTCCTTGGTCTTCTCCCACTTTTTCTCCGCTTCCCACTCGAGGGTAGCATAATACTCCTCCCCGTCAATCTCGGAAAGCCCCAATAGAATTATCGCCCCACTGATGTCTCGGATCTTGAGTTCCTGCCGGATTCGGTTTCTCCCCCATTTTTTAATTCGAAATTTTCCTCGGGCATAGGAACGCGCAAAGCGTTCTTCGTCCACAAATCCACTCGCTTCCAATTCGGTAAGAATCCTCTCTACGTCCTTTCCTTGGATGCCTTTTTCAAAAAGTTTACGCCGCAGCTCCCAGGGACAGCGCTCTTGGTAGGAGCAGAAGGTTTCCAATTTACCTCGCGCTTCTTTCAGGCTCCAATTCTTTTTTGGCGACTGCTCTCCGTTATTTCTTCCCCAAGTGGACATTTTTGGTAATTTTGAAGCAAATTACCTTTCGCTTAAGTTTTTTCAAACCTAATTTCCCTATTCCACCCATGAGAAAGAAAATCGTAGCCGGCAACTGGAAGATGAACCTCACCTTTAAAGAGGGGCAGCAGCTCACCAGCGAGATCGTGCAAATGTATAAAGACGAGGCTATCCAAGAGGTAACCGTGGTCCTGAATCCTCCTTTTCCACACTTGTACCCAGTCAAGAAATTGGTAGGAGATACCCCAGGAGTGGCTGTAGGTGCGCAAAACTGTTCGGATAAAGAAAGCGGAGCCTTCACGGGTGAAGTTTCAACCAAAATCCTCGCTTCCTTCGGCGTATCCTATGTCATCTTGGGTCATTCAGAGCGCCGAGAATATTTCAAGGAGGACACTACCCTTCTGGCCACCAAGGTCAATCAAGCCTTGGCCCATGGACTGACTCCCATCTTTTGTTGTGGAGAATCCTTGGAAATCCGTGAAGCAGGCACCCATGAGGAGACTGTCAAAGCACAGTTGACC
>JACCEA011184464.1_pt1 | contig 20428 bp, 26 predicted proteins | sample 7449851 | NCBI WGS metagenome assembly JACCEA01 (sample SAMN15323453, study PRJNA562643) | freshwater metagenome | isolation source: river surface water | place: USA:Blue River Watershed | collected 2017-08-18
CGTTACAATATTCTTCAGGAGTTTCATCATTTGATTCAGACTCGTTACAAGATTCTTCAGGAGTTTCATCATTTGATTCAGACTCGTTACAAGATTCTTCAGGAGTTTCATCATTTGATTCAGACTCGTTACAAGATTCTTCAGGACCAACAGAATTCATTTGGTCCCCTTGTGAAGAATCTTCGCGCATTTCAGTCAAATGATTTATTAGATAAGCAATAATTGCAAACCCTGAAAAGATCTCTTTACCGTTCATAAATTGTTTCAATACATCATCTGTATGATAGACCATTTTATTATAACGATGTACAAGATTCTTTTCTTTGACATAGGAAAGAATCTTATGTTCAATTTCGTGGCGTGGAATGCTTTCTGCTGGGCTCACACCAAGGAAAGAAGAGAGTTCTGAGCTTACAAAGTAGGACGTCATTTGTTTTTTGCGATAGGTTTGTGGGATGATAAAATCAATTTTATTTTGCTTTAATCAACACAATCCATCAACCCTTTTACAATATACGCATTGAGTTCTGGAGTGCTTATCGTACCATAATTATAAATAATAAAGTGAAAAAATATGTATTCGTAAATGCCCAACATGACAACCATAGAAATATTTTCAACTACAATGACCCACCAACGGACTGGAGTTTTTTTGTATGTCAAGTATCCTGTACCTGCTAAAAGAACTGCGAAACAAACTGCGGAACCTATCAAAGAATTTTCTAATAAAACTTGGTTTGAGGCTAAACGTGTAACCTTTCCTGCGTCACCCTGTGACTCAATATTTTGATAATTCAGTGCTTTTAGCAGTTCAAATACAAATGCTTTCGTTTGATTGTTCCAGTTTGGACAACTTTGTACAATCGGATCATAATACGTATTAATGGTTTGGAGAACTCCATTATTTTCTCTTTGACTCACATACTGGAAGAAAAAGATAGTTTCAAATACGCTCACTAAAAAAATATGGATAGCTGCCTTTATGAAAAAAAGATGAATACGGGGTGCGACTGGTACATTATTTTGTTGTTGAATTAATCGTTGTAATAACTCATCACCTTCATCGGAATCTACACTGCGGTCGTCACGATTAATACTCCCTTGCGCTGTTAAACGACCACCATGAAGTACAAAAAACGAATCAGAATACGAAGGAGGTCGTTTTAAATTCGCTATGGGAGATTCTGGAGGCGTTGAGACACTAAACATCTCCTTTAACAATAAAAATAGAAATTTACTTAGACTGTTTTTTTCTTTGCTTTAAATATAAAATGTCCTCCACAAACTTGAACACCGTAAGTTATTCCGACAGCCATCGCCGTTCTTACATTACCACTGGCCCCTTTTCTTCCAACATCTTCTCCTATACTACTTCCATGAATAATCGTTTTGTAACAGTGGGAAGTTTAACAGCGAAATCTGTTCCAAGTGGTTTGAATGTAGCCGGCACCATTTTGCGTGAAAATGGCCGCAAACTCTATCCTGGTGCCAATCCTGGTATCAGCACCTACATGGTTGGTGTGTATCACGAAACAATTGGCAGTGCGTTCATTGACCCTAACGCTCACGTGTTTGCTGTCTATAGTGGAAGCAAACCTTACTTTGCCGCCGACGGTGTTGATCCTGATACTGACGAAGTCGATTGGAGTGCTCCTGTTTATACCCGTGGTGTTGTGTATGCCCAAGGAGACATCACTACAGGTGCTGATTTACATGTAACAGGTGATGCGGATATTAGTGGTAGTGTTGTGGTGCGCGGAAATACGGATGTAAGTGGAGCTACAATTGCTCTTGATGTTACAGGTAATATTGTTGCGACCCAACAAATCCGTTCTTCAACTGTAACATTATTAACAGTTGCCGCACAAGCTGCTTTTACAATCAATCCTAATCTAGGACAAGTTCATTTTGTAACAATTACAGGAACTGCTGGTGTAACAACTAACGTTATTACAACAACTTCACCAAACAATATTCCTGGAGCTGTTTTATATATTATTGTAGCAAATAGTTCATCTGGAAATCAGGCGATTGATTTTAATGATGGTTTCCGTAGTGAAAATGCTGGAAACTTTACAGTAAATCAAAATACAACAAGATCTTTTATGTTTGTAAGTGACGGAACAAACTTCTTCCAAGTTGGTAGTGCTACAACAATTTCACAGTAAACAACCTAAACTCCCCTTTTAACATCACTCTAGAATGGTCTTCATCACTACATTAGTCATTGGTGCTGATTACACAAAAGCTCTCGAACCATGTTTGAAAACAAAACGCGACTATGCTTCCAAACACGGTTATACATATATCCAAGGCGGTGCCGAGTACTGGGACAGAACAAAACCTATCGCTTGGTCAAAAATTAATTTCTTGTTGGACGTTTGTAAAAAAGTTCCTGAGGGAGAGCTTATCTGGCAAAGTGATGCCGATGTCGTAATCACCAACCCCTCTTACACTATTGAAAAGCAAATCTTGCCAGAACTTACAGCCGATAAAGATATGGTTATGACATTGGATGCCTGTGGGCATATCAACTCTGGAAATATCTTGTTTCGCAATACGGCATGGGCACGGGACTTTTGGAAACGCGTCGGCGAACAAACCCAATTCACGTATCATATATGGTGGGAGAATATGGCCATGATCCATTTGTACCAAACGAATCCCGCTGATAATCAAAAAATTCAAATTACAAAGAAACATAAGCTCTTTAACGCATATCTCCGAGGACTTGAAGGAGAACCTCTTTGGACACCTGGCGATTTCTTAGTTCATTTTGCGGGTGTTTATGATATACAGCAAATGGCTGAGTTAGCGAAACGATGCTTGGCTGGGGAGATTCCAAGACTAACAATGTGAAACAAAAGCAGTAATAAAAATAAATTTTTATTACTAGAATGGACCCAACATTATTAGAACAAATATTTGAGAGCAATATCTTGCGTATTAATGATGTTGATACAGATCTTGGAGACATTTTTAAAATGAATGAGTTTATATTAGCAAAAGGAACTGAAATTTTTCGTTCTGGAGAAAAGAATGAATTTGATCCAATTTCTGTAGATGTTCAAGAAAATGGAAAAACAAAAAAAAAGATTGTTGGCTGGAAATATCATATTGAAGCAAAAAAAATTCCAGTTTTTTTTTCAAATCAGTATGTGGCAGCAACATATGCAACAAAAGAAAATTATTTATATCGTTTTGAAGTACAAGATAATTTTCGTCTTTGTGTGGTGAATGAAGAATTTATAAAAAAAGTTATTAAATTTGGAAATCAATATAAACAACCTAAAAACCCTTATGAACAAAAGATATTTCAAGTTTGTTATACATTTTATGCAACAATGGGAAAAAATATTGATGATAAAGAAAACGTTATAAATTTTAGAACAAAAATATTAGAAGGATATGAATATATTTCTTTGAAAGAAATGGAGAATGATAAATTTAATCGTGTTTCAACAACTACAAATGATGTTCCTCTTTTTAATGCGATGTTACAAATTGTGAATGATTATTTTAAGGAAGGAATTTACAGTGGTTTTTATTGCCCTCCTTTTAACGCAGGTCAATTTAATAAAACTCATATTTTAGGTCCAAATAGTGTATTTCCTCAAGAAATTTTTTTACCAAGCATACAATTACAAAATATTGGAGGAAATGTTAGAACTGTTTATACAAGTAAAAGTTTTTATTCAGACGAAGCATTACATCCTGGTTATAAATATCAACCTGAAAAACTTAATGATTTAAATACACTTTTACTTACAAATATGGAACGATTAGATTTAAATAATCCAGAAGTATATGATAATATTGATACAAAAATTGTTATTAATGAATTTTCAAAAGTTACAACTCCTTCTTTAATAAAATATATTGCTTCTTTACAATTACAATACGAAGAAATTGCAAGTAATTTTTTGAGTTATGTGGAAGAATCTTTTAAAATTGTACCAACTCCTGCCGTGGATGAAGATTTTCAAGACCCTGCTGATATGGCAGCACAAAAACAAATGTTAGATACTGTAAAACCTACTCTTGAAAAGGCAATTTTATCAAATGAATTTCAAATCGTATTATTAGCAGAACTCTTAGAATTAGTTCAAAAAGGTTTATCAATGGATGTAACTCTTTTTCAAAATATGCCCCTAAAACAGGCGAATCCAGAAATAAGCGGGCCTTTTCATGATGAAGCGGGTTTTAATGAAAATTTATTTTTGTATTCGGTTTTGAATAACATGTTAAAACAAAATGTGGTTGGATTGAACAAATTATTTAAACAAAGTCTTGTCTCTATGTATATTCCATTAGATTTAGATACGAAAGATTCGTTCAAAGCTGTTATTTCAGGTGGAGCTCTATTTGGTCTTTATACGTATGGAAATTACAGACGGCAAACTAAAGATATTGATTTAAAAATTATTTTAGAATCAGATACTTCAGCAGAACCGCGTGACCAATCTTTATACATTTATACAAATCAACAACGAAAAATGTATTTTGAAAAACTTCATTTAATTCCAACCATGATAACTGCAGTGTGGGGCATTTTATCAACAGAAATATTTAGTAATTTAGCAGGATACAAAGTTGATTTTTTTAAAAAATATTTACTTGAACACCCTGTATTTGAACTTCCAGCAAAACATAAAAACGTAGCAACAGAAGCATATAGTTTTTATTTAGGTGTCAAACCCACAGTCCAAAAACCAAACCCTGAAATGTTGATTTTTGATTACATTAAATTTGTTACGAATGAAGATGTCGCGAGTGCTTGGATTCTATGGTTTAATGAAGTTTTAAAAAATCCTAAGAAAAATGATGGTACACAAATTTTTCCAGAAGGATATAAATCATTTTACAATGGGCGTAAATATTTATTTGAACAAAGAAAAGCTGCGAAAATTAGTAAGAACAACGCAACAAAATTAAAAATAAACGAACAACTTAAAAATTTTAAAAAAGGTATTGTTGGAGTTATTGGTTCAAAAGGATGCCAAGATTTTTTTATAGCAAATAAAATACTCATAAATAATCCAGGCGCATTGAAGATTATCATAGATTCTGTGCCATCGTTTGTTCAAAATGTTCGTTTGAATATAACATTGCCAACTGGTGACAATCCATATTTTAAAGCAGGTGATTTCGCGTCTCTTGATATTGTTGTAAATAATGATAAAAAAAATAGAGATTATGGTCTTATTGATTACACATATGATTCTCGTTATTTAACCATCGGTTCTTTTCAAAAATCATCTGGTCTTATACATAACGGATATTATGACATAAACGAAATACCATACGCATCAGCCTATCATTTTATATATGAGTCCAATAAATTAAATACAATTTGTAAAAGGGGTTATCCATTTGAAGCTATGTTTGTTGGAGAAAATAATCCCTTTAACGCTTGTGCTCCAAATCCTGAAAATCGTGTGAAAAAGGCTGCGAAATACGCAAATCGTTATGAACGTGTTTTAAATTATATAAATACAATTTTTTCTGAAGTATATCCAAATCTAGATACATTTATAAATAACCGCATTGAAAAAAGAGCAAATCGTGACTCGCAAATAAAAATGCTGTCTGAAATATTTTTTCAAAAAGCTAAAAAAAGACAAGGAGCAGAATACTTCATCGGCGCAGGAAGAAAACGCAAGCAAACCCGCAGAAGAAAACAACACAAAGCTAGAAAAACTCGTGGGCGTAAATAATTAGAATGAAAGTTAAAATAACACAAGACTGTACGCAACGCGCCATGATTACCCTCTTTCTAACTCTTGACGCGTATCGTATCATTATTGGTACCTTTTACACCCTCTTTGTTCCACAGCTGTGTCCCGATACCCATTTGGTTCCTCGTCCTGATCCAATGACATATCATCCTTGTACGTTGGAAGATAATGTTACTGATTTAACTTTGTTAAATAAGGCTGCCTTGGGATTAAATGCGGCAACTTGCTTTTTCATGGTGGTTGGATTTATTCAAGAATACCGACGCGAACAGTGGATGGTGAAACATTTAGAAGTGGATCAACACAAACCTGATTCCAATCTCAAAACAGAAATTGAATCCTACGAAAAACTCAAACACTCCCTACAACACAAAAATCATCGCTACAAACAACTTTTTGCTCTTATTGGTGTTTTGAGCGCAGCCAATATTATCTTGAGTGGCTTCCTCGTGTATTCCTACTACGATGGCATGAAAACAACCACCACATTTGTCACAAATACCATTCTCATCTTACAACGTGTCATTAAATCCATTACCACTTCACGTACCTGTGAAAAGGAAATGAAAGCACAAAGTGTGTATTTATTGGAACCCGTCACCTTTAACACAATTGACCCTGATTACAAGAAAAAACCAGACTCAGTTAGCGAAATTCAAATGATTGAAAGTCCAATGAAAAAGGATGAAACCGCTGTTTAAAAATCAAAGATTTTTAAAACATATACTGTTCCAACAAATTCACTTTTTGCATATCTGTTCCCGCTACAGGATACACAGGAAGTTGAGGAATTTCATATTGTTTATATTCTTCATATTCTTCTTTTGATGTTATCATTGGACGAACTTGAAAGTAAAGGTTGCGGTAATCACCGACCATCCGAATAGGTTTGGGTGGATTCCAAGATGGATAAATTGGAACAGCGTGTTGAATTTGGAGTTTGAAGCCTGGAAAGAGTACAATGGGGTATTGACGGGTTTTCATATTGCCATAAAGTTGTCCGATGGTTGTTACTGTTAAAGGGGGTTGGTTAAAATATTTTTTGAAGACTCGTTCCATATCGATTATTGTGGTCGTAGCGTATCGCAAATCCCGTTGTGTGGCTGTGACCAAGTTATGTTTTCCAATTAAATTTATTATACAGCGTTGTTGAGCCATATTCCTAAACAAATATCCCCTTTTACACTTAGGCCTTTTTTCTCTGCCCTATGTAGAAAAAATGGAAGACCCCTCAGGTAACCCAACTGCTGGATTCACAGTTCCCAAACTTCCCTCAATGGGTGGCGCGCGCAAAACTCGCAAAGCTGGCAAAACACCTGCGGTTGGCACCAAAGCCCAAGTCTATCACGGCACCGCCAAACATACTTCCGGTGGTTTGACTCGCAAAGACCTTGTCAAAAACAAACATGGCCGTATTGTTTCCCGTCGCAAAATGGCTCTCGGTAAAAAAGCCTTGAAACATTTGGTGAAAGCTGGTTACAAAACTGTGAAAGGCAAATTTTCTGTTTTCCATAAAAAAGGAAAGAAAGATTAAATACTATTTAATACTTAAAAAATGATTTATCATCTTTGTTAATGAATAATAAAGATGATAAAGGAAACACTTGATATAACTGACGATTCATAATTGAAATTCAAAGATTAAATATTTTATGAAAATTATCAAGTTCAAAAAAGATTTCCTTGAAATCAAAATTAGAAGAAGCAAAAGACATTTTACAAAAAATTTATGAAGAATATCCAGAAATAGATCCACATCACGAAAATATTTTAAAAAACTCATTAATTGAATCTTTTAATAGTATTTTATCTTTAGCAATTGAAAAATAACAATGGTCTAAACCACCCTCTCTAACACTTTCTAAATGGCTACTATACCCATAAAAACGCCCACGAGAATCTGGCCGCTTTTATGTCCGCAAATTCCTTTTAAAGATCGCTTCGGCACCTACAATCCATTTTTGGAAATGAATCCCGCTGCTATTTTTGACCACGAAACGCAAGAGTGGATTGTGATTGTCCGAGGTGTCAATTACCGAAAACTCATCAATAAAACCTTTACACTCTATTTTTCTCCGACACACAGCGTCTATTGGATTGCCCACGGTCCCGATTTAGATAAACTTGTTTTCACAGAACTCAAATACAGCTACGGCAATTTACCGCAATACGCTAGTTATTGGAATGGGATTGAAGATGCTCGTTTTGTGGATCCTAAAACAATCATTGTGACTGTTCCACAATTAGCTCCTGGCGGACAACCTACAATGTTCAAGTGCGATTTGATTGATAACCAACGTTTGGAAAACTTTCGCAAACTTGAACCTAGTGGAAAACCTGAAAAAAACTGGATGCCTTTTGAAAAGAATAAAGTCATTTATGACGTGTGCCCATTTATTATTAAAGACCTTGAGTCTCCGCAAGGTGAATTGTTGGAACTCACTCCTGAGCTTAAGGCAAAGTTAGAAGGATATCACGGTTCTACCAACGGAGTTCAGTGGCAAACTCCCAATCAATACCTTTTTCTCATCCATAAAAGTGAAGAAAAGATGGTCAATCGTTGGATGTTGTTGGATATAGAACGCAAAGATTTGAAAATATCCGAACCCTTTTGCTTCTTCCAACACTCCTACATTGAATTTCCTTGTTCTCTCACCTATCACAAAAACAAGTTGATTGTTGGGATGGGTGTCAATGATGACAAGGCATTTTTAGTGGAAGTGGATCAGGCGACTATGTTCGCATAATTGTTCCAATTACGCTTGACTATGTTCGCATAACTAAACTTTTGAAATCCATAAAGATAAACTTTGTAAAAGTTCAGACGCTTCTTTTTTGCTAAAAGACTCTTCTGCACCTTTTGTTCCTTCACTTGGATCATACCAATACAAACCCCCCTTTGACTCTTTTTCTTCAATATTTGTCCAAGCGAGTGCCGCACCTGACGCAGCCATTTCACTCACATGGTCACGGAGTTTTACAAGCATTGATGATATGCCTGAAGCACGCGCATTTAAAATACGTTCAGCCCGCGTTACTTCACACTTTAATGGAAATAAAATGGTTTCCCACTCCACACCTCCTATTGCTCCCGTTTCCGTACCACCCAATAACGTTATATCATTCTTGATCCAACGTTGCCACATGGTTCTTGGAATATCCAAATTTGAATTAGGAGAAAAAACCCAAAGAATACGAACAGGTTTTGCGGCGTTTTGTACATATGTTAGCATCATTTGCGCATCAAACGATTCACGAATACGAAATACGGCATCCCAACGACGACGATATAATAAAGGATACTCACGACCACTCCCTTTTACAGATTCATGAATAACCAAAATATTACGACCTTTATACAACGCTTCCGATTCTAAGGCATTGAAACGTGCTAACCAGGTGTCGGGTTCTCCCACAACCAATGTACGATGTCCGCGTAACTCCACATCGAGACCTTCCAAGCGAACAGTGTCTGAAGACATTTACTTTTTCCTTTTACTTTCCAAATTAAAAACAAACGCATTATTTTTTATATTTTTTTATTTTTCTCGTTTTTTGTTTCTTTTTGGATCCTCCTTTTGATTCAACTGGGCATAAGACAAATGCTTCTTCTGCCTTGAATTCAGTCATATCATATAAAATTAATTTTCCATCATCCCCAGTTACAACATCCGTTTCAAATGTAATTTGTGCTTTATCAAATAAAGTAACTGTATATTTTGTTGTTCTTGATGCGATATCTGAAACAAATGTTAAAGATTCAATACCAACTGCGTCAATGTGTACAGAGTCTTCCGCATTGAATGGAACAACACCATATTCATTATTATAAAAAGACCATGTTTTACATTTTATAAAGGAAACCACATGGCCTGACTTACCCATTTTTGCTTCATCTTCTTCATTTATATAGGAACCAACTACTGTAAAATAATATCCTAATGGTATTTTTACAGAAGAATCATTTAATTTTAACATTAATGAATTGTTTGTTATTATTTCTAATAAGATTTTCATCATTACTAAAAAATTTGATGTATCTTCTTTGAATGTTCCAAGAATTCCACTACGATGAGAATTGAAATAAAATGACATTCGCAAACATGAATGAAGGTATTCAAATGAAGTGGCATTAACACTCTTTCGTCTTCCCATTATTGTTTTTTCTTGAATTTCTGTTTTGTAAAACAAATAGCCTAATAACATATATTTATGAATAGTGTGTGCTAAAAGTTGAAAAGCTTTTTTCACATTTATGTAAATTGGCATATTTTTAATTTTATTATTTTTATCTTCATATCCAAATTCTTTTATGAATGCTTCCGCTATTATATTATTTTTTAATGAGACATTTCGTATTTCTTTTTGAATATAACTTGAATTAAACGCTGGAGGTTCTTTTTTTAAAATATTTCTATAGAAATTGTGTTCATTTTTCTTTTTTTGTGCTATTTCTGCTTCATATTCTTCAACTGTTTTCTCTTTTACAAATATGTATGATAAATCAAATATATTCTTTTCCATTAAAGCACGAAACGCAGAATCCAATAATTTTCCTAAATTTGGTTTGAAAGCAATACTTTCAAATACCATCATAAAAAAAGAATCATACCAACATGTTCCAAAGTCACTATGCTGACGAAAAGCACGTGAAAACATATTTTCTTCCGGACATCTCATTAAAATATCAATGATTGGTTCAACATCTTTTTCTGTAAAAGGAGCGCTTTCTCTTTGGGAATTATTTGGAAATTTTGGTTCTAACTTAGGATTTGGCCTTTTACCATATTCATACTGATAAAGACCCGGTTTTTCAAAAATATTTTTATTTGACATTCTATTTTTGTATATGTTTAAAATAAAAACCAAAATAGATGAACTATACCCAGCTACTTATAGCAATAGTCGTATTAGCAATTGTTGATATTCCTTGGTTAAGTTTTAACACATTGATTCTCAAAGATCCTTTTTATCAAAGAGAAGGACCTTTGCGTATATGGGCTGCTCTTGTTGTGTATATTGCCCTTGCGTATTTATTATTAAAGGCAAGTTCTGCGAAAGAAGCCTTTATGATTGGTATGACAACCTATGCCGTTTATGATTTTACATTACTTGCCTTGTTTAACAAATTTTCAATCACAACTGCGTTATCTGATACATTGTGGGGTGGTATTCTCTTTTACTTGAGTTATAAGGCCTTGAACTATATTCATTAAACTAAACTTTTCCAACCAGAGCTTATGTAATGAACTTGATTGTATCCCATTTCACGCAACTTGTCAGTGGCTAAACGAGCACGATGTCCCGTATTACAGTAAATTAAAATACGCATATGTCTATCTGGAAAACGGGGTGGTATTTCCTTTTCTAACTCGGCAGCAGGAACCCAAATGGCTTTTGGATTCTGAAGGAACCCTAAAGTTTCTCTTTCTTTTTTAGTTCGGACATCAAGTACTAAATCAACTTCATGAGCAGCGATACGCTTTTTGGCTTCTTCCGATGAAATGCGATATGGGGAATTCACAGACATATTGTACAAGTATGCGCCAATCGCTATAACAGCTAAAAATGTAAAGAACAAAATAATTTTTGTTGTTTGCTTCATCTCATTATAAAATTGAAAATTAATTTTATTAACCAAGAAACCATAACAAAAATGGATTCTCAAACTGTTAAACTTGTCAAAGAATGGAAAGAAACTCTCACTCCGCAAGAACGAGAACTTCACGAACTTGCGGCAGTCATGTTGAAAAAAACAGTTGTGCCAAAGGATATGCCTCAAGACAAAGACAATGGTTCCTATTACGTTGAAAAATGTCATGCGTTCAAGAGTTGGCTCAAGTCCAAAAATGCCAAGTAATAGATAAAGAAGAATGCAGTCCAATGAAAAAACAAATGCGACCTCATCAGGACAGTTTCTATTAAAACCAAATCGTACCCCTTCTACAAGAAACCCCCAAACAATTTTTGTTGAAGTATCCAGTCGTGACCGCAACTATTTACAACGCGTCCAAAGCAATCCCATTCGTTTTCAATTTGCCCGGCCGTTAAAAGATGTTCGTTCCGTTGAATTGGTAAGTGGAACTATACCCGCACAACCCTATAACATAGTGAATGGAGCAAATGCCTTCACCTTTCGCGAACACAATGGAAACACATTCAAAGATTATGAAATTGTCATCCCACCAGGTCGCTATACCCCTTTAACACTTATCGCACAACTCAACGCACTCTTTATGGATATTGGAGTCACAAATACTTATTTATGGACCATTTGTGATTGTACCTGTCGCGTAACGCTTCAAAGAGAGTCAGGAAGTCAACCGTTTGAACTTCTTTTTTTGTGCGGTCTTCGTCCAGATGAAATTGATCGCAGTGATGGATACTTTTTGAAACAAAACACGCCAGCGACAATCTTGGGATTTGATTTGAGTGATTACGGTTCAGGTTCAACAAATTGTATTGTTTCCCCTTTTCCACTTGATTTAAACTCGTCCATCAACCGAATTTACTTATACATAAACTTTGATAACAGACAGGACTTGGGAGCGATTGAACGAGGAGCGGGTCGTCGTTGGCCGTTTGCTCTTATTTATTTGGATTCTGAAACAGGTGGTTACAAGTATTTGAATAAAGAGACTTTTACGCCAGTAAGTTACAGCTTACCACAACCGTGGGCACGACTTCAAAATCTCGAAATTGAATTCCGTGACGAATGGTATCGTATTGTGGATTTCAACGGAAAAGATTTCTCCCTTTTACTTCAAATCACGTGTTTGGAATAAATTAACAAATAAAAAAAATTGATTTTTTTTATTATTTTAATCCAAAGTAAAAACTCAAAATGGACGCCCAAGCAACCTTTATTAATTTTCACAACGAAAGCTCTTCTGCCATGCTACGACGCATTGCCATCACCATCAAAGGAGCTGAATCAACTGCGAGACAACCCGTTCATATTATATTTGTCATCGATACAAGTGACTCTATGAATGATTCAGGAAGTCAAACGTCTGAAATTTCCAAGTTGGAACAAGTGAAAAAGTCAATTGAATTTCTACTCCCCCTTTTGACTCCAAGTGATTTTGTTAGCATGATTTCCTTTGGTGATACTTCTTCCGTTCAATGTCAAGGAGTTGCCGTTACGGATGAAGGGCGCTCGCAAATCCAAACGATTCTTCGTAAGCTTCATACTGACGGTTGTACGAATATGTCAGCCGGTCTCTTGGATATTCATGAGGTTATCGAAGAAACCAATTTGGAAAGTATGAAACAGGGTGTTTTGCTTCTAACCGATGGCCATGCCAATGTAGGAATCAGCAATGTTGCGGGTCTATCCTCCATTGTTCAACAACTCATGAACCGCAATCCCTCTTTGACTTTTAGTACGATTGGATACGGACAAGACCACAACGCCGAACTCATGCGTACTATGGCGGTAACTGGTTCAGGTTCCTACAATGTTGTGTATAACTTGGAAGGTATTGCTACTACGTTTGGAGATGTTTTGGGTGGATTGACGACTGTTGTAGCACAAAATGTCAGCATTCAGCTTCCCTATGGCACAGTTGTTCATTCAGGATATATGACAAGTAATACGAGTAGTCATGTTACTGTTAAAGTAGGTGATGTATATGCCGAGAATGAAATCATTATTCTTTGCGATATTTCATCCGATAATACGATTCTTGTCAAAGGTGTGGATATGCGTAGCTTGGAACGTTTGAACATTTCTCCCATTATTGCTGACGCTCCTGACGAAACTCCTCAAAACATTCAACTTGCCTATTACCGTTATAAAGTCAGTGGAATTCTCAATCAAGCTGCTAACGAACACATGATGACTGATAGTCTCAAACTTGAAACACAAAATTTGCTCAATGAACTTCGTTCTGTATCCTATGCGAGCGATGTATTGGTCCAAATGATGATTGATGATTTGGAGCAACTCATTCGTGTTCGTCATGTAAATACAACAAATGTTGCGCAACATTCTGCCTTCTTGTCTTTGGGTCGTGGTCTTCGTTCTGAAAATCCAGATGAAGATCCTTTTGGACCTGTTTTGTCAGCTCGTCCTGCCTTCATGTCTCCTCAACAACGTCCTATGACTCCTCCTATTTTGACCCAAGAAGATAACTTTACGGATCTTGATGAAAGAGAAGAAGATACAAATGTACGAACTCCTGGGCGTCGTACCTTTAGCGACATCGCAAGTCCTTTCAGTAATCGCGTTCAACATCACAATATCGCAAGGATGCGTACGAGTTCTCAACAGGCGAACACGCATTAAAGAGGATTTCCACTCGCATCCCATTGTTTCACTTTGTCAAAGGTTTTTTTCACAAAAGACGGAGTTATCATTTCAAATTGATTTTCTTAAGAGTCTTTTTTCGAGTACTACTTTTTTTATTTTTTCTAGAAAAGTTACCTCCATTATGTAAAAATGATTTTTTTAATGGTATAGAATTTGAGTTATTCAATTTTACCTTTTTAAATGGTCTATCCAAATCTTTAAAGCTTACTATAGTATCATGAAAATCATATGGACCTTTAAAAATAAAAGTTCCATTAGGATTTTTTGATACTATCTCTCCAACTTCAAATAAATTAATTATGACTGAATCATGAACTTCATAATTATACAATAAATTGTTCGCATCTATAGTTAATAAATCATCTTTTGAAGATGCATTAAAAGGCATTACAGTATATGCAATACCAACTGACCCATTTTTACGTTTAATCTTTTGTTCTGATCCAACTATTGTTCCTAAAATTTCATTATGTTCTTCAATATCTAATCCATGAAGTATAACAGAATCACCATCATGAAAATGTAAAGGATGTATTGGTTTAGGTTCTCCTATTACTTTTACTGAATCTAAATCAATTAGATCAATAACAGGATTTGTATATCCTTTACGAACTTTAATTTTTCCTTCTGCTGATACTGTAGGATTTAGTATAATACCATATTCAAGAATACCTTCTTCATTTTTAATTTCAACAAATGAACCTTTTTCATAAAATTGACGAATACTAAAACTTCTTCGACGAGCATTTAAAACCCGCGAAGCATAATTATATTCATTTTTGTTTAGGTTAGATTCTTTTAAACCTCTACAAGCTTCTACAATAATAAAAAGTTTCTTATCTACATAATATGATTTAATTTTATTTAGAATTTCTTGTAATGTAAATATATCTGTTTTTTTATCTTGTATCATTTTTGCAAAAAGATGTTTATCCATAATTTTTAAATATTCTGTATCAAATTCTTTAATTTTTTGTCTTATAAGCTCTTCATTTTTTCTCAAGAATTTAATTCGTTTATTATAATTTTTGTGTGTATTTAATTCCTTGTCCAATTGTGATAATAGATATTTAATATAATAATAATTATACTCTTCAAGAGTTTGTAATTCATTTGAAATTGGAAGTTCAAGGATTCCAAATAAAGAAAAATAAGTAGTATTATTAAAATGAATTTCTGCATCATGAATTATATCTCCTGGTTCATATATACTTGTTTTTGAATTATATTTAATATCTGGTTTTGTATTAAATGGATTATATATATTTAAATAATCTGACGGTTTTTTTATAAAATCTAAAAAATGTTTAGCATATCCTTCAGATTTAAAATCGTAAAATAAAGTATTCCAATTTAGAACTTCGCACGGTTCTCCAATATTAACTAAATTTAGAATATACATATTATCAGGTACTTTAAATAGATTATCTAGTGTAGTACCGTGACCGGAAAGAAATAATGTAGTATATTTTTTTTCATATTCGTCTAAATTTTTCATTTTAGAAACACCTGGTAAAACATGAATCCCACCGCCTTTCATCTATAGTATTACTTATATTGTAACGAATAATATTATTTCACAAACACAAAATATATTTATTACTTTATTCAATACTTCAAAAGTTATAATTTCTGATATATTATAATGTATTAGTAAATATATACTATAACTTTTACTAATACAATTATTTAGTCTGTAAATAATTTTAATAAACCATTTTGATATGATTTATTATGTTGTTCCCACTTATTTTTTATAAAATTCCACGAATAAATTTCTTTTGTAATTTTATTTTTATAATGAATACAACCATCATCTGTCATACTAGTACCATTTTGCTGTATTAAATCAGTAAAATTGACGGTTGGATATTCTTTAGAAAATTGAATAATTCGACTTTGCTTCTCTTCTTTTTTAACTTTTTTTTGTAAACTAAAATATTGTTTTTCCCAACTTGGAAATCCATCATTAAATGCTTGAATATTCATCTATTTGTAATACAAATATTATCTTTAAATATATTGAATACAGTATAGTTGTTCATTCAGGATATACGACAACGAATACGAGCAGTCACGTCATTGTCAAATTAGGTGATGTATATGTCGAGAATGAAATCATAGTTCTTTGCGATATGCCTTCTGATCATACGCACAAGTTCTCAACAGGCGAACACGCATTAAAGAGGATTTCCACTCGCATCCCATTGTTTCACTTTGTCAAAGCCCATTTTTTTAACAAAAGACGGAGTTATCATTTCAAATTGATTTTCAAAGAGGTAGCCTGCGGGCATTGGAGGACGTTCAATCACAACTTTTTGTAAGGTTGTATCCCTTTTAATCATAAATAAAATGGATACAAGTAAAAGGAGTAAAAAGAAAAAAGCGTAAAAGAGTGGTTCCATTCTAATAGGAGCCTTATTTTTGTTGGGTCTAAACTTTATCCTCCTTTTACATCCAGAATGACTTCTATCGAAAAAGTTCAAGTGTTAGATAAGGGTTTTGTTGAACTCATTGATACCTTTGGTGATGATTTGACGGTTGTCAATGCGGCTCGTGTGAGTTTTCACAAAGAATCTCATGAAATGACTGTACAAGATGAAAAACTCATCAAGTACTTGGCCAAACACAACCATATAACTCCTTTTTTTCACCCTCAAGTTCGTCTTCGTTTAAAAATGCCTATCTTTGTTGCCCGTGAATGGTTCCGTCACCAAATTGGATTTGCCCGCAATGAAGTCAGTCGGCGCTACGTTGATGAATCTCCTGAATGCTATGTACCTGATGTGGTTCGCGCGAGAGATGCCAAACTCAAACAAGGGAGTAAAGCAGAAGGTGTTGAAAACAATGATGAAGCCAAGGCGTTTATTGAAGAATCCAATCGGATTGCCATGGAAAAATATGACACCCTGTTAAAAATGGGTGTGGCTCCTGAAGTATGTCGCACTGTACTTCCACAAGGAATGTATACAGAATTTGTTGAAACAGGTTCTTTGAGTGCTTATCAACGTCTCTGTAACTTGCGTTTGGATCCTGGCGCGCAATGGGAAATACGTCAATACGCAGAAATTCTCGCAAAAATGTTAGAAGCTCGTTTCCCTGTTTCTTGGAAAGCGTTGATGTATAAACACGAAGACCTGTTTACGGAAAACAAATAAAATTTGATTCTAAAAAATCTAAAAAAGATTAGCAACAAAAAATGGCGTCTTACATTACCGTTCGTGATTTATTCCAAAAGTTTAACAAGGATGTTTCTCATTTACATTTTCAAGATTTAAACATAACAATTCCTGACAATGTAACACTTGCCGATTTGGGTCCAATGGATTTAGGTATTACGATAAATAAACATCCTAAACATGGCATATGTACTTTTGAAGCGTTTACATCATTCCAACAAGTGTTTGATATACATGTCGATTTACTTTCCTTTTACACAGATGCTTTACCAGATAAAAATACACCACATTTAACAGAAGAACAGATTGCGGATTTGCTTTATTATGAAATCTGTGAAACTAACAATCAAACACTTGATCTGAACGCAAGAGACTCTATTGTTAAGTTCGTTCAAGATGCACATATGCTCCATAAAAAAGAGTAAAAAAACCCCTTTGACACTTTTTTATGTTTAATCAATATTCAATGTGTAAAATCCACCTTTTTGTGCGGCGATTCGTTGCGAACGACGAGGAGTCATTTCACTTCCCAAAGGATACACCATTCTTCTGATTGGATCATGCCAGTAACAGAATTTTGATTTGTACATACACGCATTTTTACATTTGCCTTCGGTACAGTTTGTAGGTTGTACAGGGCCATCAATATTCTTGTAAAAGAGAATATTTACAAGAATAATAAAGAGACTTAGATACATAAGTCCTTTGCTTGTAAACACAACTGCTTTCATCATATCTTGCTCACTAAACATAAAAGTGTCAAAATCCATTGTACTGTTCATAACTGTTTTACTTCAAAATTTGGATGGAAAAGAATCAATTTTTTTTGTGAGATACTTCGCTAAAGCGTAGTATCAGTCGCAGGAAACAAAATGGCTTATGTTAATTTTTTTTACGTCTGGAACGATATGTAGGAGTTTCTTCATTGGGTGGTACATGCCAATAACACCATGCGGATTGTCGAAATGGTTTATTTTTACATTTCTCTTTTTTACACACATATTCATATACTTGGCCATGTTTTCGTTTATTTATCATCCACATTTTTGAACTGTAATCAAACCATTCATGACTTAATTCAGTGAATTGTTCCTCCATTCTTTTTACTCATTCAAAAAAACTTTACCTAAATCATTTTTTTAGTGTTTAAAAAATACTAAAAAAATAGCTACTGGTTGTTTCGATCAACCGACCCCTTGGTTTCTTTTATGTATATGAGCCAAGTGCTCTTCCTCTGAGCTAAGTAGCTGCTTGAGTGGTGGCCAGCCACTATTGTTAAGAATTATTCCATAACGGAATAATAACTTAATTAACATATAAAATCACAGAACATTACACGTTTATTTTTTTCTCATTCGTGGGGCGAAGACGTCAGAGAATTTAATTGGCGTCCCCCATGTCCAACCAAAGTTCATCACGGCTTCTTCTTTTGTAGTCTATACTATACACACGCAAAAACAAAACTAAAACTAAAAAACGCTTTGACACTATAAAAGATAAAGTGAGGTGATTGAAAACCCAGGAGCCACCTAGATCGTTGAAGGGGTGGCACACCAAAGAGGGCTCAACAACCGTCATCGCTCTGTGATACAGCTCGAGAAGTCTCACCAATAGTTTTCTTTGGTTGGGCTTTAGACCATTAACTTGGCAATCCAAATGGATAAATCAATATTTTTTCAAATAAAAATTGATTTACTTCGATTTAAATTAAATTTTAACTTAACATTTAAATGAATAACATTGAAAAGTTTAAATTTAAGAGATTAATTAAAAAATTGGAAACTGGTTTGTTTGGTTCTAATTTGTATATTGTAAGTGACAGAACCACAGAAGGAACACAGTTTGTTAGAGGGTTTGGAGGCTTCGTAGGAACACTCAAATACAAATTAAATTTAAATGTCGAAGAAGTTGAAATCATTGAATGTGAAACAGAAGAAAAAAAAGAACATTTTGAAGAATTTGATTTTATGTAAAAAGGTTTTAATTTGTCAAAGACTGTCTTTTTTAACAAAAAATTGATATTTTTTTATTAATTTAATCTACCAAAAACACAAATGTCAGTAAAACGAATAAATATTGATTTGAGTGACAAACGCTTTGACCAAATCGCCGAAGGGATTCGCAAAAGTTACGCCAATTCCTGTATTCTTTGGATTGAAGAAATAGAAAATACTGAACTTGAAAAGCTTTACCAAGAACAAAAAAAAGAGATTGAAAACAAACGTGGCAAGGCTTGTCAAGAACTACTTCTCTATCACGGAACTTGTGAAAGGGCCGCAGAATTAATCATTCGTGATGGATTCAATCCAGAATTAAATCACAGAGCTGTCTTTGGTAAAGGAACGTATTTTGCAAAAGATGCTATATACTGTCGCTCCTTTTCACCTCCTGCGAAAGATAATATTTCCTTCATGCTCATCTGTTCCGTTTTAGTTGGAGAAATAGGTCGTTATGGAAATATGGTATCCGTCAATACAGCTGTTCATGACAATGCTGTAGATAGTTTAACCAAACCAACTATTTACGTCACACCTTACCCCTATGGCGCAATTCCACGGTATCTTTTAGCATTTCATCGTGATGCGAGATAAACCAAATTGTCTTTACCAATTTTTTTCGTCATTTATCACGAAAAAAATTGATTTTTTAAATCTTAATTTTTCAAAGCAATCCTCTTTTACAAAGTACAATGGCTGACACTATTCTTCTTGCGACTATCGTGACCTTCACGGATCATTCACGGAATGAAAGCCGTCAAGAAATTCACTATCCAAACTCCAAGGAAAAGTTTGATGAACCCCGTTTTACTGTTAAATGGTATGTCAATGGAGAAAACACATATACCATTTCAACTCTTCCTGCGTCGCAAGTGTATGACATCAGTGTTCATCCAGAATCCATTTTGCCGGTGGAAGGAAATCGCTGGCACGTGATTATGCGTCATCAAGCGATGACGCGTATGCTCCACTGTAACATGAATGAGTCATTTACATTGTGCTTTCAAGACCCCCACGTGAATCCTGAAATGGATACTGAAATGATCATTGTGACACGTGATTATGAAGAACTGTTGTATGAGTAAATGACATTTTATGTCATTTACAATCTCCGATGAGTAAAGGACTCCTAAGAAATAATAAAAAGACAAAGACAAACTGACAAATAAACCCTTTTTTCATAAAACATTAGGAAAAAAA
>JACCEA010274323.1_pt1 | contig 20416 bp, 15 predicted proteins | sample 7449851 | NCBI WGS metagenome assembly JACCEA01 (sample SAMN15323453, study PRJNA562643) | freshwater metagenome | isolation source: river surface water | place: USA:Blue River Watershed | collected 2017-08-18
CTCAGTGCGTCGACAGCCAGGTCTTCAGCCAGGCGACGGCGCCGGGCTCGTCGGCGAACCCGCCGTCGGTCTGGGCCTCCGCGGCCGCCTTGAGGATCGCGTTGAAATGCGGGCCCGGCGTCAGGCCGGCCTGGATGAGATGACGCCCCTTCAGGATCGCCGGGTCGAAGCCCCTGACGACGTTCAGCGCGGTAGCCCGCTCCATCAGCCAGACGCCATGGGGCGTCTCATCGCCCGGCCATAGCGGCGGGCGCCCTTGGCGGTCGGCCAGGTCGACGCGCAGCAGGCGGTCGATGCGGCCCACCTTCTTCGCCAGACGGCGGATGGCCGGGTCACCGGACTGGGCGCGGAAGAGCGCCGACGGCTTGTCGTGGTTGGCCACATGCGGCAACACCTCCTCGAAGAGGGAGACCTCGCGGGTCAGGCGAGCCAGGAACTCCCGGGCGATCGGCACGCCCGCCTCCTCGTGGCCGTAGGCATGCCAGCGGCCATCGGCGGCTTTCTCCGTCGTGATCGCCTTGCCCATGTCATGGCACAGCACCGCCAGGCCGACGACCAAGTCTTCGCGGGCGTCACCCACGCGACGGCGCGCGAACGCGTCCATGCAATGGCAGGTGTGCGTCCAGACGCACCCTTCCGGGTGCCACGTCGGATCCTGCGGCACATCCACCAGGGCGGCCAGCTCCGGGAAAAAGCGCAGCCAGCCGCAGTCGCGCAGGAACTTCAGGCCCAGCGACGGCTTGCGGCCCTTCAGCACCAGCTTCGACCACTCCTCGAACAGGCGCTCCGCCGGCAGGTCAGCCGGCGTCAGCTGGGCGCACAGCGCCACCGTCTCCGGCGCCACCGTGAACTCGAAGCGCGCGGCGAACTGCATCGCGCGCAGGACGCGCAGCGGATCCTCGGAGAACTTATCGGAAACGTGGCGGATGACGCCCGCGCGCAGGTCGGCCTCGCCCCCATGGACGTCGACCAGCTCGCCCGTCGCCGGATCCCAAGCGATCGCATTGATCGTGAAGTCGCGGCGCGCCGCCGCCTCGCGGGGTGTCAGCGTCGAGTCCGGGAAGACCTCGAAATCCTTGTGGCCGGCCCCGACGCGGTTCTCGCGGCGCGGCACGGACACGTCGACCGGCAGGTCCTTGACCTTGATGACACCGAACGACGCCCCCACCGTGATGACCTCGAAACGCCCAGACAGGGCGGCCTGGATCTGGGCCACGCTCAGGTCGAAAACCTCGATGTCGAAATCCTTGGACTGCACCCCCAGCAGGGCGTCGCGGACGCACCCACCCATGAAGAACGGGCGACCGCCGGCGGCACGCAGCAGCGCCACCACCTCGTTCACCGGGGCGAGTTCGCCCGCGAACTTCAGTAAATCGGGGCGGTGTTGGTTTGGGCTATTCATGATGTTTTATGGGCTTTACGGGCCATTGCCCCAACTCAATTCCATGACATAATACTGTCAACAGTAATAATACTGACAGTTTTAAGTAGGCTTGTGGGTGCAATGCCGTCACAGCTAACCCGCACCGTGAAACGGCCCAGCGACAGCTCGCCCAAACCGACGCCAAATACCCGCGGTGGACCTAGTCGCGGACGGCGACCCGCGCCTGCTGCAGTCCGACCCGGATTCCCTGGCAGACCTCGGCGATCGGGGTACCCGGGTATTCGCCGGCGATGGCCACCAGGTAGGCGTCGGCCCGGCGCGGGCAGGCTTCGGCGACGGTGGGCAGGTGGTCCGCCAAGCGCTTACTGAAGGCCTCGTCCCTCTGGGCGGCGGGCATCACGGACCAATTGGCGGCCAGCGCGCGGACCCGCTCGAGGTCGAGCGTGAGGCCGTCGCGGCTGAATCTGGCGGACTCGACCTTGATCTTGGCGCTGACCAAGTAGGAGACCAACGTCTGAGCCAGACGCGCGAGGGCCTGTTCCATCAGCTCGCGGGCGCGGGTGTCGACGGCCCGGTCCAGGTCGCGGCGGATGCCCTCGTTGATGTCGGCGATCGGCTGGCCGCCTTCGCGCCCAAGGGCGGCGCGGAAGACGTCGGACAGGACGAAAGCGTTGAGCGCCCGCAGGCGCACGAACTCCGGCGGGTGCGTGAAACGGGTTTCGTGGTCCTGGACCTCCGCATCGAGGGCGGTGCGGCCGTTCTGGATGAAGGCGGCGAGGTCCGAGCGGATGTGGCGGCTGCCCAGGCCCGACTGGATCTTGAGGATGGCGCTGCCGGCGTGCTTGAGGTCGCCGCAGGCCAGCAGGCCGAAACGATCCATGGTCAGCTCCAGCTCGCGGGCGCGCAGGGCGTCCTCGATGCTGCGCTGCCCGTAGGGCAAGGGCATGAGGTAATGCCCGAGCTCGTGGCCTACGACGTAGGCGAGCTCCTCGGGCTGCAGGCACTCGATCATGCCGGCATTGAGGACGATCACCGCCGACCCGCGGATCCCGCTGTAGCAAGTGGCGTTGAGGTCGGCGGAAGGGTGGACGAAGGCATGGACGGCCGGCCGGGGCAGCCCGAGCCGGGCACAGGCCTGGTTGACGGCCTCCTCGACGGCCGGGAGGATCTCGCCGGAGACGGGCAGCAGCCGCCGGTACAGGCGGAGATGCTCGCCGAGCGGAGCGGCCTGCTCGGTGCCCAAGGCCGCGAAATTGGCCGAGCCGAACCCGAACGGAGCGAGCCGGGCGCGGATGGCCGGGAGGAAGGCCTCGGGCGACGCGGGGTCGACGGCGCTCACGAGTATTTCTTCCTCAGCTTCGCGATGGCGTCGAGGATGCTGCGGATACGGGCCTGGTCCTCGGTGGTCTTGGCGTTCGGCGCCCGCGCGTTCCACTTCTGGAACTGCTCGGACAGGTGCTTGCGGATCTTCTCCTTGTCCCAGGACGGATCCACGCCGACCAGAGCCTCGAGGTTGTCGGCCGCCACGGTGATGCCGGCCTGGATGAACTGCTTGTCCATGAGCGCCTGCAGGCGGGCATAGTCGATGCCGAGGGCCGCCGCGATCTTGCGGACGGAGGCGAGTTCGTTGTCATGGAGCTCGCCGTCCGCGGCGATGACCTCGACGCAGAGGGCAAGCGCCTGCTGGTTCATCGGCGCCAGTTTGCAGGCCTTCAGGGCCCGGCAAGCGGCAGCCAGGTCCACCTGGCCGCCGGAACCCTTCTTGAAGGCCGCGTTGAGGGCCGCCCGGGTCTTCGCGATCTCGTCCTTATCGTCCTCGTCCATCTGGGAGAGCGTCGCGCGCATCCAGCGGCTGACCGCCTTGAGCTCTCGCTCATCGATGCTCCCATCGGCTTGGGCGCAGGCCAACGCGACCTCGACGATCAAGGCCTTCGCATCCCGCGACTTCTCCTCGCGCTCGAGGTAACCCGGCGTCTCGAGGTCCACGACCAGGGAGGCTTGGGCGGAGCAGATGGCCTGGGCCCAGAGCGTCCGGCTGTTGAGCGCCTGCTTGCTCACGTAGGTCGGCACAGCCGTGCAGGTGACCTCCAGGCGGCGGTTGCCCGAATAAGCCGCGGCCATGTGCTTGATCGGCAGCAAGCCGACGCAGACCCAGGAGCTGATGAAGGTGCCGGGCGAGAAGTTCCCCGCATCGCGGCTATCGCGGTAGGCCCCCGTCTCCTCGTCGCGGAAGCGATTGATGAGGCAGGTCACCAAGGGGCTCTTGGAGGCACCGGTGGACCTGTCCTTCACCGTCACCAGGAAGGTCACGTCCTGCGAACTGCTGACGGGGACGCGGCCTTGGCAGAAGACCTTCCAGACCTCCTCCTTATCCGCCCCCTTGCCGACCGTATCGGACTCGCACTTCACCTCAAAGTCGGGGATATGGCGGGGAGGCGGGGAGTAACCACCGCCCGAGGCCGGCGCCCGGTTCGAGGAGGAGCTGCTGGACGAGTTGGAGTTCCCGAACAGGGATGCGATGATCCAGATGCCGATCGGGATGGCGAAGCACAGCCAGCCATCGCCGGAAGCGAGAAACAGTGAGGCGATTTCCATAAAAGGTCAGTTGCCGTCGACGGAGACGTCGCGGCCTTCCAGCCGGCATTCGGCGATGTTGCCGCTGCTGAGGTCCTTGAACTTGGCGACGATCAGCCCGCCCACGTCGTAGCTGAAATGCACTTCGACGCGTTGTCCGGCCTTGGCCCCGCGGGGCAGCTCCAGGTAGGCCGTGGTGACCACCTCGACCTTCGCGGGCTCGGTCGAAGGTTCGTTGCTCTGGGTCAGCGCGAACTCCACTTGGCGCTGGCCATCGATGGCCACGCCGAACTGCCGGCTGACGCTGCAGGGAATCGGCTGGTTCTTCGCCACCAAGAGCTCGTTGACCTCCTGCCCATCGAGGCCCGTGACCAGCATGCCGAGGCACTTCGGCGCGACATCCTGGACCCGCAGGGGCTGGATGGACTCCCGCTGCGTCTGCGACAGCAGTTCCGGGGCGTCCCGGGCGACCAAGGAGGCGGCATAGACCGCGGCGCCCAGGGCGATGGCCTGGTGCGGCTGGCGGCACTCGGGCTTGCGGTTGAAGAGGGCCTCGACCGAGGCGCGGACGGCCGGCACCAGCGAGGAGCCGCCGGCGAGGAAGACGTTCTGCACCTGCGTCGGCCGGACCCCGGCCTCGGCGAGCAGCTGGGAGCAGCAATCCGTCGCCTGGGCGATGATGGGCCGGGCGACCTCCTCGAACTCCACCCGGGTGACCTCGACCTTGCGGCGGCCATACTGCGTCGAGAAGACGATGACCGAGACCCGGTCCGCCTCCGTCAGGCGATGCTTGGTATTGCGGGCGAGGTACTCGATCAGATCCGAATCGCCGTCCTGCAGGGAGCCATGCTCGGCCTCGAACTTGCGCCGAAGCAACCCGAGCAAGGCCCGGTCCAGGTCCATCCCGCCGAGCTTGGCGACGCCCTTCGAGCCCTTCACCTTCACGTGGCGCCCGCGGACCTCGACGAGGGAGACGTCGAGCGTACCCCCGCCGAAGTCGAAGACGACGCAAAGGCCGTCCAGCGGGACGGCGGCGGATTCGATGTAATAAAGCGCGGCGGCGGTCGGCTCATCGATGAGCTCCGGGACGGGCAAGCCGGCGGCCGCGGCGGCGGCCAGGGTGTCCTGCCGGGCTTTCTGGCCGAAGTTCGCCGGGGTGGTGATCACCAACCGCTCGATCGTGCTGAGCTCGTTGATGATGTGCTCACGCTGGCGACGCAGCATGATCGCGGAAAAATCGGCGGCCGTGTAACGACGGGTACCGACCTGGTAGACATGGTCCGTCCCCATGTTCCGCTTGTACTCCTGGAAGGCGAGCGGGGTCACCTCCTGGCGAGCCTGGTCGTCCTGCCCGATCACCGGCGCTCCCTCGCCATCGGCGGGGAACTCCAGGGAAGAATAGGTGAAGGGCATGTTCTCCCAGTTCATCACAATCTGGGGTTTGCCCACCTCGTTGAGGCGGGCGACCACGGTGGTCGTGGTGCCGAGGTCGATGCCGATGATGGCCATGGTCAGAGGTTGCCCTTGAATTTGATGGTGGGGCCGTCGCCGTCGGGCCCCGGGTAATGGAAAATCCCCTCGAAGACGCCGTTCTCGTCGTAGGAATAGGTGACATGGATCTCGTCGCCCTGCTGGGCGCCCTCGATCGGCATGTACTCGTCGAAGATCCGCCTCAGCTGCACGTTGTCCAGGTTGAGCGTGCGCAGGTCGCACTGGGTGACGTCGCACCGTACGTCCTCCTGGCCATCATGGTCGACGTAGTAGACCTCGGTGACCGAAATCGGCCGCGCGTCGCCCTTGCGGATCAGGATGCTGTTGTACTCGTCACCTTCCTCGTCGAGGGCCGTGGTGCCGAGGAAGTGGGGGCAGGATTGGGTGACCTCCATCGCATCGAGCTTCTCCGCCTGCGCGGCGGCGAGCATCTGCGGGCGGCGGGCCAGACCGCGGTAACCGGCGTAGATCGCGGCCCCCAGGGCGATCGCCTGGCTGGGGTTGCGCCGGACCGGTTCGCGGCCGAACTTCTCGGCCAACATCTCGCGCAGCACCGGGATGCTGCTGGTGCCGCCGGCCATGAACACCCCGTCGATGGCCTCGGGCGCGAATCCGGCCTGATCCAGGGTCCGGTCGACGCAAGCCATGGACTGGCGGAACAGCGGCATCGCGCGGGCCACGAACTCCGCCTGCGTGACCGTCACGCGGACCTTGCCATGCTGGACGGAGAAAAGGTCGATCGAACGATGCGGGAACTCGCTGAGCTGTTCCTTCAAAGCCTCGGCCTGCTCGACGTTGAAGCCGCAGTCCTCGGTCGTGAGCGGGACACCCCGCGCCTGCAGGAATTTCTCGGAGACCAGCTCGAAGACGATGCGGTCGAGGTCCATCCCGCCCAGCTGCGGCACGCCGTCCGTCATGCGGACCTCGACCTCCAGGCCGGAGACCGTGACCACCGAGACGTCGAGGGTGCCGCCGCCGAAGTCGTAGATGACATAGGTGCCTTCCAGCGGGTTCGGGCTGGTGAAGGCATAATAGAGGGCGGCCGCGGTCGGCTCATCGATCACCTGGATCGGCTGAGGGAAACCGGCGTCCAGGGCGGCCTGCACGGTCTGCTGACGCGCGGCATCGCGGAAATTGGCCGGGACGGTGATGGCCAGGGAATCGATCTCGGCGTGCTCGTTGATGATATGCTGGCGGTAACGCTCCAGCATCATCTGCGTCAGCTTCTGGGGGCTGTAGGTCCGCCCGTGGGCCGTGAAGACGAACTCCGTGCCCATGTGCCGCTTGTACTCGCGGAAAGCCCCCTCCTCCACCCCGGCCAGACCGCGGGCGATCTTGCCGATGGTGGTGGGCTGCCCCGGGTTCTCGCGCTCGAACCAGAACGCGGAGTGCGTGAACGCGAAACCGTCGACCCAGCTGGGGACGATTTCCGCATGCCCGGCTTCGTTGAAGCGGGCCGCGACCGTCGTCGTCGTGCCGAGGTCGATGCCGATGAGGACACCCATGACGTGGTCAGACCAGGAAGTCGTCGATGTCCGGCGGCTTGCCGACGGCGGGGTCGATGGTCAGCTTGATCACGGAGCTCTTGCCGGTCCGGACATCCTTGAAGGTACCGTGGAAGAGCCCGTTGCCGTCGATCTCGAAGGTGACCTCGATCTTGTCGCCTTCCTCGGAATCGGGCCCGAGGGGCATGGAATCGTCGGCCAGCATCGTGACGTCATCCTTCTCGATGGTCTCGAACGCGCACTGGGTCACGTCCAGGCTGAGCTCGTTCATGCCGTTGCGCGGCACGAAGTAAGTCTTGGTGGACTTGGCCGGCAAGGGCTGGCCCTTGCGCAGGATCACCGAGTTGTTGATGACCCGGTTGCCTTCCTTGGTGTAGGAACCGGCGAGCGTACCGATGAAGTAGGGGATGGCCTCCTGGACCCGGATCGTGCCGACGTTGGCCTGGACCTCCGGCGAGAGGGCCTGCGGGCGGCGGCTGCCGAGCTTGTAGGCCGCGAAGAGCGCGGCGCCCAGGGAGATGGACTGCTCCGGCTGGCGGATCTTGGGCTTCTGGCCCGTCAGACGTTCGACGCTGCGCTGGACGGCGGGGATCTTGCTCGTGCCGCCCGCCATGTAGACGCCCTTGATGTCCGCGAACTTCAGGCCGGCCTTCTCCAGCGCTCCCTCGAGGCAGAACTCCGCCTGGGTGATGAGCGCGGAAATCTGCTCCTCGAACTCCGCCCGGCTCACGCTCACGGCGACCTTGCCATGGTTCATCGAGTTCACCTTGAATTCGTGTTTTTCGACCTCGCTGAGGCGATACTTCACCTTCTCGGCGTCGAAATCGCTGAAGCCCGTGTCGGTGACCTCCATGGTCGCGCCGGTCTTCTCCTTGAACTTCTGCGAGATGAGGTTGCGGAGCGTCTCATCGAAGTCCTTGCCGCCGAGCTGGGCGACGCCCATCGAGTACTTCACCTTGATGTCCTTGGCCTTGGCCTCGAGCACGGTCACGTCGAGCGTGCCGCCGCCGAAGTCATAGACCAGGTAGTGGCCGTCGAGCGGCGCGGACTCCGAATCGGCGTAGAAGAGCGCGGCGGCCGTCGGTTCGTCGATGGTGGTGATGGGGTCCGGGAACCCCGCGGCCTTGGCGGCGGCGATCGTGGCGGCGCGGGCCTCGTTCAGGAAGTTCGCGGGGGTCGTGATGACCACCATGTCGACCTTCTGGCCGCAGGTGTTCTCGATGTGCTCGCGCTGCTTGCGCAGCATGAGCGCGCTGAGCTCCGTCGGCGTGTACTGCTTGCCGTGGGCGTGGTAGATGCGCTCCGTGCCCATGTCGCGCTTGTACTCCTTGAAGGCGCCCTCCTCCACCCCGGCGTTCTCGCGGGCGGTGGAACCGATGACCGGCTGGAGCGGGGAGTCCTTGGTGAACCAGATCGAGGAATGCGTGAACGGCTGGTTGTCCCAGTTCATGATGAGCTCGGGCTTGCCCGCCTCGTTGATGCGGGAGACCACCGTCGTGGTGGTGCCCAGGTCGATACCGATGATGAGTGATGGCATGTCGGGAAAATCAGACGTACACCGCGATGCGGCTCGGGCTCACGATGACGAGCCGCTGGTCGACCTTGAAGCCGACCCAGGAGTTGCGGACCTCGCAGATCTGCCCCTTCTGCTCGGGCGTCGGGGCGGGCACGCGGTTGAAGATGGTGCAGGAGTCGACCGGCTGGTCGGCCAGGCGCTGCCCGACTTCCGGGAGGCCCTTGAGGAGCTTGGCGCGCTCGAAGACGTCGCCGATGGCCTCCTCGACCTGGGGGAGCAGGTTCTCGAGCGTGTCCTTCTGGGCCGCGAGCCGCTGCTTGAAGAACTCGACGGACTGCAGCAAGCCGGCGATGGCCTCGTTCACCTCCTTGAGGTCGGAACGGTTCTGGCCGGCGCGCAGGGTCTCGATCTCGCGGTTCTTCTTTTCGATGGCGTTCTTGAAGTCGACGGCCTCCTTGGCGCGGGCCTCGAGGGCCTGGCGCAGTTCCTGGACCTCGGCCGAGCCCGCCACCGCGGCCGGGGCCGGGGCGACCTCGGCGGGCTTGTCAACGGGCGGGACGACGGCCACCGGGGCGGCCGGGACCACAGGCGGCGGCAGGGGAATGACGGGGCGGGCGACCGGAGGAACCGGGCTGGCCGGCGGCGGGACCGCGACCGGAGGTAAGGTCTTGGCCGCAGGGCGGGCGGCCCCCTCGAGCAGGGAGGCCAACAACCATGCGCCCGGCACGGCGAGCGCGAAGAAAAGCCCAAGGGGCAAGAGCTCGTGCTTCTTCACCAAGGCGTCGATGAAAAAGACGCCAAAGGCGCCGGCGAAGAACGCCAACATCCCGATAATTTTCAAGGTTCGCATGGGGTAGGCCGAATCTGCCCGCCGCCCCCTTCGGAGCAAGCCCAGACACCTATCTGTTGATATGTTGTATAAAAGTTATCCGAGGCGGGACCCGAGCTCGCCTAGACAGCCCAAGAGATAGCTTATTTCAGCGCGCCTATGGGAGTTACCCTCCTTGCCCATCCGGTTGTTCAGACGTCCGAACTCCCCCTTGATGAATTCTCGCTGACCTGCGCGATCCAAGCCGTCTGGCATATCAAGTAACCTCTTCAATTGGTCGGTGGACATCATCTGGGGGGGCGTCGGGTTGACAGGCCGGACAGGAGCCGGCGTGGGCGGGGTGGCTGGGTGCGGCTTGGGCGCCGGAGTCGGCGACCGCTTGGGCCGTGGGACCGACAGGGGAGCCCAGGCGTACTTCCTGACGCCATACCCATACAGGGCGTAGCCATCCGCCGAACGATCGGAGCGGGCCAGGATGAGTTCGCGCATCGTCTCGCCGAGGAGGCCACGGATATAGAAGCCCGCCGGGGCCAAGGCGGCATCCAGACGTCGCTTGAAATAGCTCAACAGACCGATGACGGCGGTGGCTTCGTCAAGATACGCCTGCAGGTCGGCCTCGACCCGCGCGCGGGTCGCATCATCGTGGACATTGTCGATCAACCGCCGCTTGAACTTGTCGAGGATCTTGTCCTGCGCGTGCGTGGTGTTCGAGAATCCCAAGACCGCCGCGACCCGCGCCATCGCCAGGACCGCGCGCATCTGCTCGACCTTCTCTTGATCGACGCCGCCAAGGGGGCCGGGAACCGGGTCGGGCTCCCATGGCTGCGGGAGAGGTGCCCGGGCCGGGGCGGGGGACGGAGTCGGCGGTGGGACGACCGGGACCGGTGGAGCTGAAGGCTTGGGCTTTGCGGGCGGGCGGACCGGCTCAACCGACTCGGACCTAGAACGCGGGGGTAAGGGCTCCTTGTCTCGGTCGACCCAGGTCGACAGGGCTTCCCAGCAGGTGCCGCGCAGGGACTCATAGGTCTTCCGGGCGGGCGAATCCGCGGGCTCCTCATTGACGAGCCCCCGCGCGAAGGCCACCAACTCACGCTGAAAATCGGGTGAGGCATCCTTGCCCAAGGCTATCGAGCGGTTGCTCGAGGTCGAGGGAGCCGCCTGCAGCGCCCTGTAGTAAATCACCATGTTCTTCTTCGCGTAGTCCTGGACGACCTGCGGGGCCGAAGCGGGGCGAAGCGCCAAAACCCAATCGGATAGGCGGGCCCATTTGGTCCCCGAGTCGACTTCGCATTGATCAACCACCCTGACCAGGAAAGTCACCGCATCCTCGCGCACCTTCACCCACTCGTGCATCTCCAGGTAACCGAAGTCGGCCAGGGTGAAAGAAGCGGTCGCGGTCGCGCTATCCAGGGCCCGGCCGTGCGGCCCGGGCAACCCGACCCCGATGTCCGCCCCCGGACGGTGCACCCGACAGGTAAAGACATAGGATTGGCGGCCAGACCGGGCCGGGTACATCGCCTGGAGGTCGATCGACGTGAGGACCGACCACTCCTCAAGATGGCGCGGGGGTAACGTCCGCGTATGCACCGAGGAGAATGGTTGCGAGGCCATGCTGTCGGTCGGCGGGAACCGGAGCGGGAATTCCTTGCCCTGCTCCGAGGAAAACCCCGTGACGACGTACACAAAATACTCCCCGCGGGCTGGCAGAGGCCCGCCCCGGACCTCGATGGTCAAACGACGCCCGATACCATGGTCCGCCCCCATGGAGACCCTCATCTCCAGGTCCACCGTCTCTTCGGGGAAAGGGGAAGGCGGCGGAAACGGTGAAGAAGCCGTCCGCGCGTCGGCTTCTGGTCGGCTAGGCGCTCTTGGGGCGATGACCGGCGCGTAACGGGTCTCTCGGGGGCCGGGAGTGTTATCCGGCGACAGCAACTTGACCAGCGAGCGCCACACGTCCTGGACCACCGCCATCACGAGGGCCAAGAAGAGGACGATGACCAAAAGTCCCGCCAGGAACGCGATGATCTTTCCGAATTCGATCATTTCAGCGATGGCGTTGGCCGAGCTTGGCGAGGGCCCAGAGTCGCGCGGCGATCTCCTCGCGCTCCGACGTATTCCGGACCGAGGCGGAACGGGCGTTCCATTTGTGGAACTGATCGGCAAGGTACTTGCGAATCCGTTCCGACGGCCACTTGGGGTCGAGGCCGACCTGAGCCTCCAACCGCGTCCAGGCTTGGACCTGCGGGTCACCCGAAGCCTGCATGATCTGGGCGAACTCCGCGGCCTCGATTCCCATGCCCAGCGCGAGCTCCCGGAGGAGCGGGTAAACATCGTTGCTCGAGCCGGCGATGGATACCGCGAGATCCAGACAAAGCTCCAAGGCCTGGCGGGGAGCCTCCGGGATACCCGCCTCCGCGATGGCCGCGGCGGCCGCGGACCGGTCCAGACCGCGCTGGGCTAGCGCCAGGGCGGCATCCAGCCCGGCCGACATCGGCGGACTACCCTGCCCCGCCCCCTCGTCGGTCTGGTCGGCCTGGGCCTTCATCCATCGACGCAGGACCTCTTCCGCCCGGGCCGGCGGAAATCCGGCGGCCATCGCGAAGGTCCAGCCGAGGCAGACGATCGTCCCCGGGGACCGCTCGCGCAAGCGGCGCATCTCGACATAGCCACGACGCGTGACGTCCACCTCGACGGAGGCGACAGCGGAGCAGAGGATGGCCGAGCCGAACTCCGGGCTGGCCACGGGCTGGGCCGCCGCCTGCGTCGGCAACCCCACGCAAGTGACCCGCAACTTGCGTCGCCCCGCGAAAGGCGTCTGCAAGGCGGCCAGCCGGATCACGCCCAAGGCCGTCCAACCCCGATCGCGGTAACCCGGCGGACGCACGTCGCCCAGGGTGCTGCGGACCACGTAGACACCCGTCTGTTCGTCCTGGTATTTGGCGTTCGTGGCGAAGACGCGCTCGGTGGAGCTACCGGTCGCGTCCTCCAAAGTCAGGACGAAATCCAGGATCGCCGACGACGTGACGGGGATCGAGCCCTGGACGTCGACGCGGATTTCCTCCCGCCCGGGAATCAGGCGAATGGCGAAAGGCACCGCGGGTAGCGGCTCCAGCACCGGCTTCACGCCCGGGAATGTCTCGCGAAAAATCTGCTCGGCCGACTTGCCCGAAGGCTTGGCGGGCGGAGGTGAGGGCCTGGCGAAGTCGACCGGAGCGGGCTTCGGCGTCCGCTTCGGCTTCGGCTGGTCCTCCTGCGTCCAGACGGGCCTGTCCTTCCGGATAACCCGAAACAGCAGGTACGCCAAGCCGGCGAAGACCAAGACCAACCCAACCAACAACGCCACGTCCGTGACCGTGACGAGGGAGCTCAGGAGGGAGGACGATAAGGCCATGGAGGACGACGGCCAAGGACCGCAGAAGAAGTTCATTAAACCCGTCGAGCCGACCGTCAACCCCCGAGCGGACGGCCTCAGATCATCTCGGGGTTCTCGCGGCTAGGGAAGTTACCCAGGAAGACGAATCCTGGGAAGTCGTAAGGGCCGGCCTCGCACCGGGCATGATTCACGAGCACCATGCCATTGACCGGACCAGTGAGGACCTGCTTGGCGCGGGTTACGACCGCCGACCGGTCGAAGGTCTGGTGACCGAAATCATCGCCCAACAGGGCCGCCAGGGACGAGGAAGGGCCCAGTCCGATCTCCATGGCGGAAGCAAAATCGTAGTCACGCTCCTCGTAGGCGGGTGCCAGCACCTCCAGGGCCCGGCGGTTAAGTTCCGCCTCGTCGGCGAACACACCCACCCAGATACAGACAAAACGGTACTCATACTCCGGGCGGTCGACGATTTTCATTGCCGACACTTTACCCAGACGGCGCGTTCCCGCAAACCGACGACGGGGCTGAAGCCGAGCCTGCCAATCCCGTGCATTAACCCCATTTCCCCAGGGTGATTCACAGAAATTTAACGGTTCCAAACCATGGCCCCCATGAATCGCGCACCTTGAACTTAATAATATTATTTTATTTATTATCTATATACAAAAACTTATTGTTTGGAACAGGCTGCCATAGTAATGCTCTACCCTCACCATCACCGCCATGAAAAAGACCCCCGCTAGTTTCGCCAGCGCCCCCGCCCATAACGTCGCCCACGCGATCATCGCCTCCGCCGCCATCGTCGGCATCGCCAACTCCATGGTGATCCCCGCGAAGGCCTCCGCCCAGGACACCGCGTCCTACGACACGGCGGCCCAAAAGCTGACCCAGAACGACGTCCGGAACGGCTACACCTACGGAAACATCCAGACCTCCTCGCGCCAAGGATCGGGTGGCTTCACCTACATCGCCAACGACGATAACAACAGCTATACGGACAACAACTAATCGTCCGATAGAAGCTGCAAAAGGCCCCTGCCCGGGGCCTTTTTTGTGCCCCCCTCCGCCGCATGCACCTGATCTTCACATCCTGCCTCGACGTCACGAGCGACATGCTCGTCGACCGGATCGGCCCCAAAGCCATGCGGATCAATAATGACAGACCGCAAGACCATGAAATCCTGATCGACGAACGGGGTTTCACCATCCGAGACAAGCATGGTAGGCATGTTGATCAAGACACCCTGGTGACCGCCATCATCCGCAAGCCCGCGCCGCATACCTCGGCCACCGATGACGAAAGCATCCATACCTTTCGCGAGACATCCGGAGCCCACTCGGGCCTGCTGCACCTGATTCAGCACCTCTCGCCGGAGAAATTACCGATTTCTCCTTCCAAAATCCGGGATACCAGTAAATTCGTGCAACTGAACGCGGCCAAGGCGCACTTCCGGATAGCGCCGTGGGCGTTCACCACCCACCCCGCCCGCTCACGGCTCAAAGAAGATATCGTCGTCAAGACACTGAGTGGCTCGCCTTTCTCTCCCGGCAGGGGAGCGGAAAGCGCCACCTTCATCTACGTCCAACCGGCTCAACTCAGCGAACTCGCGGAGGATTACCCCTGGTTCCTCCAGGAACGAATCGACGCCAAGTTCGACCTGACCGTGCTCTACATCAACGGGATACAGTTTGCGCAACGCCTCGACCGTCGGTCTTTTGATGGCCTTGACTGGAGAAAGCATATCGGGACGCCCACCGACAGCCTCTGGGAGCCCTGCGACCTATCCGAAGATATGCAAAAACGAATCGATGCATACATGAAATCCATCGGTTTACGTTTCGGCAGGCTGGATTTCCTCGCATCCACCCCGGAGATGAGCGACGCGTCCTTCCTGGAGGTAAACCCAAACGGTCAATGGGCCTGGATGGACCTCAAGATGAACAATGGAATCTTTGATGCGATGGTGAAGTTCCTTTGCACCCCTTTGAGGACATAGATTTATAGAGCTGGCCTAACAATCCGATGGCCACCTCAACCGGACCGGAGTCAGGCAACCACGTTCGTAAGCAGTGAGCACGAGGCTTCCTGGCTCGGAACATCTCATAGGGGTAAACACATATAGGCCCGAGCTCGCTCCGAACGACGCACCCGGAAAGAGTACATGGCTAGACAATGTTAACGGTCTCAGACCCCATTAACTCGGCATAGCACCGGCCCCAAGGCCGGCCCGGCTCAGCGCTTGGTGGCGCGCTCCGGCAGCGCGAGCCACATGATGGCATATGCCAGGAGTAGCGGAAACAAGATGATGAAACCGATCCGGAGCATCACGGCGCTTTGGTTCCACTTGTGGGCGAGGCCGGCGCAGACGCCGCCGATGACCTTCTCGTCGGAGCTCCGGTAGTAACCGAGGTTCTGATCGTCGCCCTCGGACATTCCGGGAGGTACCAGCGTCCCCGCGGCCGGGGTCATGACGAAGATGGCCGTGGCATCCTGCCCCGAGGCCACGAAGTTGACCTGCACGCCCGCGTGCGGAAGCGACCCGGCGCTCCGCCACTCCGTCCCGCGGAAGTTATAGCGACTGCCGTTATCCCCGAGAATCAACCCGCTGGAAGTGGCTACGTTGAAGTCGAGGACCTTGCCGGAGGCGGATTGGGCCGGCAAAGCAGACGGCCGCGCGAGCGACACACCGGGAGCCTGGAAGCGGGTGGAGACCAGTTCCCAGCCGGACATGCCTTGCGTCCAATAGAAATCATTCGGCCAAACCAAGCCCGTCGCCAGGGCGTTCACCAGGCCCTGTTCCGTAAACTCGGAGATGATCTGGCCATTCCGGGAGACCTTGAACAAAGGCTTCGCCTGGCCATCAGCGGAGGCCGCAGGCTTGGCCGTGGCCGGGGCGGCGGGAGCCGAGGGAGAAACTCGCACGGGCTGGCCCACGGGCGCAACGACCGCTTGGGGTTGGGTCGGCTTAGACTTGGGCTTTTCGGGCGCCTGGGCGCCCCCCGGCACGAACAACCTGATCGCCCCGGCCGGCCGCAGCGGTTTCGGCTGGGGTACCTGCTCGGAGCCCGCGCTCTGCATCGTCGGGATATCCGCCTTGGCGATGCCCCAAGCCACCGGCGTGATGTCGCGGGTCAAATCGAGGAGCAGGGAAGCCAGTTCATCCTTCTCGACGACATCGCGGAACACCGCGTTATCGAGGCGCCCCAACTGGATGGCATCCTGGCCGTTCGCGATCTCCACCCAGTGCACCGGGATGTTATGGCACCCTTGGGTGCCCAGCTCTTGGATATCCTGCCGATCCGCGAGGAACTCATACTCCCCGGCGATGAACCCGACCGCATGCAGGTGATGGTTCTCGGACTCCAGGAAGATGTAGTCCCCCACCTTGGCCTCGTGGGCCATGCGCCAGATCTGGGCGCCGAACTGAGCACCGTAATTGGGGAAGAGGGACGTCGCTTTCCCCTCCTCCTGGGCCTCCTTGAGGGCCAGCCCGCGCGGATCGAAGCGGGATAAGCTGAAGCTATAGGAACCGTTCTGCAGGTGGAACCGGGGCTCCGGGGCGATGGCCATGTCGTTCCGGCCGCCCTTGCCGGCCTTCGCGAACCAGATGCGCTGGTGCAGACCACCCTCGTTGCGCACGAACCAGACCCGGCCATTTTTAGCAGTCATATAGGAGAAGGCCGCAATCTGCCCAAAGAATGGATCTCCGCAAGCGCAAGGATTGCGGTTCTTCTATAGCTTAGCTTCTACCACCCAGTACCCTCGAGGACAGCCGTAACCTCGTATTGCCCTAACCTGCGGGCTTAGCAGACATTTTATTCGAACGGCCTCATCATGGGGCCTGCCCCATGATGACGGTGGAGCACCTACACGCCGGACTTAGGAAAACCCCAGTAAAGCAGGACACTCGCCATCAAGCACGACATGCCTTAGCCCAGATTGATGTGACATACCTGCGATTGAGCCAGTAGCTGCGCTTGAAACCAGGGTATCGATTGCGGTCATGGGGGCGGACATGGACGGCATACGTATCCGCCTCGGCCGGGAGCTCCTCCAGGCGGTTTTGACGGATTAAGCTCACCGTATCTTGCCAGACCGACTGGGTGACGTTCAGGTCCGCCTCGGGCATGGACCAGAAGACCGCCCGGTCAAACCGGGGCGGCAGGTCATCTTCGTCATCCCTGAGGAAAACAAACAGGAAGCGCTTGACCAAGTCCTGATAGAGAGACGAGTCATCCCACTCGTCCTCATCGGCGACCTCCGCGTAATCGAACGCCGGAAACGAAACGGACTCGGCCGCCTCTCCGTTCTTAAGGATGCGGCAGACGCTGATTCGTAGGCCGGACTTGCGGAAAACCTCGAGAGATCCGACCGGTACTCCTTTGAGTTCATGCGAAATCGCATCCAGTAGCTTTCGCATCCGGCGGGAGTTTCCGCGCTTGCCGCCGAACTTACCCTCCAGTCCCTGCTTTTCGCAGATGTCGACCGTGGTCTTGCCCCGGAAGGGTTTAAGCCGTTCCAGAATCGCGGCTTCAAGGTCCTGCTCGGCCATGTCGACGAATGAACGGCTGGCGGCTTCCGACTCCTTGACCATCGCTTCCATCTGCGCGGCATGCAGGGACCGGAAAATTTCCGTGACGAAGGCTTGCTTCAAGGCGAACGCCCTGGGCTTGGCCTCAACGTCGCCCACCCTTTGCCTTACGGTCTTCCTCGAGTCCGAACTTTTGGTGCAGGCGCCGAGCAAAGGCGTCAGACCTTCGCTGAGTTCATGAGCCGCCCCCCTCTCGACGTATCCTTGGATGACTTCCCAATCACTTTTGAACAGGGCTACTTCGGCGGCCGACGGCGACCAGAAGTCGACCAGGCGTATCGGTAGGTCCAGCAGTTGGTCGGGAGTCTCCACCTTGGCATAATCATAGAAAACCAGGAGCAACCTCAGCAACTTCTTGAAAGCATGGCTCGTCTCCGCGGTCTCCTCGACCACGCAGGGAATCTTCGATTCCGGGTCGCCCCCGTAATTGATCATGCAGATGACCAGGCGTTCCTTCGCGCGACGACCGCCATCGCCGTCGGGCAAAAGTCCGGTGCACTTGAGTTCGGCCCACTCCAGGTCGGGCTCGGCCGAGGAGTTGGGAAGATAATAGAAATGACCCGCCTCTATCGCGTTACCCAACACACCCTTCCCACCTGAGCGCACGATATCTCCGACCTTCTCGAAGACCTTAGCCTGATGCTCCAGGGGCACGCAGTCATGGATGGCCTCCCGCAGCGATCCCGCCGCCTGCAACTTGCGGGCATGCCGCAGGCAGGACTCACGATCTGCCGGGTCGTAGGGGAGGGGCTCGAAGAGGTGGCTTCCAGGCACATAAGTTTCTAATGAAACCCACGGGCCGCCCGCCAGAGTAATAAAAGACTTATGACACCAAGGCCTTGAGGATACGCTCGACGACCCCCACCACCAGGGCATTGCCCATGAAGAAGGCCCGGCGACCATCCGAAATCTTCAGTTTCTCGCAGGCCTCGGAATGACGCCCGGAGAAGCCGTTCATGGCCTCGAGCTCCCGGGGGAAGAGCCGACGCAGCCGCCCCTCTTTTCCGCAGTCGTGGTCCAGTTTCCGGCCGGCCCGGGCGCAGTCGTCGCAGATGACATGCTTGAAGCGGGACACAGAAGCGCCCCCTTCGGACGTGATAATCGTCCGTCCCGGGGCATCCAAGGGATCGGGGAAGGCCATGCCTCCCTCTTTGTAGCCATAGGCGAAGCTGGCTCCGGAAACCGTGTCACGATCGAGCGACAACTCGACCTCACCGATGGGCACTCGCGCCGTGGGATTCTTGCCAAGTAGGGCCATGATGGCCTGCCGGACCTTGGAGCCCAGCGACTTGCGGAGCTTTTCCTGTTCGGCCTTGCCCTTGAGCGCCAGCAGCGAAATCGCGCGGTCGACCATGATGCCCGTGACATGCGCTTCGAGTTCACGACACATGGCCTCATCATCCAGGACGATCTTGACGTCGGACCGACTGACGAGATTCGGCCTCAGGGGGTTGGCCTTTTTGCCCATCAGGGAAGCCACCTTGAAATTAAGCTCCTCACGGGCGAGGCGCACCCTCACCTCTCGCCCTTCGAATGCAATCGTGGTCTCATGATCCAGGGCCAGCTGGCCCGGCAGTTTCTTGGCCGCCTCGGCCAACTCGGCTTTGGTCACCGCCGCCTCGCCTTTCAGCTGCGACTTGAGAAAAGCCACCAAGGCCACCTGCTTACGACGGGGCTCGTTCTTGCGACCTTTAGCGTAGGCCCAGTAGCCGGCATCCTCCGCAGGAATGCTGAACTTACCGGCGGCCGATGGATAGAACTGCTCACCAGGCTTGACGAGTAGGTCACGCAGGAACGTCGGCCTACCCTTCATGACCGAGTCCACCTGCAACGTATGCACCTCGCCGTTGAGCATGAAACCGGCCGAGAGGAACGGAGACGACTCTTCGGCGTAGCGATCTTTCACATCCACGTCGGTCTTGAACTTATTCAAGTCGTAGAGCTCGGGGATCAACTCCTCCGAGGTGCACGGCAGGGATTGGGCAAGGACGCCCTTAGAAACCAGCACCGAGGCCGGTTCGTCGGCCGCAGACTTCAGCGCCTCACCTGGGACGGTCTTCAACTTATACGCCAAGATGAAGATACGGCGGCGCTTCTGGGGGAACCCGTATTCGGCCGCGTTGACGACCCGCCATTCGACCGCATAGCCCAGCTCCTGAAAACCTTTCAGGATCACCGCGAAGTCGCGCCCACGATTGTTGGCCGGAGAGTTGATCAGCCGGTCGACGTTCTCAAGCAGCACGTAATCCGGGGCACGCTCCTCGAGCAGCCGCTCGATGCTCCACCAAAGCACCCCCTTAGGTCCGCGGAGGCCCTTCGACACGTTCTTGGGCTTTGCCACGGAGTAGTCCTGGCAAGGAAAGCCGCCGACCAGTAGGTCGATCTCAGGCACAAGACTCTTGGGGATCGGCCCCTTGATGTCGGATACCTTGTGGATGTCGTCTGCATAGTGGCCCGGATGGCCGAACTTCTCGATGTAGACGCGGTTGGCGAACTGCTCCTCGCCCTTCTTACCGGACTCCGACGGCTCCCACTGGTTAGACCAGACCATCCGGAAGAGTTCAGCGCCAACCTGGGCGTTCAACGAAACCATCGCTTCGCGAAAACCACCGACGCCGGCGAACAATTCTGCAACCTTGAGCTGGGCCATGGCTAAGTTGTGAGGGCGAGTTGCCGCCTGATCAAGAGAAAAACGTGCGATGGCCTCGGGCAGGACGCGGATAAGTGAAGCTAAGGGGCCTTAATTTAACTCATTTGTCAAGTCAGATTTGTATACCTGCCTTTTTATTTCACCTTCTTGAAATATATTATTCCTACAATTCATATTGGTTTTATTGGTTATAGTAACTTTTGAACAATTTTTAAAAGTCAAGTCACTTGATGGATATCTTCGAAAATGCATAATGCAGTCCGTCACCACGACACCAACAAAACAATAACCAAAAACACCATGCTCCTCAAACTCATCAAAATCAACCAGGGTGCCGAAGGCGCCATCTACGCCGGCAAAATCGCCGTCGACCAGCTCATCTCGAGCTTCAAGATCGACGTCTTCAGCCAGCACAACAAGGAAGGCTACCAGCGTGAGCTGGACGAGAAGCGGGCCCGCAAGTTCGCCGCCTTCCTCAAGGACGAAATCGCCGAGGGCCGCC
>JACCEA010350740.1_pt1 | contig 20415 bp, 16 predicted proteins | sample 7449851 | NCBI WGS metagenome assembly JACCEA01 (sample SAMN15323453, study PRJNA562643) | freshwater metagenome | isolation source: river surface water | place: USA:Blue River Watershed | collected 2017-08-18
AATCCACAAAGCAAAGCAACGCCCACGCCTTTGCGTGAACGTTAACTTAAACTCTCCTGTGGATTTATGAAATTTTCGACCTTTCAGTAAACAGGAATTTTCGCTAAACGCTAATTTTATATGTCTTTATAAGTTATTATCTATAGTTTTTTGTCTTTTGTTATTGAAGCAAATATAGTTTTTTAAAAGTGTAATGAAAATAAAGAGTTGTTAAAAACTAGTTTTGTTTGTGAATAAGTTGGTTTTTAAAGTCTTAAAATAAAGTTCATCTTTGTGAGAAAAAACTATGGCGGGTATTGCGACTGATGTTGAAAATCAGATTCTAAAACTTCAAGAAAGAGGAATGATTTTGGATTTAGAGCCTGAAAAAGTAAAAGAGATTTTGCTAGATATTGGATATTATAGATTGGGATTTTATTGGAATCCTTTTGAAATAAACACAAACCATCAATTTCAAGAAGGTACTTTGTTCTCTAACGCAGTGACGTTATATTACTTGGATGTTGATTTAAGAAATTTACTTTTGAAATACTTGAACAGAATAGAAATTAATTTTAGAACAAAAATAGTTTATTATGTTTCTAATAAATATAAATCTTCCCCTACTTGGTTCATCAATCCCAGAGTTATCAATCCTAGTTATATCAAAACAATTGGTAAATATTACAATGATGATTTTAAAAGAACAAACAAAACTATCAAATTGCATCATTCAAATAATATAAATGATTTATATGCACCTGCTTGGAAAACATTAGAGTTTTTTACATTTGGTGCAGTACTCAAAACTTACAAATCATTAAATGATAATGACTTAAAAGTGAAAATTGCTAATTTATATGGTGTTTTGAATTTGTCAAAATTTATAAATTTGTTTGACACCATAGTGTATGTTAGAAATACTTGTGCGCACGGAGGTGTATTGTTTGATTTTATGACACCAAAAGGAATTGCGTTACTGCCAAGTATTAGTTTCAATGGTAATAATAGACATTCATTGGATTCAGCCATCAAAATAATTACTTTTGTTTTGAAGTCGATTTCTAACGATAGAAAAAATGATTTAGAAAATGATTTGAATACTTTGTTTTTAAAGCATTCTGAAAACGAAGTGATAAAAGAAATAATCATTAATAAGATTGGATACAAATATTAAGTTTAATTGTTGTAAAAAGCAAAGTTTTCTTTGTATCTTTGCACTCAGTTAAGTGCCCTGCTATTCTGTTGCATTAGTGCTGCACTATAAAAAAATAAGATAAACCCAGACTTGCTCTGGGTTTTTTGCTTTTAAAATAATTTGAAGTGTTGTTATTTTAAAATTCCTAAACACCACAAATATCCCTTATTTTTGCATCAAAACAATACCGCTTTGAAACCAAAACTCTTCCTCATCACGCCACCGTTTACGCAACTGAATACCCCGTATCCAGCGACAGCGTATATCAAAGGTTTTTTGAATACCCTTGAAGTACCCTCGGAACAAGCGGATTTGGGTATTGAGGTGATTTTGAAATTGTTTTCGAGAGAGGGATTGAGCCCCCTAACCCCCAAGGGGGGAACTAGCAACTTGTCTGATAATGCGAAAAGAATAGTAGCACTTTGGGACGAATATCTCAAAACCATAGATTCAGTGATTGCTTTTTTGCAAGGCAAAAATCCAACCTTGGCATTGCAAATTTGTCAAGAAGATTATTTACCAGAAGCCTCTCGTTTTGCGCAATTGGAGGAGTTGGATTGGGCTTTTGGTACGATGGGAACACAAGATAAAGCCAAACATTTGGCAACTTTGTACCTTGAAGATATTTCGGATTTTATAGTCGAATGTGTCGATGAAAATTTTGGTTTTAGTCGCTATGCCGAGCGTTTGGGTCGAAGCGCCAATTCATTTGACGAGTTGTACGAAGCTTTGCAAAAAGAACCTACTTATATCGATGGAATTTTAATATCTATTTTGGAAGAAAAAATAGCCAGAATTCAGCCAGAATTAATGCTGATTTCTGTACCCTTTCCTGGAAATTTGTACAGCGCTTTTCGTTCGGCACAATGGGTGAAAAAGCACTATCCGAATATCAAAATTGCTATGGGAGGTGGTTTTCCCAATACCGAATTGCGTTCGCTTTCGGACGCTCGAGTGTTTGAGTTTTTTGATTTTATTACTTTAGATGACGGGGAACTTCCTGTTGAATTACTAATTTCTAATATTCAAAATCCAAATACCAAAGAATTCAAACGAACTTTTATTTTAGAAGAGGGAAAAGTCGTTTATAAAAACAATGCTTCAAGACCTGATTATAAACAATCGCAAGTTGGTACTCCAGATTATACGGATTTGCTGTTGGATAAATACATTTCGGTAATCGAAGTGGTGAATCCGATGCATCGGATGTGGAGCGATGGGCGTTGGAACAAGTTGACGATGGCGCATGGTTGTTATTGGGGCAAATGTACTTTTTGTGACATCTCTTTGGATTACATCAAAATCTACGAACCTATAGCTGCCAATTTGTTGTGTGACCGAATGGAAGAAATGATGACACAAACGGGTCAGAATGGCTTTCATTTTGTTGACGAAGCAGCACCACCAGCTTTAATGCGAGCTTTAGCACTCGAAATTTTACGCCGAAAATTATCGGTTACTTGGTGGACGAATATCCGTTTTGAGAAAAGTTTTTCGGCCGATTTATGTCGATTGCTCAAAGCTTCTGGTTGTATAGCAGTTTCAGGTGGTTTGGAAGTGGCTTCTGACCGATTGTTGCAATTAATTGATAAAGGAGTAACGGTTGAGCAAGTGGCCAAAGTGACTCGCAATTTTACGGAATCAGGTGTTATGGTACATGCGTATTTGATGTACGGTTACCCAACCCAAACGGTTCAAGAAACGATAGACAGTCTCGAAATGGTGCGTCAATTGTTTGAAGCAGGAGTGTTGCAATCTGGATTTTGGCACCAGTTTGCGATGACGGCTCATAGCCCAGTGGGATTGTATCCTGAAAAATTTGGTGTTACACCAGAACTCCTTCCATTACAAGGTTCAGAAAAAGGAATTTTTGCCATCAATGACATTAATTATACTGACAAAACAGGTATTGACCACGAAAAATTTAGTTTCGGACTGAAGAAATCGTTGTTTAATTTTATGCACGGTATTTGTTTCGACTTTGAGCTGCAAGAATGGTTTGATTTCAAAATTCCAAAAACCAAAATTCACCCTGATTTTATTTTTAATGCACTTCAAGAAGAAGAAAATTTCACCACAAAACCTACAGCCAAAGTAGTTTGGTTGGGAGGAAAACCTTCTGTTGAATATTTTACTAAATCCAAAAAAGGTAATTCTTGGGAACTCGCAAAATTGACCTTTCACGACAAGAAAGAAAGTTTTGCTGTTCAAACCAATAAAGCTGAAGGCGAATGGTTGGTTGCTATTTTAGATAAAATTGCGGTTTCGCAATCCAAAGTGTATTCTTTTCAAAAAATTAAAGCTGATTTTGAAGACCATTTATCCGATTTTGAGCTGTTTTGGTACTCAAAACCGATGCAAACGTTGCGCTCCTTTGGATTATTAATTTTGTAATTTATTTACATTTTCTTTCGAAATCTGTCGTTAGAAAAACCAATTTTCATTATTTCTTTTAAAACAATTTACTACTTAGTATTTTTTGTATTAAACTTACTTTAACTGCGTTACGAAAACGTTTTCTTTAATTACATTTACCAGTACTAAAAACGTAAACATGAGTAGTAGTTATCAACTAAAAGTAAATGATACTTTTCATTTCGAATGCGATGCAGTCTCAGCCAATGCGCTAGATGTGGTTGCGACAACTGACAATCAATTTCATATTTTAAGTGAAAACAAGCGGTATCAAGCTCAGATTGTAGCTGCTGATTTTCATAAAAAGGAATACACTATTGAAGTGAATAATTCAGTGTATACTGTAGCCATTGCTGACGCTTTGGACCTTTTGATTGAAGAAATGGGATTTGATACCAGCACGGTACAAAAAGTTAATGCCATTAAAGCACCAATGCCTGGTTTGATTTTAGAAATCAATGTAAGTGTGGGACAAACCGTTCAAGAAAACGATAATTTACTCATTTTAGGAGCGATGAAAATGGAAAACAGTTTTCAATCGCCACGAAATGGAGTAATCAAATCGATTGCTGTAGCTGTTGGCGATGCTGTTGATAAAGGACAATTGTTGGTAGAATTTGAATAGAAAAAAAATGAAAAAAATACTAGTTGCCAATAGAGGAGAAATCGCGATTCGAGTGATGAAAACTGCTCGAAAAATGGGAATCAAAACAGTGGCGGTGTATTCTACTGTAGACCGAAACGCGCCTCACGTAGCTTTTGCAGACGAAGCGGTTTGTATAGGTGAAGCACCATCCAATCAATCCTATTTGTTAGGAAATAAAATTATAGAAGTGGCCAAAGCGGTACAAGCAGATGCGATTCATCCAGGCTATGGTTTCTTGAGTGAAAATGCTGAATTTGCCGAAGAAGCCGAAAAAAACAACATCATATTCATTGGTCCAAAATCCAAAGCCATTCATATAATGGGTAGTAAATTGGCCGCCAAAGAAGCCGTTTTAAAATACGACATTCCAATGGTTCCTGGAGTGGACCACGCGATTACCGATATTGAAGAGGCTAAGCGAACCGCAAAAGCAATCGGTTTTCCTATTTTAATCAAAGCTTCTGCTGGAGGTGGCGGAAAAGGGATGCGCGTCGTAGATAATGAAGCCGATTTTGAAGCGCAAATGAACCGTGCTATTAGTGAGGCTGTGGCTGCTTTTGGTGATGGAGCGGTTTTTATTGAAAAATATGTCGCTTCGTCAAGACATATCGAAATTCAAGTGATGGCGGATAGTCACGGCAATGTATTGTACTTGTTTGAAAGAGAATGTAGTATTCAACGTCGTCATCAAAAAGTAGTGGAGGAAGCACCCTCTGCGGTTATCACACCCGAAATTCGAAAAAAAATGGGAGAAGCCGCCGTATTGGTAGCTAAATCTTGTGATTACTTGGGAGCAGGAACCGTGGAGTTTTTGGTGGATGAACAACTGAACTTTTATTTCTTAGAAATGAATACGCGTTTGCAAGTAGAGCATCCAGTTACCGAAATTATTGCTGGAGTCGATTTGGTCGAAATGCAAATTCGCGTGGCTAGAGGCGAAGCGCTTACCATTCAACAAGATGATTTGAAAATTCACGGTCACGCTGTAGAATTACGTGTGTATGCCGAAGATACTTTGAATGGTTTTTTACCGAGTGTAGGTAATTTAGAAGTCTACCAATTGCCCGAGGGCGAAGGTGTCCGAGTAGATAACGGATATGCTCAAGGAATGGATGTGCCTATTTATTATGACCCGATGTTGGCCAAATTAATCACTTACGGAGCCACTCGTGAAGAAGCTATTCAGCGAATGGAACAAGCTATTGCGGATTATAAAGTGGAAGGTGTGCAAACCACATTACCTTTTGGTGCTTTTGTAATGCAACACGAGGCGTTTCGTTCGGGAGATTTTGATACCAATTTTGTAAAGAAGTATTACAATCCTGAGATTTTAAAAGAACAAACTCAGAAAGAAGCATTGATTGCAGCAAAATTGGCGTTGCAACAGTATTTACAGGACCAAAAAGTGCTTCGATTGCCTAATTAAATGAGTGCTTGGTACATTTTAATAACAAACCGTTGGGTAAATTCAAATAAAATATAAACTTAACCACATAGGAGATTCATAGATAAACTAAATCAACAGAGGAAAAAAGAAATAACACTATTTTTCACAATAGATGAGCTATGTGAATAGTAAAACGTCTATTAATTTCTCTAAATAAAACAACAAATTCTATGATTCTATGTGGTAAAAAGTAATTTCACCAATGGGTTAATAACAAAAAAAGTATGGAATCTAAAATAAAAGTATTAAACGAAAAAATAGCACTAGCCCAATTGGGCGGTGGTCAAGCACGAATTGATAAACATCACGCCAGTAAGAAGCTAACCGCAAGAGAGCGAGTGATGTATTTGTTGGACGAAGGTTCTTTTGAAGAAATTGGGATGTTGGTTACCCACAGAACTACCGATTTTGGTATGGAGAAGGATCTGATTTACGGAGATGGGGTAGTTACAGGTTACGGAACTATTAATGGAAGATTGGTCTATGTTTTTGCACAAGATTTCACCGTTTTTGGTGGTTCTTTGTCCGAAACACACGCCGAGAAAATTTGTAAAGTAATGGATATGGCGCTCAAAGTGGGTGCGCCAATGATTGGATTAAACGACTCAGGAGGTGCTCGAATTCAAGAAGGCGTTCGTTCTTTGGGAGGTTACGCAGATATTTTTTATCGCAATGTACAATCCTCAGGGGTGATACCTCAGATTTCGGCAATTATGGGACCTTGCGCGGGTGGTGCGGTGTATTCCCCTGCGATGACCGATTTTACTATGATGGTAGAAAACAATAGTTATATGTTTGTTACGGGACCCAATGTCGTGAAAACGGTAACCAACGAGGAGGTAACTTCAGAAGCTTTAGGTGGAGCCGTAACACACGCTTCTAAGTCGGGAGTGGCACATTTAACTGTTCCCAACGGAGTGGCTTTGTTGAACAGTATCAAAAATCTTTTGAGCTATTTGCCACAAAATAATAAAGAAACAACTCCCAAAGTACCTTATGTTTTGGGCGATGAAGTGCGAATGGAATTGGCTACAATTATTCCAGACAGTGCCAACAAACCGTATGATATGCACGAAGTGATTCGAGGGATTATTGATGCCGATTCTTTTTATGAAATTCATAAAGAGTATGCCGAAAATATTATTGTTGGTTTTGCACGATTGGGAGGAAGAAGTATCGGAATTGTAGCCAACAATCCAATGTTTTTAGCAGGGTGTTTGGATGTAAAAAGTTCCATCAAAGCTGCGAGATTTGTTCGTTTTTGCGACAGTTTCAATATTCCGTTGTTGGTGTTGGAAGACGTTCCAGGTTTCTTGCCAGGAACCGATCAAGAATGGAACGGAATCATTGTGCACGGTGCTAAATTATTATATGCTTTTAGTGAGGCGACCGTGCCAAGAGTGACGGTGATTACTCGAAAAGCCTATGGAGGAGCTTATGATGTAATGAACTCCAAACACATTGGTGCCGATATGAATTTTGCTTGGCCTACGGCAGAAATTGCGGTAATGGGTGCCAAAGGTGCTTCTGAAATTATCTTTAAAAAAGAAATTAGCGAAGCCGAAGACCACGAAGCAAAACTATTAGAAAAAGAAGCTGAATATGCTGAGTTATTTGCCAATCCGTATACCGCAGCACAACGCGGATTTATAGATGAGGTTATCCTTCCCGAAGATACCCGTCGAAAGTTGTTAAAAGCCTTCAGTATGCTCGAAGGAAAAACAGTCCATAGACCAGACAGAAAACACGGTAATATTCCGTTGTAGTTCAACGGAGTAAAATGACGAGGCTGTCCGAAAAGTATGGACAGCCTCTTTTTTATACTAAAATATTTGGACTCCTATTGGAGACGAATTTCATTTATGCAATTCTCAGAGGCTAGCTTCGACTTTTCGGACAGCCTCGTCATTTTTATAGAGTTATGTTTGAGGGTTTAGCAAAAAAACCGAAACCCTATTCCGTGAAGGTTTTCAATGGAAATGCCAGGCTCATTGGCTAAAATTTTACGCAATCTCGAAATAAAAACATCCAAGCTGCGACCCATAAAATAATCATCATCACCCCAAAGCGCCGTTAGAATTTCTTCTCGTTTTAGGACTACATTTTTATTGTCGAGAAATAATTTCAATAACTCGGATTCTCTTTGGGTTAGTTTTATTTTTTCGGAAGCATTCCAAAGCAAGTAGTTTTTGGTGTCGAAGGTGTATTTTCCAATTTGATAGGGAGCAGATTCGAGTTTGTCCTGTTTTTGAGAACGCTTTAAGAAAATTTCAATCTTGAGCAATAACTCTTCAATACTAAAGGGTTTTACTAAATAATCATCGGCACCCAAACGCAGTCCTTTGATGCGGTCTTCTTTGAGTGTTTTGGCCGAAAGGAAGATGATGGGAATATGAGTGTCGACTTTTCGTATGGCTTCGGCCAATTCAAAACCATCTTTTTTGGGCAACATAATGTCGAAAATACAGATGTCAAAATCAATTTTATGAAAGCATTCTAAAGCAGCTACGCCATCTTCACAATGGTAAACATCGTACTGATTTTGTTCTAAATTGTCTTTTGTCAAAAAAGCCAAAGTGGCATCATCCTCGACATATAAAATTTTTGGATTATTCATTTTTTATCGGCAATACTAAAGTTATAGTTGTCCCAAAAGTCTCGTTGTTTTTTGCAGTTATTTTCCAATGATGTAAATCGCAAATTTTTTTTACGTAATACAGCCCTAGTCCAAAACCATTAATTTCATTGCTTTTTTTGGATGGAATTCGGTAGAATTTATCAAAAATAAAAGGAATTTTTTTAGGTTCAATCCCAATTCCGTTATCGATGCAGTCAATTTGTAAATGCTGTTTGGTATTGGTAAAACGTAGTGTGATTTCGGGTGTTTTTTCGCAATATTTTATCGCATTGTCTACTAAGTTATAGATGATGTTTGAAAAATGAAAAACATCACCGTTTAGTTGAGTTTTGCTACTTTGATTATCTAAATGAAACACTACCATTGGATGTTTGAGTTGACAGTTTTCTATGATTTCTTTGATGATAGGAAGGAACTCAAAAGTAGTTTTTTGGAGTTGTAAGGGCGTAGCATCCGACTTGGCAACCGTTAAAATTTTTTCGATGTGCTGGTTGAGTTTGTTACTTTGCTCCACAATGATTTGGGCATATCTTTCCAACTTTTTGTCATCAGTAATTGGTTTTTGTTTGCTCAAATAATTCGAAGCAATTAATATGGACGACAAAGGTGTTTTGAATTCGTGGGTCATATTGTTGATGAAATCACGTTGTAAGTCGGAATATTTTTTTTGTTGCAAAAGCGTATAAATCGAGTACACATAAATCAAAAGAATCAACACCAAAACCAATGAAAGTACGAACCAAAACTTAAGAGAACTGAATAAAAAGCTCGTTTCGTTGGGAAAACGAATAGCAAAATAATAGACCAAGTTTTTGTGTTTGGGAAAATGAATGGAATGTTTAGAAGTGTCTTTTTCGTCAAGGGAAACATAATTGCCATACACCATTTCGTCGCTCTGACAATTGTAGATGGCATATTCAAAATCTGTAGTAACGCCCAACTTTTTGAAAACCGATTTGAGGTAAAATTCTAAAATCGAGGCATCAAAATCATTCTCTACGTTGACGATGTAATAATCATTAGAGATTTTTTGCACTGGGTTTTGCACCGGAATTTCCTGATTGTTGCCTTTGTATAAATTTTTGGCTACTTCATATAATGCAATATGAGCTTTTTGACTGAACTTTTTTTCTTCGATTCGAAAAGCTTCTTTGGTCCATAAAAGTTGTGCCAATAAAATACCGATGATGGCAATGAGTCCAATGACAATGATACTATTGAGGCGATTAATTTTCAAGAAAGGGTCTTTTTAGGATGTAATATTAAGTAAAAATAAGTTGTTTTTAAGGCATTAACAAGTCGTTAACAATCATTTGAATTTGTTTAACAGCAATCCCAAAAAGAGTAACTATATTTGAAAAGTAAAAATTTAGAACACTAAACAATTAAATATGGAAATTATGAAAATGTTAAAAATCTCTTTATTGGCAGTAGCTTTTGGATTAATGTCTTTCTCAGCTATTACTCCAGTTAAAACAATGGTAAACAAAGTAGCAAATTATGCAAGCGTTTTGGTTTGGAAATCAGAAACTATTGATGTGGGTTCTATCCCTCAAGGTACTCCAAAACCTATTGTTTTTGAATTCAAAAACACTGGAAAAACTCCTGTAATTTTGACTAATGTACAAGGTTCTTGTGGTTGTACAGCTACTAATTATACAAAAACTCCAATCGCTCCAGGAAAATCAGGAACGGTTACGGCTACTTACAATGCAGCAGCTATGGGAGCTTTTACTAAAACAGTTACGGTAACTTCTAATGCAGAAACTACTCCAAAAGTATTGACTATTAAAGGAACTGTAGTTGCGGCTACTGTGAAAAGCTAATAGAAAACAGATTATAAAGGCAATCAAACCACTCTGAAAAGGGTGGTTTTTTTATGCGTTTACTTTTCGGGTGAAAAAAGTTAGACGCTTAGTGTATGAATTGGGATGAAGATTTGTATTTGGTATTATTTGATTAGAAAATGAAATAATAGTATCTAAATTTACTAATCTATCCCTTTAAATTTGTAGCTTATGTTAAATAAATTTCCAAAATTAATGTTTTTAAATAAGTTACGTTTTGCTTTGGTTTTGTTGTTAGCGATGAATGTATCGGCCCAACAAAAACAGGAAAGCTCTAGTTATTATACTTTGTCAGGTCGAGTAAACCCACTCGAGAATAATCAAGTACTTCTTATTGGTTCAGCTGCTTCGGTGGCTTTTGAGTTTACGGGTTCGACTTGTGCTATTTCGCTTCAGAGTGTGGATGGTTTTGAACATCATAATTATGTTTCTTTAGTATTAGATGGTCAGTATTTGGGCCGTTTGAGAATAGAAAAAGGAAGCGCTCAATCTTTTCCAATACAGGTTACTTCTGCTAAAAAAACGCATCGATTAGAGGTGTATAAAGCCACGGAGGCGGCAAACGGCAGTGTATTATTTGCAGGCACGACAGCCCAAGTGATTCCTTCGAAAACAAAAATTAAAAAGAAAAAGAAAATCGAGTTCATAGGTGATTCTATTACTTGTGGAATGGGCAATGATTCCAATCCGATTCCTTGTGGTTCGGGCGAATGGTACGATCAACACAACGGTTATTTGGCCTATGGGCCAGTGCTTTCTAGACGTTTGGATGCAGATTATTTGTTGAGTTCTGTTTCTGGAATTGGAATGTATCGCAACTGGAATGACGAGCATTTGGAAGAAGCCATTATGCCTGATGTTTACGAAAATTTACATTTGAACAAAGACCAATCCAAATCGTATGATTTTGTATTTCAGCCGGATTTGGTAAGTATTTGTTTGGGTACTAATGACCTTTCGGATGGTGATGGAAAAAAGCCTAGATTGCCTTTTAATGAAGAAAAATACGTAGCGAATTATATTGATTTTATCAAAACGGTATACAAACATTCACCAAATACCCGAATTGTTTTGTTGACTAGCCCTATGGTTTCGGGAGATCGTAATGTGACTTTGGTGAAATGCTTGAAAAAAGTAATCCAAGCTTTTGAAACGGATAAAGCCCACAAACCGATAGCCTTGTTTGAATTCCAGCCGATGTCTCCCAAAGGTTGTGGCTATCATCCCGATAGTAACGATGATAAAGTAATGGCGGATCAATTATTGCCTTTTTTTAAAAAATTATTGTATGAAAAATAGACTTTTTGCCCTAGTCGTTTTCTTCCAAGTTGGTTTGGCCTTCGCCAATGTTACGCTTCCGAATGTTTTTTCGGATAATATGGTTTTGCAACGCAATGCTGATGTGACATTTTGGGGTTGGGCAAATCCGCAGGAAGAAGTAGTGATTACTCCAAGTTGGAGCAACGAAACTTACAAAATCAAAGCGAGCAATCAAGCCCAATGGGAAATTAAGATTCCAACACCCAAAGAAGGAGGGCCTTATACAATTACCATAAAAGGGTACAACGAGCTTGTTCTTAAAAATATTTTGATTGGAGAAGTTTGGATTTGTTCCGGGCAATCGAATATGGAAATGAATGCCGGATGGGGAATAACCGATGGCGATGAAGCAGTAAAGAATGCCACAAATACCACCATAAGATTCTTTTCAATCCCCAAATTAACGGCATCCACAACGCAAAATAATTTATCTGGTACCTGGACTACCTGTACACCAGAGACGATGAAGTATTTTAGCGCTGTGGGCTATTTTTTTGGGCAGCGTTTACAAGAAGAATTAAAAAATGTACCGATTGGTTTGATTTCGTCCAATTGGGGAGGAACGCCAGCGGAGATTTGGATGCCCGAAGAAGTGATTCAAAAGGATGCTGTTTTGTTGGAAGCTGCGAAAACTAGAAAAGAAGAAAGTTATGGCCCCAATCAGCCGGGACGAGCCTTTAATGCTATGATTTATCCGTTGACTAAATTCAAAATTGCTGGGGCCTTATGGTACCAAGGAGAAAGCAATGTGGGATCAACAGTTTATGATAAAACCCTCACAGCTTTGATTACTTCATGGAGACAATTGTGGCAGTATGACTTTCCGTTTTATGTGGTTCAAATCGCTCCTTATAAGTATGGAGAAAATCATTTTGGTGGTGCTGTGATTCGCGATGCCCAGCGAAAAGTAGCTCAGCAAGTTCCCAATACAGGAATGGTGGTTACTAGCGATATTTCTCCTATTGATGATATTCATCCAAAGGATAAAAAATCGGTGGGGATTCGATTGGGTAATTTGGCTTTGGCGAACACCTATAAAACCAACAAAACATTGGTGAATGGTCCTTTGTTTAAAGCCATAAAAATGGAAAAAAGTAAAGTGCTAGTCACTTTTGACTATGCCGAAGGCTTGTATTTTAAGGATAAAAAATCCGATTTGTTTGAAGTTGCGGGTGCTGACAATGTGTTTTATAAAGCAACAGCTGTGATTAAGAATAATGCGGTCATCGTACAATCGGATAAAGTAAAGTCGCCCACTAAAGTACGCTATGCTTGGAAAAATACAGATCAAGCTACACTTTTTAATCAAGCGAATTTACCAGCTTCGACTTTTATAAGTGAGTAACTTTTAATTCATAAACCTCTCTTAACCCTTTCAGAGTTTTGAACTCTGAAAGGGTTGAAAAAAAACATAGTATGAAAAATAAAATAGTAGTAACGGCAGGGATTTTTGCCCTGATGATAACTGGAAGTATGAATGCACAAAAAATACCACATTTAGATAGAACAAAACCCATTGAAGAACGAATTGATTTGTTGATGCAACAAATGACGTTGGAGGAAAAAGTGGGACAAATGAACCAATACAATGGCTTTTGGGAGGTAACGGGACCAGCGCCCAAAGGAGGCGATGCAGCAAAGAAATACGAGCATTTGCGCAAAGGATGGGTGGGCTCGATGCTTACGGTTCGTGGCGTGAAGGAAGTAAAAGCGGTGCAAAAAATAGCAGTCGAAGAAACCCGATTGGGGATTCCTCTGATTATAGGTTTTGATGTAATTCACGGATACAAAACCTTGAGTCCAATTCCGTTGGCTGAGGCTGCGAGCTGGGATTTGGAAGCGATTAAAAAATCGGCTCAAGTGGCAGCAGACGAAGCATCGGCGGTGGGGATCAACTGGACATTTGGCCCAAATGTAGATATTTCGAATGATGCCCGTTGGGGACGAGTGATGGAAGGTGCGGGAGAAGATCCTTATTTGGGAAGTAAAATTGCCAAAGCTAGGGTAACTGGTTTTCAAGGCGACACTAAAGCCGATTTAATGAAAGTGAATACGATAGCAGCCTGTGCAAAACATTTTGCGGCCTACGGTTTTGCCGAATCAGGAAGGGATTACAATACGGTAGACATTAGCGATTCTAAATTATACAATACCGTTTTGCCTCCGTTTAAAGCGGCGACAGATGCGGGTGTGCGTACGTTGATGAATTCGTTTAATATTTTGAATGGCGTTCCTGCTACAGGCAATGCTTTTTTGCAAAGGGATATTTTAAAAGGACAATGGAAATTTGACGGTTTTGTGGTGTCAGATTGGGCTTCGGTTCGGGAAATGATTCCGCACGGTTTTGCCAAAGATGGAGCAGAAGCGACTGCAAAAGCAGTGATTGCAGGTTCGGATATGGATATGGAATCGCATTTGTATGTGGTCGAATTGGTAAAATTGGTCAAAGAAGGAAAAGTAAAAGAAGCGCTGGTAGATGATGCCGTTCGCAGAATTTTGCGTGTGAAGTTTGAATTGGGCTTGTTTGATAATCCTTATAAATATTGTGATGAAAAGCGTGAGAAAGCGACCTTGGGTAGTAAAGCCAACAATGAGGCAGTGCTAGATATGGCAAAGAAGTCGATTGTATTGTTGAAAAACGAAAAGGGGATACTTCCGCTAAAAAAATCGGGTCAAAAAATAGCCTTGATTGGGGCTTTGGCTAATGATAAAAACAGTCCGTTGGGAAGCTGGAGAATTGCTTCGGATGACAATACAGCGGTTTCGGTTTTGGAAGGAATGCAAAAGTATAAAGGCAACGTACTAACGTTTGAAAAAGGTGCCGATTTGACGGTGGGTAAAACCACGTTTATTGACGAACTGGTGTTCAATACTACCGATAAAAGTGGATTTGATGCTGCTAAAAAAGTTGCAGCAAGCGCAGATGTTGTAGTGATGGTTTTGGGTGAGCACGGTTTTCAATCAGGAGAAGGGCGTAGCAGAACGAATCTAGATTTACCGGGTGTTCAACAAGAATTATTAGAAGAAGTGTATAAAGTGAATCCAAATATTGTTTTGGTTTTAAACAACGGTCGACCTTTGGCTTTACCTTGGGCAGCGGAACATATTCCTGCGATTGTTGAGGCTTGGCATTTGGGAACACAAACCGGTAATGCAGTGGCTCAGGTGTTGTATGGTGATTATAATCCGAGTGGTAAATTGACTATGTCTTTCCCAAGGAATGTAGGGCAAGTGCCTATTTATTATAACAATTACAACACAGGAAGACCAGTAAATAGCGACAAAAATGTGTTCTGGTCGCATTATACGGATGTAGAGAAAACGCCTTTGTTTCCTTTTGGTTTTGGATTGAGTTACACTACTTTCGATTATAAAAATTTAAAAATCAACAAAGCTTCTTTCGCAAAAGGAGAGCCGGTTGTCGTTTCGGTGGATATTACCAACTCTGGTAACTATGAAGGTAAAGAGGTTGTGCAATTGTATATCCAAGACGTTGCGGCAAGTTTGGCCAGACCTGTAAAAGAACTAAAAGGCTTTGAGTTGATTGCTTTGAAAAAAGGAGAAACCAAAACTGTAACCTTTACTTTGACTGAGAAGGAGTTAGGATTTTATGACAATGCAGGGAAGTACTTGGTAGAAGCGGGAACCTTTAAACTGATGGTAGGCGGAAGCTCGGATAAAGGTTTGGAAGGTCAATTTGAGTTGGAGTAGTTAATAAATTTCTAGAATCATCAGCTCGTCATTTAGAATAAAAGATTCAATAGTTGTCTTTTTATCTAGTAGTGTTTGAGCAAGTTGTTTTGTATTTTGATTGAACGTTTTTAAAACTATTACTTTTGGTGGTGTACCATTCAAAAGTAATAGTTTTTCAAAATCTTCATCGTGGGTGAGTATAGTGAAATTGTTTTTTTTGGCAAATTCCCATATTTCACTATCCTTTGCAGGTTGTGGAACTTCAATGTCTTTAGCGTGAAAACAATTGGGAAAGCTATCCTCAATTATTTTAATAATTCTCCAAGAAATATTAGCGTCAAGAAGCAATTTCATTAAGCTGCAATTATTTTGGTGATATTTTCCCTGTTAGCTGCGAAAGCTAAGGCAGCCAGAATGTCTTCTTTTTTTAGTTCTGGAAAATCCAAAATAATTTCTTCCATCGACATACCCTGTGCAAGCCAAGATAAAATGTCAGATACACAAATTCGTGTTCCAGTTATCGTTGGTTTTCCAAATCGAATATCAGGGTTTATTGAAATCAAGTTTTGCCAATTATTCATAATTTTATCATTTGATACAAATTTACAAAAAAGTGTCTAGCTATTTTAAAAATAAATTATTGTTACAGTCTGTATTAATTGCTTAAAAAAGAAATAAATGAAATACAACAGATGTGGGAAAAGTGGTTTGTTATTACCGCAAATTTCTTTGGGTTTATGGCACAATTTCGGTTCGGTGGATTCTTTTGAAAATGCGGAAAGTATCGCCAAAACTGCTTTTGATCGAGGGATAACTCATTTTGATTTGGCTAATAATTATGGACCAGTTCCGGGTTCGGCAGAGACGAATTTTGGTCAGATACTAAAGAATAATTTTCAAGGAAATCTACGAGATCAAATTGTAATTTCGACCAAAGCGGGCTACACTATGTGGGAAGGTCCTTATGGCGATTGGGGATCACGAAAATACCTGTTATCAAGTTTGGATCAGAGCTTGAAGCGAATGAATGTAGACTATGTGGATATTTTTTATTCGCATCGTTTTGATCCAGAAACGCCTTTAGAAGAAACGATGATGGCATTGGATTTTGCGGTTCGAAGTGGTAAAGCTTTGTATGCAGGCATATCGAATTACAATCCAGAACAAACCAGAGAGGCTACCGAAATTTTGAAGCGATTAGGCACTCCTTGTTTGATTCATCAAGCAAAATATTCGATGTTTGTAAGAACTCCCGAAGAAGGATTGCTCAATGTTCTCGAAGAAAAGGGTGTGGGTTGTATTGCTTTTTCGCCTTTGGCACAAGGTCTTTTGACCGATAAATATTTGAAAGGAATTCCAGAGAATTCTAGGGCTCACAATCCTAATGGACATTTACAAGAAGCCGAAGTTTCGGAGGAACGCATTCAGAAAATTATTCGATTGAATGAAATAGCAAAAGAGCGAAATCAATCCTTGGCTCAAATGGCTTTGGCTTGGTTACTCAAAGACAGTAGGATTACTTCGGTGTTGATTGGAGCAAGTTCTGTGGGACAACTGAATAATAATCTCGACAGTTTGAATGCATTGTCTTTTACAGCGGATGAATTGGAGGCTATTGAACGTGTTTTGAGTTGAATACAATTTTTGAAATAGTAATTGATAAATAAAAAGGATGAAGTTTTGATAGGCTTCATCCTTTTTTTATTACATTTTTTTGATGCTTTTATTGTACTTTTTAATCAACTCCATAGTGCTGGTTTCCGACGAGAAAACAGAGTTTAATCCCTGTGGTTCTTGAGGAGGATCAGTGGTGAAGTCTAAGCCTATTTTCCATTTTCCATCTTTGGGATTGTTTTTGGCTATGCCCGCATATCCCCAAAAGTTCAAGGCGACAAATGGTTCTTTTTCTTTAATAGCTTTCGACAGTCGATCAAATACAGCTTTGTAAAAATCGTTTCTGTATACTGCCGAAGCCTTTCTATCTAGACTTTCTTGACTTCTTGGGTAGCCAAATTCTTCTAAGACAATTGGTTTTTGCAATCTCTTAGCGACTGCGATATGTTCATCGATATACGCCATTGTTTTTTCAATAGCGATTGGAGTGGATCCTTTTTCATCTTCAATTTTGTACCAGCCCCAGTTTTTGGGCCAAATGTGCATAGTTAAATAGTCTATATTCGGATTAGTATGTGTTCTTTCGAAGGTGGCTAAATCGTCATTAGAACCCGCTTTCCCTTCAGAACCTGTTGTGATGAGGTGGTTTGGGTCCAATCTGTTCATTTCGTTTACCACTTCATTGAGCCATTGGGTAAAAGCAGCTTCATTTTCTTTCGTAAACACGCGTGGCTCATTGGCTACTTCCCAAGCCATAATAGCGGGATCCTCAGTGTATTTTTTATGGGTGATTGTATTGGTTCTTCCCATAATAAACTGAAGGTGTTTTATAAAATCGGCTTTGCAGGGTTCGCAAGTATGAAATTTGGAGGTGAATTCCATAAACTGTGGCCAAGTGTTGGGAGCAATATTAGGATTGGGTACTTTTCCGTAACCATTCCACTCTAAATATTTTGCCATTCCGCCTGACCATTCCCAGTTGTTGTTGAGGTACAAAATGGCGTTCAAATCGCGTTTACCCATTTCGGATAACACATAATCTAGACCTTCTAGTAGTTCAGTGTTATAACTATTTTTATTGGGTTGTAAGGCTGGTGTAACAGTATAATCTTGATCGCCGCCCTCGGCACCCACAAGGATTCTTAAATTGGTTATGCCATTAGCTTTGAGTTCATCCAATTCTTTTAAAAGACGTTTTCGGTCGCCTGTTTTGGCACCAATCATCGCACCATACCAATAATTTGTTCCAATAAAATGGTAGGCTTTACCGTTTTTGATGAATTGGTTATCTTTTACGGTAATCATTTTTTGAGCTTGTCCAATAGCAGTACAAACAAGTAAAAATGACAATAGGAATACTTTCTTCATTTGAAAATTAATTAGGTAAAACGTACATTTTAGGTAATTTATTTAGTAGAGCCGATTTAGATTTTGTAGCAAAAGTGGTAAAATCTGACACGTTTGAAGTGCCTGGTGTGGGTACATAATAACCGTCTTTTGAATTGGTCCAAAAGAGTACGTAACTTATTTCGATGTTGTTGTTGGTAAGGGAACTGTATAAATAAGTCGAGAACCAATTGGCTATGGCAGGAGTAGTAGCTGTTACTTGATAACCTGTTTCGGTCATAGCAGCAATTTTTACTTTGCTAATGGCAAGTTCCGAAATCATTTTTAGTTTCGCATTGGCACGATCGGCTCCAGTTTGCCCCTGGTTATTAAAGTCACCATAATTATCCATTCCGAGTACATCCACATAAGCGTCACCTGGATATCTGCTCAAATAGTTGGTTGCGGTGCTATATGAATTGTCAGGGGAAAAGGCATACAATACATTATGTACTCCTTTGGTGTTTTTGAGGTAATCGACTGTGAATTGAAAAGCAGTTTTATATTCTTCTGCGGTGCAATAACTTTGTCCCCACCAAAACCAATTGCCATCAAATTCGTGAAATGGACGGAAAATAACAGGGATCAATACGCCATTGGCATCCTTTAAGTTCAAGAAAACAGAAGCGACTTTGTCTAACTTTTGTTTGTACCAATTGTGGTTGCTTCCGCCGGGTAAAATACTTTTGAAAGCTGTTGCTTTTTGTTCTGTAGTCATATCGGCAGCATAGAAACTTTCTTCTTTGAAGGGTTCTCTCAAGTGCCAGGCAAAAGTGGTAATCATTCCTTTGCCGAAGGCTTCTTTGGCATCATCAATGATTATTTTTTCTTGTTGGTAAAACCAATTATCGCTTTGACCATTGTTGCTTTTGTCGGTAATGAACATAAAATCTAAACCTAAAACTGCGGGGTCGTTTCCTGTCGTTTTTTTAATATCAGATTGTGCTGACGAACCGTTGTTGTAAAAGCCATTAAAGGCGTCTTGTTGACCTATGGCAAAACGGGTTTTAGCAAGTTTTTTTAAATTGTAAAACAAGGCTACTGTTGCTTCGGTTGCATTGGCATCGACCATATAGGTTTTTACATTTTTGGTCGTAAGTAAATCAGTAACTACTACCGGAGGATCAACCACTACTGGTTCTGAAGTGGGATTGTCTTTTGAACAACTATTTAATCCTATTATTGTGACGAAAAATAGTATTTTAAGCAAGTGGTTTTTCATGTTGTTTTTTTAAATTCGTTGAATCAATTCTATACAAGCACGGCTGTTGTGGTAAGGGCATTTCCAGAAACCCGCTTTGTCCTTCTGCATAGTAGAATAATCGCTATTTACACCCCAAAACCATTCACCATTTTGATGGTCAATGATGTGTTTTTTGACAAAAGACCAATTTTTTAAAACGATGTCTAAATAGCCTTGACTTCCCGAAAGTTGCCAAGCATTGTAATAGCCAATCATCAATTCGGCTTGTGGCCATGAATGTTTTTCGGCCATTAATTTTTGTGTTTCAGGATTGTATTCGTACCATAGTCCTCCGTCAGTGTCGATGCCCTCTTTGGTCACTTCGGCGATTTGTATTGCATGTTTTTTATAGTTAGCAATCAAAGTAGTATCACCAGTTATTTCGGCGCATTGTAGCAATAACCAAGCAGCCTCAATATCGTGACCATAAGAAATGACATCCGGTTTTTCTATCCAATTTTCGTCAAAGAACAAACTCAAATGACCATTTCCAGTATTGATGAAATGGATTTCGATAGTAGTTAAAAGGTCAATTATCGTTTGACGTAGCGTTTCGTCTTTCCAAACTTTATACAAATTGGCGTACCCTTCTACGATGTGCAAATGTGTGTTCATCGTTTTCTTTTCGTTAGCATCTTTGTCGCTCAAACGCAGGTCGTCAATGAGTTTCCAGTCACGAGTAAAGGCTTCCAAATAGCCTTTGTTTATTGGGTCAAAGCTATAAGTTTCTATTTTTTTATAAAGCTGAATGGCAATGGCTAATGCTTCATCATCATTCGAAATCGAGTAATATTCAGCCATTCCGTAGATTACAAAACCCAAGGCATAAATTTGATTTTTGGTATCTTTTGGAGTACCATCAAAATTTAGACTCCAAAAAATTCCACCATGTTCAGGGTCAAGAAAATAGTTTTTGATGTATTCAAAAGCTCTTCTAGCAGTATTCTTATGTTCTTGGTTTTTAGACAAATGATAGGTCGCCGAAAATG
>JACCEA010033750.1_pt1 | contig 20413 bp, 14 predicted proteins | sample 7449851 | NCBI WGS metagenome assembly JACCEA01 (sample SAMN15323453, study PRJNA562643) | freshwater metagenome | isolation source: river surface water | place: USA:Blue River Watershed | collected 2017-08-18
AAGCAGGTATTTCGGGCGATGAATTTGTTCAATATGAATACGCCAAGTTAATTGCAAACAATCGTTTTGGTGCCTTTGGAATTGATATACCTATCGATACCAACGCATTGAAAGGTCAAAAAATGGTTACCGTTGCCCGTGAATACGCGGTAAATGGCAACTCTGCCGCTAAAATCGAAGATCCCGATCGTTTGATGCACTTATACGGTTCCAGTTTTGATACCTTCACCGCCATCATGGCACACCTATCCGGTGCAGAAGATTATATGGGATTGCGCCATTTTTGGAATGCCGTGTTCGGATTCCTGATCGTTCTTTATAGTGCCGCTACTGTTCGTCGACTTACAAAAGGATCTTGGTTATGGGCTGCTGTGGCGCTCATTGTGGTTTTCTTTATTCCCCGAATGTTCGGAGAAGCGCTGAATAATCCCAAAGACGTTCCTTTTGCGTTGGGCTACATCATGTCGCTTTACTACGCCATCAAATTATACCAATCGTTCCCGAATTATAGCTTGAGCACCTTGGCCGGTTTGGTTTTTTCTCTGGCATTGGGGATATCCATTCGTATCGGAGGACTGCTTTCCATTGCCATCATCGGGTTGTACATGGGATTGAAATTCATTCAAAAAGTGTCTCTGCCTCAATTCATCAAATTCAAATGGACGGGTTTTCAAACGTGGATCGGTATATTTATGTTAATTGCCGTTCTGGGATATATTTTAGGTGTGTACGTTTGGCCATACGGTTGGGATGCGCCCATCTCCAATTCCAAGAAAGCACTCGATGCGTTTACTAATTACCAAGTGAGCCTTCGTCAGATGTTCGAAGGAAAACTCTACGATAGCGACAATCTTCCCTCCCACTATTTAGTGAAATATTTATGGATTACTTTGCCTTTGGGGATATTATTCGGCTTAGCGGTTTGGGTAATTATTTCCATCATTAAACGCAAGGAATTTACCTTGGAAGACTTCATTTTGATCTTCTCTGCCGTTTTCCCTGTATTCTACATTTATTATCAGGGTTCTTCGGTTTACGGGGGATTGCGCCACATTTTGTTCACCCTACCTAGCTTTGCCATTATGGCCATTTTGGGTTACTATAAAATTCAGAATTGGCTTACGCCCAAACTTCCAGCTGGAGCTATTCTTGCGGTTGGATTTACCTTATTGCCTGCTACGTTTATTGCCAAAAACCAAGAATTGAGCTACGTATATTTCAACGAAATTCAAGGCGGTGTTGAAGGCGCTTACGGCGAATACGAAATGGATTACTACTTAGCCAGTCTTCGCCCTAGCTGCGAATGGTTAATCGAAAACGAAATCCAAAAGAATCCCAGCAAAAAATACGAAATCCTCACCTACGGAATGGATCAAGTTCGATATTATTTCCGGAAATACCCCAACGTTCACGTGGGTTACACCCGTTACGACGATCGTTCTTCGAAAAACTGGGACTATGCCATTTTCTACAATGCTTATTTCGACCAATTCCGTTTGAAAAACAATATGTTTCCTCCTGTGGGAACGGTGTTCGCTCCTACGGTTTCCGATAAAGCCATGGGTTGCGTAATTAAACGTCCATCGACTTTGGATTACGAGGGAATTTCGATTGTGACACAACCCGCTACCGCGGACAGCAGTCTAACATCCCCCGAAAACAAAATGAAAGTAGCTATTGCGAAGATGTCGTCATACTTGAAAATCGACAACAAATCCAGCGAAGTAATGTTCTATTTGGGATCGACCTACGCGAATTTGGGCCAGGCCGACAGTGCTGAATACTGGTTGAATCAGAGTGTGGCGGTGTTCCCTGAAAACAGTCGTAGTCAGTTCATGTTGTACCAAATTGCGATGGATCAGAAAAAGGCCGACAAGGCCATTGCTATTATGGATAAATACATCGATTCTCGTCCTAAGGATTCCGAAGGGTATTTAATGAAAGGACAGGCGTTATTGCTGAAGAACGACTATTACGGCGCGGTAGAAATGGCGAGTGAAGGCGTGAAAAACAATCCGTTGGAATCGCGTTGTTATTTATTGGGTGCTCAGGCGTTTCAGATGTTGAAGGACGAAACTCAGATGCGAGCTTGGTATAATGCGGGCATGTTGCGCAACGCTAAAACCGGCGAAGAGCAACAGGCTTCGATGGAATCAATGAATGCGATTTACGAAAGCATCACCGGCGAGCCGATCGACTTTGAGAAGTACTTTGGTAAGTAGGGGGATTTGAAGAGAATTTGATGGAAATTTTGTCGCAAATTTGTTAAAAAATTTCGACAGAATACTATTCCAAATCCAACTAACAACTTTTTCAGCTAAGATTGTCTTAATAAACTACTATCAATAAATTAAATAATTTATTAGTCTTCTCTTCATTGATTTGATCATTTAAAAAATTAGGACTTGTAAATCTCAATAATCCGCTTGAGTATCTTTTAAGATATTCAAAATATTCTGATTTCAATAAAGTCTCCAAAGGAAAAAGCTAATGCCCAAATGCGGAATTGTGTTCCTTGGGACGATTTGACGCGATAATCCACCGAGATTATGACATCGAGAATGTAGTGTTTTGTTTCTTTTTCTTGTGCTTTACCTTCAATCGCACCGTGTTAAGTGGTTCGTCGGATATTCCGACATACCACTTCTTCCATCAATTCGCCTTCTGAAAAAATGTTGGAAATATGCTTGACCATTTTGGTGACGTCAACGAAATGGTCAGAAACCGCTTTACTTTCAGTTACACAGATATTATTTGACAGAATGTAAATGTAGTAAAATACTTAGCTAATTACTATGATCAATTGAAGCAAAACTAGATAATTACACCCATCCATCAACAATTCACCCAATCGCCTCCCCTTAAACACTACCCAATCGCCGTCCTTTAATTCCTTGAGTTTAGGAAGCGGCTCTAAATTCATTCTCGTATCCAAAACCAATTTTATTATGATTCCCCTTTTCTGGCACATCATCCCACTGCGCTTCGCCGTTGGGTAATTGCTCTATCTTGTTTTGGGGGATGAAATACTTCCATCGAGCAGCTTCAAAATCCAAAAAAATACAATCGAATGAATAGTAATACGATTTCTTTATTTGCGACAACTTAGCCTTTTTAAAGTCTAGTTTTTCAAGACCACATCTTTTCTCCTATCATTTAATCAAATTCTACCGGTTTAAAAAATTGCTTACCGAACGTGAACGGCAGTAGTTTCTCGCGTTGTAATCGTCCAATAATTATGGCAGGATGTGTATTGAATTTCTCAGCAAACTCAACAATGTCGTCTTCTGAAATTCTGAAACGTTTTAAAATCTCGCTTTGATCTTCTTTCGAAAGTGTCCATTTAATGGCAAATTCATCTGCTTCTATTTCTTTTTGAATGTCTTTTTCAGAATATTCAATATTCTCTAAGAAAATATCTTTTTTACCATGCAAAAGAATATGTCCTGCCTCATGAAAGAAAGTAAACCAAAAAATATCATTTCGCTTATATCGACCAGTTAATTGAATTAATGGCGTATCATTTAACCAGCGCGTGCTTCCATGGATTGGGGCATTTTTGATACAAGGAGTATGCACCACTTTTACACCCGCTTTCAAACAAATCTGTTGTAATTGCTCAAAGAAATCATTAGGGTGCTTTGCCATAATACTTTTAATTTTGGGTAATGCTTCTTTGAAATCTTTCTCGTTGTAAGGATAAGTATGCAAATCAACTGCTTGTAACTCACCTTGACGTAACCATGCTGAAATGGCATAAGGTTCTTTGGTATGAGCCAATGAAATTCGGAACCTCACTTTTAGTTGTTGCTTGAAATAGTAATTTTCCCACGCTTGATGACTACTGATACTAAAAAACGCCAATAGTTCTGATGTTTTTTCTTCAATGGTAGTTTTAGCAGTTATCCAACCCTTTTTTACCATATCCGCTATTGGGAAATTCTTAGCCCAATTTGTTGATTCCTTTAAAACTTCCTTACGTTCTTCACGAGCGATATATTCATCATAACTTCGCTGCATATTCAACCAGAAGTGGGCAGGTATTTTCAGAACATGTTCAAACTGCACAGCCATTTCTGGAGTAATACTACTTTTTGCATTTAAAATTGCAATTATCGTTTTTTCGGGTTTGCCTGAACGAATAGCAAACTCCTTGGGACCCATGCCCAATTCCTCTAACCGCTCAGCCAATGTTTCGCCAGGATGAAAAGCTATTTGTGGTTGGTATTGATTTTCTTTGGTTGCCATGGTATTCTGTTTTGCTTTGTTAATTATTTGCCGTGATAGTCGGTAATTTCAATAATTTCTACACCTTTAATTTCAAGCCAGATAAAATTACCACTTTCATTGGTAGGAATAGGATTTTCATGAGGTTCAAAAACCAAACGATATGGATGGTCGAGATCACAAGCCCACTGCCCTTTTCTATCGCCCATAAGTTCATGTTACCTCCCAGGTAGATTACGAACATCTTCAAGAGTGATAGCGTTTCGAAGATCACCGAGGCGCTTATTGTAAAGCTTCGCACGGATTGTACCCATTTCCTTTTGACACTTCTTAATGTCGTTCGCTTGCTTTTCCAGTTTTTTATTGAGAAAGGTGATTTCCACTGCAAAGATACATTATTTTTAATTTACATCAAATGTAAGTTAAAAAAACACCATGGGCAATAAGAAAACGTAATTTTAGGCAATTTTGTTTTGCAAATTTCACAAAAAATAAATTTCAGATTTTTAGCAAATCATGAACATCGATATCTTCGATGTATAATAACCCATCAACCCCGATTCTTTTTGAAATTCTCCGCTTGTTCAAAAATTTCGGTGTACACCTCATCCCGTTCAACGGGGGGATAATCGTAGTCGTCCAATAAAAGAATCAACCCTACCTTTAAAGTAGATTTAATATCATCTCTTTTGTTCCAATCTGGGAATTTAGCCTGCCCATCCACTAAATCTCGCACCGCCTTGGCCAACTCGATCATTTTTTCTTTGGGATACTTGAAATCGTATTTAATACATAGCTCCCTCAGAATATCGTAAAATGCCTTTTCTTCAAAATTTATCCCGAGTTCATCTCCAGCACTAAATTCTCGATGCACTTCCCAAATCATATTCGTCAAGGCTTCCGCCATTTCTTCGTACACTTCACTTCTGAGAATATCATTGACATCTCGATTATTATATCGCTCAACCAATGCCTCCATCTTTTTGGTGAAGTCAATTCCTTTAACGCGATTCACCTTCTTAATCTCACCAATCACCTTTGCCAGTAGTTGTTGAAGCAATTTGATTTTGGTATTGGGAAGCTTAATCTTATCAATTTTAGCTAAGTAATCCTCGTCAAATATATCTTGCTCTGTTTCGTTCTCGTCGCCTAACTTGAAAATCTCCTGCACACCTTCACTTTGCAATGCATCCTTAATCATCTCCCTTACCTTTGCATTCATTTGAGCCGTATCAGGAGCATTTCCCTTAGTAAGTTTGAACACAATCGAACGAATAGCCAAGTAAAAATGCGTGTAATCTCTTTCCTCTTGTGTTAATTGTTCACTTCCCACACAAATATCATAGGCCGCTTTCAACCGCTTCACCAATCCCATGAAACGAGTTTCGAATTCTTTGGTTTGTTGGACATATTCCGCGGCTTGATTCAAGCAATTTAGTTGCTCAATCGTACTTCCTTTAAAATATTTAGAACCATCAAATGTGTGAAAACGCTTCCCCAACAAATCAAGATGATTCTTAACAATAACAAGCGATTCCGCAATATCTTCAAAATTATCCTTATCCCCTTCACTGTATTGCTTCAACGCAAGATTCATTTGATTTTTAATTCCAATGTAATCTACCACCAATCCCTTGTGCTTGCCTTCGAATTTTCGATTAACACGGGAAATAGTTTGAATCAAATTATGTCTTTGAATGGGTTTGTCGATGTAAATTGTATCTAAAAATGGAACATCAAATCCGGTTAGCCACATATCCACCACAATAGCAATTTTGAAATTGGACTTTTCATTTTTAAACTGTCGGTCCAGCTCTTTTCTGTATTCCTTCGTTCCCAAGAGGTTATACAATTCTTCCGCATCATCCTGCCCTCGCGTAGCAATCAGTTTAATTCGTTCTATGGAAATGAGCTCTCTATTGTCTTTATCACTTAATTCTGCACCTTCTTCCGCTTTTCTTTTTTCATTCCATATTGGTCGAAGTTCAATGATGTTTTTGTATAGTTCGTATGCAATCTCCCGAGTACTGCAAACAATCATGGCCTTTCCTTTGACGGAAGAACCTTCAGATACACGCTGTTCGTAATGATTCACAAAATCATTGGCGACATCCCTCAAACGCTGTGGATCACCGATAATGGCATACATCTGTGCCATTTCCTTTTTGCTTTGCTCAATTTGGTTCTCATTACTGCCGATTTCCGCACATCTAGCATAATACTCTTCTATTTCCTTGAGTTTGGAATTATTCAAGATCACTTTTGCCGCCCTACCTTCATAAACAATTCTTACTGTGATTTCATCTTTAACCGATTCCGTCATTGTGTAAGCATCCACCACATTACCAAAAACATCCATGGTCGCATCAATAGGCGTTCCCGTAAAACCAACAAATGTGGCATTGGGCAATGAATCGTGTAAATATTTGGCGAAGCCATAGGTCTTGGTTACACCGTTCTTGGTGATTTTAACTTTTTGATCCAGGTTCACCTGACTTCGGTGTGCTTCGTCCGAAATACATATTACATTGGTTCGCTCAGTAAGCAGTTGAGTATCTTCCGTGAATTTGTGAATCGTGGTTAGAAAAACACCTCCACTTGACCTTCCCTGTAACTTCGCTCTCAAATCAGCACGACTTTCCACACTTTCAACGGTATTATCCCCGATGAAAGATTTTGCATTTACAAATTGCGCTGACAGCTGATCATCTAAATCCGTACGATCGGTAATCAAAACAATTGTAGGACTTTCAAAATGCTCGCTGCGCATCAATAAACGCGTGAGATAAAGCATAGTGTAGCTCTTTCCACATCCAGTAGCACCGAAATACGTCCCTCCTTTACCATTTCCCTCCGGCTTTTGAGCCACTTTGATGCTTTCGTAAAGCGCTCTTGCTGCATAGTATTGGGGATAGCGACAAACTATCTTTTCATCTTTTTTTGAGGAATCAGGGATAAAAACAAAGTTTCGAATAATATCACGCAGACGATTTTGGTTAAACATGCCTTGAATCAGCGTAAACATGCTATCAATTCCGTCAACATCTTTGGCACTACCTTCTAAACGTCTCCAAGCGTAGAAAAAATCATACGGTGCGAAGAAGGAACCCGCTTTATTGTTGATTCCATCGCTGATTACGCAGAAAACATTGTATTTGAATATTTCGGGGATGTCTCTTCGGTAACGAACGGTTAGTTGTTTGAACGCGTCATGAATGGTAGCATCCTCTCTAATGGCACTTTTAAATTCAAAAACAACGAGTGGCAAACCATTGATGTAAACAATTCCATCTGGGATTCTTTTTTCGTTTCCGAAAATTTCCAGTTGGTTGACGAATTTATAAATGTTATTATCGTTTCCGTAATTTAATTCGGGATCAGCAGAGATGGATATTAATTGATCGTCTTGAGGTTGTCTCTGATTGTTTAACCCAGAAAAATCAATTAATTGTATGTAAATATCTTTTTGGTTGCGGTCTTCTCTTTTGAGGATAAAACCGTCAGAAAGCATTTTCGAAAAAGTCTTGTTGCTCTCATACAGATCAGAAGATGAAAGTGATTTGAGTTGAAGAATAATGGAATTTATCTCATTCACTGTTATTCCATCGTTTTCGTATTGCGTTAATAGAAAGTCTTTTAAATCTTCTTCAATTAAAACTTCCTCGGGCTTACGAGAAATCGCAACACCTAAATGATGAGGAAAGCCTTGTTTCTCCATCAATTCGATAAATGCACTTTCTAATTTTTCTTCGGTGAATTTCATTCCTTGGGTTCAATTTTTATTGTCCAATTAATTGCTTTTAATCTTTCTTGAATCATTTTCAATGTTTTCAAAATCGCTTCTTCTTTGGGGAATTCTCCGTACACCAAATTTTTAAAGTCACCGCTGTAAATCGTTTTCAACTCGTTCCACACATTATCCAAGTCGTTGAATATAAGTGCCTCATTTGGATGATAGACAAGCCATTGATTACTGCTTTTAAAACTGGCGACATCATCATTGGCTACTTTTAAGAGCATTTCATCAAAAGTCGTTGATTGAAAAAAATTAAAGAATTTCTCTTGTTTAAGTAACTGATGTAAATCGTAGGTGTGTCGTACTTTTTTCTTTAAATCATCTATTGGGTCCTCGCCATAAGAAAAACGAACTAAGCTCATTATTTTTTCACAAATGGTTCTTGTGGGTTCTAATACCAATAGGTCAAAAGGAAGTAGTCCATTTTCTTTAGCAATTTCTGATTGATTATTGTCAAGCATCATTTGACCAACAAATGAAACGATGTTTTTGGTAGTGTATGGTTCGAAATATCCTAACCAAGTTGCTTCAACAACAATTGCATCTCTCACTTGCTCGTAATCACCTTTAAATTCTTTGTTGTAATTGTGTGCCGTTTTTCTATTCATTCCCATTTTCTGTGTCAGACCATCGATATTTACTTCGGGTAAAACAGCATTTACAACCTCACTAATCGTTCTTATTTTTTTAGTTAACCTATTGTTTGACTCTCCTTCTCGTCTCAATACTACCAAATCAATATCCTCTGAAAAACGTTCTATCAAATTGTAACATTTAGATATTGCAGTTCCGCCTTTAAATACGGTGTCTTTGCCAATTTCATTATTGAAAATGGTAAACAAAGCATAGGTAACCCAATAATCCTTTTCTACATAAATGGCACGGATTTGCATCTGGTCAGCCGTAAACTGAACCGCTTGTCTGAATAAGGTCTTGTTTTCGTGCAGCTTCATACGATATTCCATTTTTGAGTGGTGGACAATGCTTTCGCTGCACCTGTTAGTTTATACTTGGTTATTGGATTCAATGACTTGAAAAGTGGTTCGGATGCTTTGGTCTGTTGTAATTGCTCTAACAAAGCACCCAATAATGCCCTTGTGACTGGTGGATATTTTAGAGCCAAGCGTACCATTGTATTGATTTCTTTGTCCTTAAAATTTTTAATAATGGCTAAAAACCGCTTACAGGATGCCTCGATATTGGCATCTGGTATTTTCTTGATGTAGCGAATAGCATCCAGTACCTGCAACAAAGGAATATTTTCCTTAGTGATGGTGTTTTTTTGTTTTACAAATGCAATCGTGTAGCGTTCTCTTTTAAAATTGGGTCTAATCTGATTTTTACCTATTTGTATAGTATTGCTTACCTGAGTGGTTAAACCCAATTGGTTAAATATACTGTAACCTGTGAGATAACCCGTTGTTTTTCCGTTTTCTTGCAATAGGTCTTTCACCACTTGTGTTTGATTCGGTTGGAGGTTTCCAAATGGTGTAATTTCGGGTTTGTAGTATTTGCCTTTGGATAGTTTGGCAATTTTGCCCGAAGCTACCATACGGTTCAGGGCTTTTATCACCGCTTCTTTTTGACTCACCTCTGTATTAAAATCATCATAGGTGAATACATAGCCTTTGGGCAACCTATCTATGGTAAACACTATGTATTCAGATATTTTCATCTCTTTTAATATAACACAAAGATAGTTTATTTGTCCAGTTTATTATGAAAAAAACTGGACATTTTGAAAGTCATTACCATTGGAGGCTTGCGAAAAATCGTAACACGTAAATGATGGGGACAGTCTTGTTTCTCCATCATCTCGATAAATGCACTTTTAAATTTTGCTTCGGTGAATTTCATCTCCTATAATTTCGGTACAAAATCTTTTTCTATAAACCAATTTTCACTAATCCTATTGTTATCACTTTTAGGTTTTGGGTCTGCTTGGTTTACCTTAAAGGTTGTTGGCAAATTTACAGCGTGTCCAAAAATCAATGCTTGTTGTGTCGGAATTGAAGGCATTCTCCGCAAAATTGTTTCGGAAATATGTGGTGTTATTTGTCTTATGTGTGATAAGTCTTCTGGATTTTGTATTCTATGAACTATAAAATTGCTGCATTGTGACAAAACGGTTTTTGAAAGCTCACTTGGACGTTGAGATGAAACAAGTAAAAACATTCCGTATTTTCTACCTTCCTTTGCTATTCGTTCAAATATTTTGTTTGCATCACCAAAAACTTTACCTGAATCAGTTGATATGTATCTGTGTGCTTCTTCTAAAACCAAATTTATTGGAAATTCATTTCTATATCTCGAATTTCTTAACTTTTCAAAAATCATTCTGGACAAAACACAAGAAACAACCTCAACCATTTCGTCATTAGCGGAATTCAAATCTATGATTACAACCTGATTTTTCTTTTTACTATTTACAATTCCTAAGAAATTATTAATGTATTCTTCATCCATAATTTGGCTATTAATATTTGTAAGAAAGTTGAAATCAGCTCTTTCTCGAATACTTTTATAGCGTGTAACCATGGACGAACAATAGTCGCGAATTTGCCTATTTCCGTGATATTCCTCGTAAAGGATTGCACTCTCAATAGCAAGTTCTAAGTCATCAAATTCAAATTGTTTTGACTCATACTTTGGTTCAATTTTTATATCTTCTTTTATGAATTTTCTTACTGATGACTTAAAGTTTTCTTCGGCATCACTTGAAGGAAAATTGCCAAATTTTGCATCAAATCTTGAAAAGTCGATTTTGGGATGAAAATTCGCCTTTTCCAATAATGAAACTATTCTTTGTCTTTTAGAAACTGGGCTTTCCAAATTTTCAAAAACATACATAATACTACAAGCATAAATGTGCTGTATTGCTTCTTGAGATAGATTTTGTGTAAAACCAAGCGCCGTTCTCAAAAGTGGTAATTGTGATTTTTCGCTTGCTTTTAGCAATAATGCCCATTCATCAACATTTAAAAACCAATGCGGCAGTATAAATTCTTCATTTTCAGCTCTTTGATTCGAATCGATAGAAAAATATTTTACATTAATATTTGCATTCTTTACATTTAACTTTTCAAATGCTTGTTTATATTCTCCATTAACATCAAAAAAAATAAACGTACTGCCGTTTGCACTATTCTCTTCAAGTCTGTAAAGTGTCTGTAACATTGAAGCAATAGTACAAGATTTGCCACTACCTGTATTTCCTAGTATAGCAGAATGACTACCAAAGAATTTGTCAATATCAAGTTTTACTTCGTAATCGGGGAAAATCGTTGATTTACCAATGGGCAATGAAGTATATCTGAATTTACAATCACATTTACCTTTTTTACAATCGTCTGAATTTTTACATATTTGAACTTTTACATTTTCAGTTTTGAAAATGGTATCAAGCTCTTTTTCTTTAATGTAAAGAACATCAGAATAAAGGGTTGGATAAACACTAACTCCAAATTCAAAATTCAAGAATCCATCTTTTCCGTTTTTAATGGTTCCAATCGGCAATACTTCTAAGAATTTACCTGCTTGAACTTTGCTAAGAATTTGGTCAGTTGGGTTTGAAAAAGGAACATTTAAATCCTTTTCACGAACACCCGATACTTCAGCAACAATATAATAATTCTGATATGGAACAATGACGTAACTATTTAACTGTGCGAAATAGTGAATATCATCAAAACCACTAACATTAAAGTTTTCTAAACCACTTAAGAGCTCAACTGTAAAGCGGTCAGAATTAATTGCTACTACTTTACCAATAACTCTTTGTTTATCTTCTTTTGTCATTTTAAAAGATTCTTTAAGTTATTGATTGTTGCTTCCATTTTATGGTCTAAATCTTCAGCAGTCAAGTCTGGTAATATTTTTTCTACAAAATTTTTGAAAAAGTATAATGGTGTATATTCAGTTTTGCCATCAGGCCATTTTTCACCAATTATCCATATTCTGGAATCGTCTAATTCCAAAAGTTTTTGTATTTCATTTTTATATTCATCATGTTTGCCTTTATTTGTTAGAACAGGTTCTCCAATTACAATTAAACGGAATGAAGGAATTGTAAATGCTTGGAAAATCAAGTTGTTGATATGTTCATCGCTAAAACTATAACCAATGGTAACAAGGATATTATTGTTTTGCATCAACTTTTTCTGAAACTCTCTAAATAAGTCCGAGTATGGACTACCTAAACTTGCATTATATTTTAAAGGAGTTGGGTGAATCATAATTGTGTCCTTTTTCTTTAATTCTTCTATTGTTGGCTCTTGAATTTCTTTTACTTTAAATAGTTTGTTTTCTCCGTTTTCTTCAATCCAATTAACTGATCCATGAATTTTATACAAGTAAAAGAAATTGTCAATTACACTCCACTTTGATTGTGATAAATCCATTTTTTCAGCCAAAGTATAATTGAAAATTGCGGGGTTAAAAAACTTACTAATGCCCCCTGTAAAACCATTTACATAATGAATGCCTAGCAAATCCATTGCTCTTTCAGAATACAAGTCATAATTAGTAGTAAAAATATTAAGACGTGGCAGAGTAGAGTTTCTTGAAAGAAGTTTTCTGTAAAACTGTTTATAAGTTTCAATTAACGGTTTGTCAATGCTTACTTTTGATTCTTCTGACTTAGCGTTTTCAGAATTTAAACATTTCTCCAATAAAAAGTTGCGTGCTTGTTTTATTATATATTCTACTTTGTTTTCGTTGCTTAATTCGGCAAATGGCTTTTCTTCTATAACAGCTTCCCTGGTCTTTGAATGGTAAAATGATAAACTATGTAGAGTGGATAGAAATGTTTCAAGGTTCGTAGCAAAATTTGCGTGTTCAACATCAATTGATAATTCTGTTTTAAGCCATTTTTTAGGTTCTTTAAAATCAGAACGTTTATAAAATTCTTTCGCAAGTGGAGCCATTACTGGTATTCCAATTTCTTTAAAACCTTCATTTTCCAATTTGAAAGAGGAACATCCACTGCCAAGTAGAAATGACAAATTCTTATTATCGAGAACCTTAAGAAATGATTCTTGTAATTTCTTTGTTTTTGCTTTTAGGTCTGCACTGTCTTGACTTTCACTGCTTTCATTATCAGGTTTCCCTTTTATATTGGCTAGTGTATTGTCGTTTCCTTTGTAGAAGTATATTTCCATAATAGTTTCAATTTTCCATTGTCGCCATCCTCGAAAGCAACAAGTCTTTCAGTTCAGTTAGCTTTTGGTTTTCAGTTCTTTTTAAAAAAACGTTGTCAATTATCTTAGTTATACTAATCTCAACGTTGTATAGAAATTCTATCGATGGTGCTTCAAAAATATAATCTTCAATTGCATCTTTCGTTATCATTCCAACCGTTGTTCCTTTTGTATGCAATTTGATGTGTTCCTGATAGTTTGGTGATTTCATAATTTGATACAATATTTCATTGCTCAACTTTGACTTATTTACAACTCTATACAAATTAGAGGCTATGACCAATTTTTTACCATCTAAATTTGGTGGTATAATAGCTGGACAACCAAGTATTGGCATATTTTCTGACTGTTGACGAGTCGCAATTATTATGTCTTTGGGCTTCACAATATGTTGTTCTGGGATATTATCCGAATAAAGTCTCATCCCTTCTTCAACAAATCTGTCGGAAAAAGAAACACAGCCCATTCCGAGTAAATAAGTACTCCCTTTCCCCAAATCTTCACTATTGTATGAAAAACCTCCTTTTATTTCCATCAAATCCCCAAGCCTATGAGATTCCTTGTCCTCTTCATTATTTAAGTATTTATTGAAAATCGCTTGGGCGGTTTCTTCGAGTTTTTGAATGAGCTGTTGGTTGAGGGCTATGCGGTTTTGAATGGTGTTGTATTCTTTTACGATTTCTCGTTGTTTGTCAATGTGGGGGATGGGGAGTTGCATGTTTTCAAAATCTTCCCATTCCAAACTTCCTCGAACACCACCAACGGCATGAAAACAAGCTTCACGGTCAAACTCTGATCTTTCAAACCACATCATCAAATATTCAGGCAAAAGTTTATTTTCATTTTTTACTTCAAATATGGGATATGCTTGAGAAATGATTGCTTCATCTAAATCCTTTAACAAAGCAATAGGCATCTTTTTATCACGCCTTACCTGCATTGTGCTACATGCAAATTGATTTCTTCTGATGATTTTATAGTTCTCCATATCAGAACCGATAATATTAGCAACAGAAGGGATAAACTGTTTTGAAATACTTAACCCTAGGAGTTGCTGTACCCTCAACCCTTTGTTGCGTTCATCTAATAACCTAATATGTTTGCCTATTGGTTCATAAATTGATCTCATAACCCAATTCTTTAAATACGCTTAGTAGATCATTTTTGCTTTGAGCTTCTGCTTTAAGTAAGTCGGAAAATTCATTTTTTAGAACTTTCATCTTCTCCTCAAAATCAATGTTTTCATCTCGATTTACAAACTCTATATACTTACTTGGCACTAGTGAAAAATCTTTCTTTGCTACTTCGTCGAATGAAGCGGAATAGCAGAATTCAGGAATATTTTCAATTTCCTTTGTCTGCCATGCATGGTAAGTGTTTACTACCTTTTGAATATCCTCTTCTGAAAATTGAATGTATTTCTTTTCAAATGGAATACCTATTTGTCGCAAATCCATAAATAGAATTTCTTTTTCACGATTGCGATAATGGCGTGGTTCATCTCCAATAATTCGGCTATGTGCTTTCTTGTTTTTATTTAATATCCATAGCGTTACACTAATGTTTGTGGTATAAAACATGTCCTGTGGCAAAACTAAAATCGCTTCTACCAAGTTGTTTTCAATCAGCTTTCTGCGGATTTTATATTCTTCGCCTCCACCACTCAATGCTCCGTTAGCCAAAATGAAACCAGCAATTCCATTTTCGGACAGCTTTGAAACCATATTCAATATCCAACCGTAGTTGGCATTGCTTTTTGGGGGAACATCATACCCTCTCCAACGTGGGTCATCTTTTAGTTCATTTTCTGCACGCCAGTCCTTTTGATTAAAAGGTGGGTTTGCCATAATGAAGTCGGCTTTTAGGTCTTTGTGTTGGTCGTCTAGAAAAGTGTCAGCAGCTTTCTCGCCCAAGTTTCCACTAATTCCACGGATGGCTAAGTTCATCTTCGCCAACTTGTACGTGGTGTTCGTATATTCCTGGCCATAAATGGAAATCTCTTTCTTATTGCCATGGTGTGCTTCAATAAATTTAATGGACTGAACAAACATCCCCCCAGAACCGCAAGCAGGGTCATAAATAATTCCCTTGTAGGGTTCAATCATTTCGGCAATCAAGTTTACAATGCTTTTGGGTGTGTAGAATTCCCCTTTCCCTTTTCCCTCAGCCAACGCGAACTTAGAAAGGAAATACTCATATACCTTTCCCACTAAATCCTGTTTGGGATCCTTGGTTGTGTCAATGTCGTTTATAGTATCAAGTAAGGATGCAAATTTTGTTACATCCAATCCCAATCGTGAAAAGTAATTGTCTGGCAATGCGCCTTTTAATGCTTTGTTGTTCTTCTCAATGGTATGTAACGCTGTATCAATGAGCAGCGCAATATCATTTTGTTTAGCTCTTTTAATTAGAAAACTCCAACGACTATTTTCTTCCAAGAAAAAGACATTGTTCATGTTATAGAACTCTGGCTTTTCGATGTACTTTTCTTTTCCTTCTTCAATCAGTTTAGCGCGGTGCTCTTCAAATTTATCGCTGGCAAACTTTAAGAAAATCAATCCCAACACCACATGTTTGTATTCTGCTGGCTCAACGCTCCCTCTCAATTTATTCGCTGCTTCCCAAAGGGTTACTTCAATTGCTTTCTCTTTTACTTCTTTTTTTGTTTTTGCCATATATTAAATGGAAGATAATTCTGTCTTTCTCCCAAAAATAAAGAAACTTTCACTGCTTTTTGGAAGCGCCATCATTTTTTTTGTCAATACAGGTCAAAAGTTCATGAATTTTTAAATTGATGAATAAAAAATCACTTTGGGCAAGAATCAATCTAGGATATTGTTTGTGTCAGATTGGATTCAATCGTTTATGCGTGTGGTCTTAATTTAACGTCAGCATTAATTTAGATTGTTAACCCAACCTAAAAAACATTCCTGTCCAATAAATATCTAATCTATTTTAAAATCACGAAATACTGCTTTCCATTTTTACCTTTAAGCACTTTCTTCTTTTCAATATTTTCAATCTTGTAATTATGTATATTGGGTTGATCAATTGTATCAATTAAAATATAATTTTGAGTATTTTCAATTTTTATATTATTTATATAAATTTTACTTTGTAAATCATCATTTGTATTAACTCCCCACCCAATAAAGGGCAAAGTCTTTAAAGCAAGATTAAGATGTAATTTAACCTTATTTTTAGGTTCTAATCTTGAAATCACTTGAAACTCGGCTTCCGCTGAAATCTTGGTCCTCTTGAAGACTTCATAATTAAACAAAAATTCACCATTATATTTATCCCGATCAAATTTCGATGCGTCTGTAATCCAAATATTTATTATGTTTTTAGGTTGAAATTTTTCAAAGTAATTGTCACCGACTGTTCCAAATCGAAAACTAATAAAATTGACTAAAATTGACAAAAAAAGAACTATTACTAAATATATTTCTTCACTATTATAAGATCCGTAATCCTTTTTAATTCTTTCAATTAATACATAATACCAAATATTAATGACAATCATAACAGTATAAAACAAAAATCCTAATACATAAAAATAATAATTAAATGATATTAAGAAAAATGGATATGTTAATGAATATAAAAATGGCGTAAAAGTGACCTCATTTATATATCTATTTTTCGACAAATAAATAAATTTTTCTTTATTTTTATAAAAATTTATTATTCTAAAAAAAAACACACTTCCATTGTATAGTATAATCAAAATTGCAACTGTCATCAATACAGGTAAATGATTTTTTTCACCTTTTAATAAAATTACGAAAATTACACTAAACAAAAATACAAAGAGTTTATTACAAATATTTAAATCAAAATATTTTTTTTGATGTATTAATTTTTCAATATATTTAAAAATCATTTTTATTCATTTCTCATTAAAAATACATGCAATTTACTAGATTTCAAACCATCAATCAAAATTCAACTCGAATCCAATTCTTGAAAGAATAAAATCAATCAAGTGATAAAACACTCTGTATGGATGATAAATTGCATAGAAGCTTCCGTTTCTTTGAAAAACTAATTTTTGCCTTTTGTAGATGAACTGAACTCTACGATTAAAACAAAAATCTATACCATATTTTGAGCCTACTCGAACAAAAGGGATCGATATATCCGGCTGATCATTTAACAGCTCATTATTTGAAACTTTATAAGAATCTACTTCCATTTCATAGTAATGTTGCATAATTTCTAAGTCAAACTGTTTGTAGAAATCGTCATTCGCCAAAAAGCCTTTTTCACTACAAAGAAATTCATTATCAAGGAAATAATACATAGTTATCTTTCCTGACCAACTATTGCCTATGGGAAATTCAATTAATACAATATCTTCTTTGGGAATCGACTGTAACAAGTCCAAAGTAAAATTCGGAATTTTTCTTGCTTCGTTTAATTGTGGGTTATTAATTCTCATGTTTCAAATTTTGCGTATATATAAAATCTCCATGGAGATTATTACAACAAAGTTAAAAACGAAAAAAAAGCCTACACAAAACAATAACCTTGCAATATCATTCGCAACCTTGCAAAACCTTAAACTAATAATCGCAGATCCAATAAAATCCGGGGAATTTTTACAGAAAAAGACTTACCCTTTTCACCAGAAATTTTATAAAACTCCGACAAGGGATCGCCTAATAAATCTACAATATTCTTGTTGATATGTGATTTAGCCGGATTAAAGCCATCACCCAAAGGATGTGTTAAATTCTGAATGCTCATAAGGGCTTGATCCATTATTGCATATGGCTTAACTTTTAAATAAATGGCCAATAGTTCCTTTTTGAAATCCGATAATTCATTTAATGTAACGCCCTCTTCTTTGGTCAGTAGAAATAAATACAGCGTTTTAAAAAGTGGTGAAAGCTTTATTTCAATTTTGAATTCAGGCAGCAGAATCTTGCCGTTTTTATCTATCACCATAGCCGTCGGTTCTGTATGAACTTGATCATTCAAAAAAATGAACTCGTTACGTATGTCGTTAAAAATGTGTCGAACTTGCTGAATGATTTTAACATCAATTTGTTCCATTTTTATTCGTTCCATACATTGTAAACAAATGTTGGCTGTTTGCAATTTAATGATAATCTGATTCTTGTTGACACAAAAGTCATTCATACATCCTCTGACCGGCTCATGGAGGTAGGTATCTTTATCATTAGCAATATCCAAGTTCATTAGAGACTTCATAATATTCTCCAATATTTGATATGAAATAGGATATTTGGAACTTACGGAAGTGAATTGATTCCATTCAGCGGTATTAACAAATATATTTCGTCTTCTATCGAAAGAGCTAAACCAATTTAATGAGTTCTTTCTTTTTGTTAATAGCACAACAAAAGCGTCGTTTTCAATTCGAAAAATCTCCCTGTAATAATCGCATAATGAATACAATTCTCTCCAGCTCAAAGGAGCTCCACGATTCGAATCAAATTTAATAGCGGTTTCATTCGAAGGATAACTGAAAACATGTTCTGGGAATAATTCGTATTGTAAGAAATAAAATTCGCCTTTATTGAATTCGTAAAAAGACGGTATAAACTCTAAAATCCCGTCATAGCAATTTAAAAAATCACAAACAGCTCGAAATTCCTCAATTTCGTATTCAGGGGTTTTAATTAAATATACCTTCATTGTCGCCACTCAAAAGGACTTTATTCAACATCCACCTACCCCACCAATCTCCCCAATTCACCCATCTCCGCCGCTTCAAATTGGTTTTTGTCGTTGAGGTGAACCAATGAGGCTTCGACCGATAAATCGTGCTCGTAGAAGTAAATCCAGCCTTGTTCCGAAGCTCTTCGATTTACCGATTCGCGTTCCGACATGGTTTTTAAGGGTTCAATGTCGTACGACATTACAAAATTGGGCTTGATATGCGCCGAACTCGGAAATAAATCCGCGCCGTACAACACCTTCTTGCCGTTATCCAAATGAATCAATGGCGTGATCATTCCGGCTGTGTGACCGTGAACTACCTTGATCTCAATACAATCCGCCAACACATCGCCTTCTTCCAAAAAGTGCATCACCCCAGCATCCAACAAAGGCATGAAATTTTCCTTTAAAAACGATGCTTTTTCGCGTGGATTGGGATTACAAGCGTGATCCCACTGGGTTTTGGTGCAGTAGTATTGGGCATTTTTAAACGCCGGTGTATAACCGCTATTTTCATCCCCCGAAACCGCTCCACCGCAATGATCAAAGTGCAAATGCGTCAATAAAACATCGGTAATATCGTCGAACGAATATCCCAAATCCCCCAAGGAACGCTCCAAAGAATGATCGCCATTGAGGAAGTAATGTCCGAAGAATTTCTCCGACTGTTTATGTCCTATTCCCGTGTCAATCAGAATCCTGCGCTCGCCCGTTTCTACCAACAAACAACGCATGGCCCAGTTGCACAAATTGTTTTCATCTGCTGGATTCATGCGATTCCACAAGGTTTTGGGAACGACGCCAAACATGGCTCCGCCGTCTAATTTGAAATTTCCGGTGTGTACAACGTGTAGTTTCATATTCAATTAAAAATCGCCGTAAACGTCTGTCAAGGCTTCGCAGCCGGTTTCGGTAATCAATATTGTGTGTTCAAATTGAGCGCTTAAACGTCCGTCAATGGTTCGGGCTGTCCAGCCGTCCTTGCGGTCGATTTTACAACGCGCTTTTCCCGCATTGATCATGGGTTCTATGGTGAAAATCATGCCCGCTTTCAACACCGGTCCGGTATTTTTATCCGCGATATGAGGAACATCGGGTTCTTCATGGAATTTGATCCCCACCCCGTGTCCGCAGAACTCATACACCACGCTGTAACCGTGCTTGTGCGCGTGCTCCGCAATGGCATACCCCACGTTGCCCAAATGCGCGCCGGGCTTACATTCTGCCATCCCCAAACGCAAACATTCTTTGGTGGTATCTACCAGTTTCTGCGCGTAATCGCGAGGAGTTCCCACGTAATACATTTTGCAGGTATCCCCGTAGAAACCGTTTAAAATGGTGGTCACGTCGATGTTCACGATGTCGCCATCTTGCAAAACGGTTGCATTCGGAACTCCATGACATACTACGTCGTTGGGAGAAATACAGGATGCATGTTTGTAGCCTTTATAGCCTTTGGTAGCCGGAAGTGCTCCATTTTCTCTCACGTACTTTTCAATCA
>JACCEA010331709.1_pt1 | contig 20413 bp, 19 predicted proteins | sample 7449851 | NCBI WGS metagenome assembly JACCEA01 (sample SAMN15323453, study PRJNA562643) | freshwater metagenome | isolation source: river surface water | place: USA:Blue River Watershed | collected 2017-08-18
AGGGAGTACCTGTAAATGGCATCATGGCCATCATTGGTAAACCCGGTGAAGACTTCCAGTCAATTTTAAACGCCGAAGGTGGCGGTTCTTCGGCACCGGCCGCTGCAGCAGCTCCCTCAGCTCCTGAAACTACAGCTACAGTTGTGGCTGAGAACAGCGCAACTACGGCTGTAAATGATAGTGGCGACGACAGGGTTAAAGCGTCTCCACTGGCTAAACGCCTGGCTGAAGAGAAAGGCGTAGATATTTCATCAATAAAAGGATCAGGAGATAACGGAAGGGTGATAAAACGTGATGTTGACAGTTACGCTCCGTCAGCAGCAACTGCTCCGGCTAGGACGACAACTTCAACTGCTTCTGCTGTAGTACCTGTATCAGGAACAGAGGGTTACACCGATACTCCGCTCACGCAGATGCGCCGCATCATTGCTCAGAGGTTGGCTGAAAGCAAATTTTCTGCTCCGCACTTCTATCTCCGTATGACCATTACAATGGACAATGCGATGGAAGCAAGAAAAGCTATCAACCTTGTATCCCCGGAAAAAGTATCATTCAACGACCTTGTAATCAAGGCATGTGCTATGGCATTGCGCAAGCATCCTGCAGTAAACAGTTCTTGGATGGGTGATTTCATCCGTCAGAACCACCACATACACATTGGTACTGCCGTTGCCGTAGATGAAGGCCTTATCGTTCCAGTTGTACGTTTTGCCGACCAGAAATCACTATCTCAAATATCGGCTGAAGCAGGATCACTTATAGAAAAAGCAAGGACCAAGAAAATACAGCCGCACGAGTTTACCGGCAATACGTTCACCATATCCAACCTTGGTATGATGGATATTGATGAATTCACTGCCATCATCAACCCGCCAGATAGTTGCATACTTGCAGTTGGCAAGATCACCCCTACTCCGGTTGTTGAAAACGGCCAAATGGTGATCCGCCATCTCATGAAGCTTACGTTAAGTTGCGATCATCGTGTGGTTGACGGAGCTGTGGGATCACGGTTCCTGCAGACACTTAAAACCTATCTCGAGAACCCGGTTACTATGTTGGCATAATACCTTCTGTTGGCATATTTTGCCGGGAGGGCGCTAATAATATAACACAAACATGGAATAATAAATATAAAAATACTATTGCTGATAGCAAAAAGTGCTACCTTTGCAATCGTATTAGATTAACTGTTTCATTATATTTTAAATACTAATTCTAATGTCATTATTAAACATTTTTCCGCAGTTGTTGATGGGAATGCCTAATTCGGGCGAATTGATGATTCTTTTGTTGATCATCATTGTGTTATTTGGAGGAAAGAAGATACCAGAGTTGGCACGAGGACTCGGAAAAGGTATCCGCGAGTTCAACGATGCGAAAGATGGCATTAAGAATGAGATCGAGTCTGGTCTGAAGGAGAAAGATAATACTCCCAAAAACTAATTTCAGATCACCGGATCATACCATCCGCCGAATTCATCTATTATTTTCACCGGCTTCCCTATATGGGTTGCATGCTTCACCGCTTAAAAACGATAAATCATGCAATACAAGATTTTTTTGCTTCCACTTGCTGGGCTGATATTTTCAGCATCTACTTCATTCGCACAGCGGGCAGGGACAAGCAAAATACGTGTGTCCAGCACTGCCATTTCTACTGAATCCAAGGATTCGTTCCTTGTCACGAAACCGGCAATAAAATCCGCACCCATAGTACATCAAGAGCCGGAAACTATCACGATAGCCGCCTCACCAAATTCATCAGGTACATCGGCGAAACCCGTTCCAACAGCTACTTCAAAACCACAAACTACGCTCTCTGAGCCTGCAGTTCCGTCTTCAATTGAAGCACCCAAGTACGGCCCCGTTCCGCTTGCAGGCACCAAATCTTATTTTGGCGAAAAGAATGAGTATGTAAACAACTATGTTCGCAACTACCTTGAGGCGCATAACAAGACACTCAATAGCGTACAGAATTCAAGCACAAAACCATTCTCGGTTATTGACAACGTACTCGAGAAAAAGCAACTCCCCAAAGAGCTGAAGTACCTCGCCGTAATAGAATCTGCATTGAACCACAAAGCGGTTTCCCGGGCCGGCGCTGTTGGCCCGTGGCAACTGATGGAATCAACGGCTAAGATGATGGGATTGTCCGTAAACAGACACCGCGACGACCGGACTGACTGGTACAAATCCACAACCGCCGCCACAAAATATTTGGAGCTATTATACAGTCAACTGAATGACTGGCTGTTGGTGATCGCCGCCTACAACAGCGGTCCCACTCCCGTGCAACGTGCTATAGAACGTACCGGCAGCCGCAATTTCTGGGATATTAAAGAATACCTGCCAAGGGAAACTCAAGGGCACGTTCTGGCCTTCATTGCTACCGCAAGCATTTTCGAAAACCTCAGTAAGTTCATCAATCTGGGCAGTGTACCCGTCGATTTTAAATTTGGAAAGGAAGAAGACCTGATTCCAATGAAAAAAGCCGACGCTGGAAAGTCAATACCCGGACTGAATACACCAGGTACGCCAGTTGCAAAAACCGCTGATAAGAAAGCTCAGTTTACAGAAGAGGAATTGAAAAACATGACCATTGTCCGTATCACTGAACCGCTTCATTTGGAAATGACTTGTCAGGAACTGGGAATGGACAAGAAATTGATAGCACGTTGGAATGCTGATTACGAGCTATTCTTGTTGAACACCTACCCTACTCCGTTTTACAACCTGCGTATTCCCAAAGACAAACTCGACCAATTTCTGGCAAAAAAGGATCAATTAATTCACAAATCACAGGCGATTTTTTCTCAGAATATCAAGTAAAAAAGCAGTTTCTATTTCACGGCTTTTACTGTATAACCACCGGCCCGCAACAACGATATCACGCCATTTTTTCCTGCAAGATGGCCTGCACCAACTGCAAAAAATACTGAGTTGCTTTTCATCATGTTGCCCATAAGAGGGATCCATTTTTTGTTTCTGTCATCTACAAGTGTCTTGGCATTACCACCTAACCCTTCAGACTCAACGATCAATTTTTGCATGAGCGATATGTCCTGATCGCGATAAGCGGCAACTAGTTTGCGGTATTCAGCCTCGCCTTCCCCATTCTCCTTTCCATTAACAACATCCATAATACCTGCAATCACCGTATCCACCGGAATACTCTCGAGCGCATCCAACTGTTCCTTTGCACTTTCAAGACCAAGCAGCTCCTTGCCTTGTGATTTAGCCGTCTTCATCAAACTATCTTCATAAGAAGCCGCATCGTCACAAGAGGTGCTCTTTGTCACCATCATAGTCTGTAATGCCACGGGCTTCATCATCTCAAGCATAGATATGTCCATTCCGGCACTATCTTTCATATATGCCTTCAGGCGAGCGTAATCGGACTTACTGAAGTAAGAAGACAGCTTCTTACCGGTCTTGTCCATCAATCCTGCGCTAACTTCCATCATCACATCCATATCATCAAGGTCCATCTCCAGGCATATCTTGTCTGTAGCATCAAATGCCCTGGTCATTTTTTCAGACCAGATGTAATCCGGTCGACATATCAGATGTATTGTTCCGAAAACGTAGGATGGCTTCTTCAGCCCATTCCCGCTTATCTCCCACAAAAGTGATTTCTCCTGACCAAAGGACACAATTTGGGAGAACACCAGGATAAACGTCAGAAGATTGATGGTTTTACGTAACATCATTAAGGTGTTTATTATTAGCTATAATAATTTCTGAAGTGGTCAACAGTTACTTTCAAACCATCCATGAATTGGTGAGTAGGTTGATATCCGAGCAATCGTTGTGCCTTCGAAATATCCGCCAGAGAATCTCTGATATCGCCGGCCCTCGGCTCGCGATAAACAGGCGCATGGTCAATTCCCAGAATTTCAGCGATAGATTTATAAAGAAAATTCACCGAGTAATTATTGCCGGTAGCCACGTTATAGGCTTGACCAAACGCAGTGCGATCTTCTGCTAACATTGCCCTAACATTAGCCTGAACAGCATTATCAACATAGGTAAAGTCCCTGGTCTGCTCACCATCTCCATTAATATGAACCGGAGTTCGGTTAATAATACCGGAAACAAACAACGGAATAACAGCAGCATACGGCCCATTGGGATCCTGCCTCGGGCCAAAAACATTGAAGTATCTCAATCCGGCAACACGCATCCCGTACAATCCGCCAAAAACATTTGCATACAGTTCGTTGGCCATCTTAGTAACCGCATACGGCGACAAAAGATTACCTGTCCTCTGTTCAACCTTTGGCAGATTGGGCTCGTCACCATAAACCGATGAAGAAGAAGCGTATACGAACGACCTTACTCCACTGTCCTTTGCAGCGGTCAAGACGTTCACGAATCCACTCACATTCACTTCATTACTCGCAACCGGGTCTTTCACCGACCGTGGTACCGAACCAAGTGCTGCCTGATGAGAAACATACTCTACGCCATGCGTGGCACGCCTGCACACATCAAAGTCGCGTATATCTCCCTCCATGAACTCATAATTCGGGTGGTCCCTAAATAATGCAACATTAGAAGGTAAGCCTGTGGCAAGATTATCCAAAACACGCACACGTGCACCATGTTGCAGCAGGTAAGCCGTAATGTGTGAACCGATAAAGCCTGCACCGCCGGTTACAAGGAATTTGCGGTCTGTAAGCGAAACTGAATGAAAAAGTGCGTCCATTCTACATTAACGTGATAGATAAATAAAAAAAGACCGTCCTGTTACGGCACGGCCTCGAATTAGCTAAGAACTGCTATTAAATTAAGCTTTCTTTTCTGCTTTTGCAGCAGCTTTCTTACCGGTACGTGCAGTACGTGCCTTGCCAAAGCTACCCAATGTTATCTTACCTTTCTTGGTACGTTTATCACCTCTTCCCATGATTGTATTATTTTAAAATGTTTTAGACACGCAAAAGTAAATAATTCATCTGACTTTTACGAATGCTTTTTAAGCACCCGCTGGTACAACGCTCTACTCACATGTATAGCTGCACTCCACAAATAAACTGTACGTACATAATCCTGCACCGCAGAACGTTTTCCGGCAAGGTCACCATTTAGCCAGGACAATGTTTCCGCAACCTGATTCGAGACATTGGCTTCAGAAGCAGTCAGTGTCACAGCTTTTAAAATTCCTTTACTGAACATTTCGTCTGCAACACCACCAACACCCTTCTCTATAATTATCGGCAAACCGGCTGCCAGATACTCGGCAATTTTTACCGGATTGGCTACTCTGTTTACGAGAGTGGGTTTCCTTATGAGAATACCCGCATCACAGGCCGACAGCGCACTACCCACTTCGTCCTGCCTGAACTTCTTGAGCAACACCCGCTCAATATCCAGTCCCGCATTTTGCAACATCATCGTTATCTTATCGATCTGAGAAGAAAAAAATGCTAGTCTGATCTTACTATCCGCTTCCATGAGTGCCTTCATAAACGGTATGGTGAGGTCTTCAAGGTGCTGATAGGCGGCGGTTGTGCCTGAATACACAACTACAATTTCATCCTTTCCTACACCCCAGCTGCTTCTAAGCTCCTCTCTTCTGTCGCCGGGCACCACCGTCGAAACACAACAAGGTACTACGGCACACTCTGCAGTGGCACCAGCAGTTTCTATCAACAATGTCCGTAGTGCGTCGCTCACGGTCGTCACCCCATCCACCTTTGAAATTGTCTTGTTCAAATGGTCAAGCAATGTGTTGTATAGCGTACGATCGGCACCGGTCGCCTTTTCAGGGTATTCAATACCTCTTTCATAGAGTTTTTCAGCCGGCCAGTATCCTCTTACATCTAGTACCACCTTGTCTCCCGGAAAAAGGTCTCGCATTCTCAATCCCCATTGGGCAGCGCTCTCGCCCCTGCAATGATAAATTACAGGTTTCTTGCCCAACCTGCGACGGTAGATCTTCATTAGCTGCACCATCGGGAAATACCCTAACCGACCAATGCCATTTATCATTCTGACACTGATGTTCGGGCACCTCTCAACAAGAGACCTCAATTTTTCCTTAGCAGTCGCGTCAGTGTACTCACGCATCGCACCCAGTATCCATGCCTCCACTTTATCGGGGGCGGCGATGCCCCTATCTTTAGCCTGCCACTCAGCCTGATCGAATAATTGACTGGCTACGAGTGGCGCTCTGTACTCCCCGTCAACAGTAATATGTACCAAGCTGTACCCGTCAGTCATGCTCATATGCTCACCTTAAATTCGGTTCTGTAAAAGAAATGAAAATAGACAAGAAAAAATAGAGCAGTTTTGTTATTAGCTTTGACAAGTTGGTGTAACCACGCAAGCGGTCTCCTAAATACACGGACCGATTATAATTTGTAAGTGATGAAAAGGAATGTCTTCATAGCAATAGAAGGTACCGACGGCAGCGGTAAAAGCACTCAGGCTAAATTGCTTGCCGAAAAAATGTCGGCAAACGGTCATAGGGTGCATCTCACCTTCGAACCGACCAACGGTAAAATAGGAAGTCTCCTCAGAAGTATTTTAAAAGGAACTGAAAAGGCAGACCAAACAACCATTGCAGGTCTGTTTTTGGCCGATCGACTCGATCATTTACTCAACGAAGAAGACGGCCTGGTAAAGAAAATGGCAGATGGCTACACCGTTATATCAGATAGGTACTATTTCTCGTCATATGCGTATCATGGTGTTTACGTGGACATGGATTGGGTGATAGCCTGTAACGAAATGTGCGCGAGGATACTAAAACCGGATATGAACATCTTTGTTGATGTACCTACCGATGAGTGTATGCGAAGAATTGTCGCAAACAGGGAAAACGCGGAACTCTACGAGACAAACGAGATCTTAAAAAAGGTGCGAGACAATTATCTGAAAGCGTTCAGTAAGCTGAATGAAAAAGAACAAATAGTAACTGTAAACGGAAACAGGCCGATCGATGAAGTTGCCGCCGAAATATGGGAGAAATGCTCGGTACTATTAAAATAACCGGGGCGGCCGCCTCGTCAGAAAACCTTGGTGAAACCAGCAAAAATGACAATTACCCCTAAACTTGTCACACCAAATAGGACAAAATTATAAGCATCGCCCGATACAGCGCTTGTCACTGTGAGCAAGAAGCTGATAAAGCAGATAAATGCACCAACAAGTATCAAAGTGAGACCTGTGGAGCGATTGCTCGCATCGCGCATCTTGGCTACCTCTTCGACCAGTTCCAAAACATACCGACGATCGTGTCCGAGTGCTATCAGCGACTTCTCAATTTCTTCCTTTTTCTCACCGTTTTCCAGCATCCTTTCCACATACTTACCCGGCTTCTCATTCCCCTGTAGTTCCAACATAACGAAGCGTTATTTATATTGACAAAAAAAGCTATGGTGACCCGGTTCAAACGTTGTTCCGATTGCCTGTGAATAGTAGTAAAGACCGCTGGCATTTTCGCCGCAAACCTGAAAATACATCACACAAACAACTAAAACAAATATACAAATTCAAACAATAAAAACGCGACGCCGCTCATATTTTGTTTCGGTTCTATTTTCCGCTTTATCTGACTACCATATACGCTGACAAAAGCACTTTTTGATAGTTTTACGCTTACTTTTGCGCACAATGCTTTCGAAAGATCTTCTACTCAAAGCCTATAGGCTGATGATGACCGCCAGAGCAATGGCGGAAACATATGATGCAAATCGCCAGATATGCAAATACGTCCACAGTACATCTCGTGGACACGAAGCTATCCAGCTTGCTACAGGTTTTCTGTTGCAGGGTTGCGACTTTGTAAGCCCCTACTACCGCGATGAGAGCATTATGTTGGGTATGGGCTATCGTCCATACGAACTGATGTTACAATTGCTGGCCAAAGCAGACGATCCGTTCACCGGAGGCCGGGAATATTACAACCACCCGAATATTCGCCGCGACGGTTTTCCAACCATTATTCACCAAAGTAGCGCCACCGGTATGCAGGCAATTCCCACAACGGGGGTTGCGCAGGGGGTGAAATACAGAGAGAAGCAGAAATTGTCAGAATATCCTGTTCCTCCAGTTACAATATGTTCATTAGGTGATGGAAGTGTCACTGAGGGAGAGGTAAGCGAAGCATTTCAATTTGCAGTATTACACCAATTGCCAATAATATATCTGGTACAGGATAATGACTGGGGAATATCAGTGAGCAGCGATGAGGCCCGCACAATGGACGCCTACGAGTACGCCGGAGGGTTCAAAGGTATGGAGCGGGTACGTGTTGATGGTAGCGATTTTTCGGCTTCCTACAGCACCATGGCAAACGTTATCGAACACGTGCGTAAGAACAGGACGCCGGTGCTCGTTCATGCCAAAGTGCCGCTTTTGGGTCACCACACATCGGGCGTAAGGAAAGAGTGGTACCGCACTGCCGAGGATCTGGCCAAACACAGCCAGGACGATCCCGGGCCAAAACTCCGTAAAGTGCTTATTAACGACTATGGTGTAAAAGCATCTGAACTGGATAAAATAGAGAAAGAAGAGCTGGCCTTCGTGCAGTCTGAGTTCAATGCTGCAGTAGACGCTCCGGATCCTGATCCGGTAACCGTCACCGACCACGTGTACCGACCAAGTGGAGCGACAACAGAAACCGGCACCAGAACACCTGAAGGAAAGGAAAAAGTAGTAATGGTTGATGCCGCATTGCATGCGGTAGAAGAACTGTTGCAAGATCACCCCGAAGCATTATTCTATGGCCAGGACGTGGGTAAGAGGCTCGGAGGAGTTTTCCGCGAGGCGGCGACACTTGCCGATAAGTTTGGCGACAACCGCGTTTTCAACACGGCTATTCAGGAAGCATACATCATTGGTTCTACCGTTGGCATGAATGCAGTGGGTCTTAAACCCATCGTCGAAGTTCAATTTGCGGACTATATTTACCCGGGCCTCAATCAGTTGGTTACAGAAATTAGTAAATCCTGCTACCTCACTTGCGGAAAATTCCCGGTATCGATGATCCTCAGAGTTCCGATAGGAGCATATGGCGGAGGGGGCCCATACCACAGCGGAAGCGTTGAGAGTACGCTTGCAACAATAAAAGGAATAAAGATCGCATACCCAAGTAATGCGGCCGATATCAAAGGTCTTATAAAAGGCGCATTTTACGACGGCAACCCCGTTGTGATGCTCGAACACAAAGGGCTTTATTGGAGTAAAGTTCCGGGCACAGAAGAAGCTAAAACCGTTGAACCTGACCGCGACTACATCCTCCCTTTTGGTAAAGGAAATGTGGTGCTGAGTGCTGACGATGAGTGTGTGGAAAATGGCGAATCTATCTGTGTCATCACGTATGGTATGGGTGTATACTGGGCAAAAAATGCGGCAAAACAATTTCCCGGACAGGTAGAAATTGTAGACTTGCGCACAATTTATCCGTTGGACGAAGAATTGATCTATTCCACTGTTCGTAAGCACGGAAAATGTATGGTACTGACCGAAGAACAGCTACGTAATTCATTTTGCGAAGCGCTTGCCGGCAGAATTGCTCAGAACTGTTTCCAACACCTTGATGCTCCGGTCCTGACGGTTGGTGCGCTGGATCTGCCTGCTGTGCCAATGAATATGGGGCTTGAAGCTGCAATGTTACCAAGCGCAGAAAAAGTGGCACAACGGATCGCAGATCTATTGCAATGGTAATCTACCGTCAGGGTATTTTTATCAACTTAGGGCCTCTTGCTCGCGCCTGCTCCAGTAGCCAGGCTTCGCGTGTCACGTTGCCGTAACTTCTTATGCCATTCTCCTGATTTTGTAACTTCAGGTAACTGTCGTACACATTACTTGTAAAATGGGTAAGAAATCCCCTATGTGCAGCACTGATTGCCTCCAGCGTATCTATCTGCCGTAACGTCAGCGCATTCAACTGGCGTTGGAAAGAATTTGCCAAACCCGAATCACTTCTGTATAATCGGTTATTCGCATATAACCATAAATTGAGGTAGGCCGAGTACTTGAAGATCTCGTCATTTCCATGCGTACACACTGCATACGCCATCAGGTTGGCGTCGCCCTCGGCGGCAATACCAGCCTGATGCGCCATTTCGTGGCACACAATAAATGGCATCATAAAGCCGGGTACTTTGTCGTTCACCTGCCCTTCTGCCGTAAGCGGGTTGTAATATCCATCAACCGACATCCATTGCATCAAACCACTATACAAACTCGCCTTCACTCCCAAACCTCCATCCTTTACACTGCAGTTTGTGTACGCTCTATAATAAGCGACAGACCTGTCATTAATTTGGGTGTTCGGCAATGTGCGATAATTCGCAGCAGATCGATTGAGTTTCCCTACAAGAAATTTGTTGACGGCAACCGTCACAGCCATGTCTCGAGATCGCCTCTCCTGCCTGCTACCTTTAGGTGCTGAAGGAAGACCCCAAAACTTTGCCAATTGTTCTTTGCTATAATTCGCACCCCAAAAGACAATAAAAACAATATATACCGCCAAAAATGTATTAAGCCCGTTTAAGGCAATCCCCAACACCTTTTCCTTATGCCGTCTCCATCTGCTGGTGAAATAAACAAATCTGACAATTGAGACCAACAACCAAAGACCCAGAAGAAAGTAAAGTACGTCTCCAACGCTTACAGAGGTTACCGAAAACACAGAATTCCTGGCGGTTTGCAGTTGGGGAAATAAAAACTGTGAATACCATCTGATCACACCCGGAAATTGCTCCAATGCGAAAACCATCAACCACAATACCACGATCTGGCACGAGAGGATCCATATTTTGGTGCTATTTTTCACAGTTAGTCAAATATCAAATTTACCGTCAGCAATTCCAAAAGACCTTTTTTCATTAGAAAAACCGGCGGAATTTTGCGTTATTCGCAAACAATAACTGAAATACTTTGGACTCACAGAAGATCATAGTCATCACAGCCCCTTCCGGATCGGGTAAAACGACTCTGGTCAAGAGGCTTCTAAGCCAGATGCCCAACCTCCAATTCTCGATTTCTGCTTGTACCCGTCAACCCAGGCCGGGCGAAGTACATGGGAAGGACTACTACTTTTATGATGAAGAAACATTCCGCAAACTTATAGCCGAAGATGCGTTCGTGGAATGGGAAATGGTATATACCGGAAAATATTACGGAACACTGAGAACAGAAATGAATCGGATTTGGGAAAATGGCAACACCCCTCTCGTAGATATTGACGTGATGGGGGCATTGGTAGTGCGCGACAAATATCCGGACCGTTGCATTACAATATTCATTGAAGCACCCTCCATGGAAGAGCTACGCAGGCGCCTTATAGCTCGTGGCACCGAAACTCCCCAAAGCCTGGAAGAGAGAATTAACAAAGCGACTCACGAACTCACTGTCGCACCTAATTTCGATAGAATAATTATCAATGATGATCTTGACCGCGCAACTGCCGAACTTGTAGATGTGGTCGGCTCTTTTATTAAAAAATAGATATTTTTGAATTCAACGATAGCAGACATTTCTGACAATTGACACGAATCATACTCAACTAACAACATGGCTAAGAAGCAACGTACGAACATTACCCCGGACACTCCCGTCGTAGAACAGAAGTCCCAGTCGTTACCTGTTGTGCATGACCAGGAACCATTCAATTTTGGGGACATACGATCTTGGTTCACCCATTTCAAAGGGCAGGCTATCATTGTTGCACTCCTGGCATTCGCCCTCTACTGCAATACTTTCAAACACGAATTCGCGCACGATGATGGCATCGTGATCGTGAAGAACGAATATGTATTGGAGGGCTTCGCCGGGATCAAAGGTATCCTTACCAAAGACGCATACGACAGCTATTACAGGCAATTAAATACTACCAACCAGCTGAAAGGCGGTCGTTTTCGTCCGCTGTCAATAGTAACATTTGCCATTGAACAGCAATTTCTCGGTGCGGTAAAAGAAGAAAATGTTGATAGTGTGCTGAAGCAGCAAATATCCTACGGCGTTTCAGGGCCAGGCCAGAAACAACTTGTGTATAATATGAATGTCCGCCACGTATTTAATACACTGTGGTACATGTTATCGGTCGTGGTGCTGTTATGGTTCCTACGATACATCATCTTTAAAAAAGATCCTGTGGTTGCGCTTATTGCAACCATATTATTTACGGCTCACCCCATCCATACCGAAGTTGTCGCTAACGTAAAAAGCCGAGACGAGATCATGTCACTGCTTTTCATGTGCCTGACGTTTATATACGCCTTCAAGTATGAGGAAAATAAAACAAACAAATGGCACCTTGCCGCTGCCATGACGAGTTTTTTCATGGCCTTCCTGTCAAAAGAGTACGCCATATCAATGATGATTCTCCTTCCACTGGCTTTTTACATTTTCCGTGGTTATTCATTTTTCAAGAGCATTACCACTACCCTGCCCTACATCATAATTGTAACATTGTATCTGGCAGTGAGGTTAAATGCGGTAGCTCCTCCGCCGGCAGAAGGCGACGCAGGAGGCGGAGTAAGAACACTTTTCCCTCTTCTTGGTATAGCAGCCGCAACATTTGCTGTTTTTAAATTCCTGAAACCAACCAATACACCTAAAGATGATATGGCCACGTTCTTCAGCAAACTCATGCCTTTCGTGCCATACTTTGTAATATCGGGCATTTATTTAATGGTGCGCTTCTCCGAGTTGCCTGAAGTGATAGAAAGTGCCGCACAGGAAGTACTGAACAATCCGTACCTGTATGCGGAAGGCAGCCAGAAACTGGCCACAGAGATCGCCTCGACACTGTATTACCTGAAATTCCTTTTATTCCCCCATCCTTTATCAGCGGACTACTCATATGCGCAGATACCGTATAAAGATTTCGCTCACCCCATGGTATGGGCGTCTATCATTATACACGCTGGTATCATCTACGCGATGTTCAGGTTCTTCCCCAAACGAAAAATGAATTCGGGATTAGAATCAGCCGACTACGTGGCAAACGGCGCACAAATGATATGTTTTGCCATCGCATTTTACATGGTGCATCTGCTCATGGTCAACAACCTCGTCTTCGACATAGGAGCTACACTTGGCGAACGTCTCATTTACCACTCCTCTGTTGGCTTCGTTATGGTGGTGGCATGGCTCTTGTACAAGGGCTTCGAAAAGGTACAGCCTGCAAAGTCAGCCCACATTGGCTTGGCTTCAGTAGTGATAGTCGTTACTGCACTGATGAGTTTCAAAACAATAGACCGAAATGCCGCCTGGAAAAACGACAGCACTCTTTTTGGTACTGACATCAAAACTGTTCCTAATAGCGTCTTGGTGAACGCCAACGTTGCAGCTTCATACATTACCCTGGCCGATTATGCTAAAGACTCAACCGAGCGCACCAAGTACCTTACCGACGCCGTTAAGATCCTTGACCACACGCTTTCTATACATACCAAATTCGTGGCGGCATATCTGAACCGTGGTATCGCATGGTACAAACTCGGCAACATTGACGAGACAAAAGCAAACATCGAGAAAGTGCGTGCACTGTACCCAACCTACCCCACACTCCCCGGCATGTACAAACTCATCTGCGACTACTATCTGAAGGTGGGCTGGGAAAATTATGGCAAGATCGGAAGGTACCCGGAAGCGATCGAAGAATACAAAAAGGGTCTCCAGGTTGACTCTAACAATATCGATCTCTGGTACAACATGGGTGGTGCGTACTATACTAACAGGCAACCTAATGAGGCACTCGTTGCCTTCCAGAGGGCATTGCGTCTGCAGCCGAACAACCAGCAGGCACAAGCAGGTATAAACGCCTGCATGCAAATGCTGAATGGTCCTGCTACACCGGTACAGCCTGGCAAAAAATAACACATACCCACAAACATATTAATCAGTAAAGATGAAGAGGCTATTTTTCATATTGGCAGCAATGACCATCACGCTATTCTCTACAGCGGGTGAGGTGGAGTACTTCAACAAGTCGTGGAGTGAAATTAAGGCAAAGGCAAAGAATGAGAGCAGGATGATCTTTATTGACTGCTACACTGATTGGTGTGGTTGGTGCAAGACGATGGACAAGGAGACAATGACATCTCCGGATATCGTGAAAATTCTCAACGAATACTTCATACCTGTAAAAATGGACATGGAAAACGGCGAAGGTATCAAGCTGGCTATGAAGTATCACGTTTCGGCATTCCCTTCCTTCCTGTTCTTTGATCCGGAAGGCAACTACATCTACCAGATAGCGGGCTACCAAAAACCCGACGAGTTTAAAAAACTGCTGAAAAGTGTATTGTCCGGCAGCGTTACTTTTCGCGCCACCGGCATCAGCAATTCCCTCGACGAGGAATATCCTGAATTTTACGCGAAAGCCTTTGCAGGAAACGGGAAACGTACTTTTCCAAAGGCAGAGGAAGTCAATAACTTTCTAGCCGCGCAGAACGACCTCGCTTCGGAAGTGGCGTGGGCGGTAATTGCGCGGTTCCCTGTGGCAGAAAAATATAACAACTATTTCTTCGAAAATATCGAAGTGTACCGTCAAAGTTTTGGTCCCGTGATGGTCGCCGACAAAGTAAATGCAGTTCTCGGTGGCATGCTTGATGATGCCATCAAAACCAAAAACGACGCCGCATTTAACAAAGTCCTTTCTCTGATTGATAGGTATGTAAAAGATGACCCTTCCGGTGCAAAAATCTATACCAGCCTCGCCTATTATAAAGGCATCAAAAACTGGCAGAAGTACTTTGACGCGGCAAACATGTACATCAATGTCAACGCTTTCACCAACACAGACTTTGTCAACACTATTTGCTGGACGCTGTACGAAAACGTCTCAGAAAGACAGATGCTGAACACGGCATCAGAATGGATGAAGAAAGTAACTGAGGCAGAACCAAAATATGCCTACCTCGATACTTACGCATCTTTGCTGTATAAGGCAGGCCGCAACAGTGAGGCAATTGAATATGCTAAATTGGCTATCGCCGCCGCCAAGAAAGACGGTACCGATGCGAAGTCAACTGAAGAGTTACTGAAGAAGCTGAATTCAAAAAAATAAACACTATTTGTCATACACTCGCTTACCGTCCAGATAGGTGTAATATACTTGAGTGCCGAGGATACTGTCCTCGGGAACTCGCATAATATCACGATCCAACACTACAAAATCAGCATTCTTACCTACTTCCAGGCTACCGATCTCATTTTCAAGAAAACTGGCTTTCGCAGCCCACATCGTCATACCCCGTAACGCCTGTTCACGCGTCAGCGCATTCTCTTTCTGAAACCCACCTTCAGGGAAGCCCTTGCTATCCTTGCGCACCACTGCAGCATAGAATGTCTTGATCGGAGAAATATCCTCCACTGGAAAATCAGTTCCCAAGGGCAACCATCCGTTCTCATTCAGCAACTGCTTGTAAGCATAAGCACCTTTCAGCCGCTCTGCCCCCAGCCTGTCACCGGCCCAGTACATATCGCTGGTGGCATGCGTTGGCTGTACTGAAGGCACAATTGAATGCATCCCGAACGCCCCGAAATCGATGCCATCCACCACCTGGGCATGTTCAATTCGCCATCTCTTATCGTTATTGCCATTCAGGTACTTTCCGTAAATCCCAAGCACAATATGATTACCACTATCCCCTATGGCATGCGTACACAGCTGCATGTCGGTATTGACAAGCGTGGCAGCCAACGAATCAAAATGCTGCGGTGTGCTCAATAAAAAACCCACCCATCCATGCTGATCAGAGTATTCTTTTTTCAGACAAGCGCCCCGGCTGCCAAGCGCCCCGTCAGCATAGGCCTTTACCCCTTTCACAAACAAATTCTTGGTCTTATACGGCCCCTTACCTACATAACACTGCTTCAGTTCAGAATTACCAGATGCCAAAACCCTGTCCCGTTCCTTCATATAATCAACAAAAGTGGCACCATCATCACTCAACATCACATACATCTTCATATCCAGTATACCTTCCCGCTGCAACGAGTCCACCACCTTTACATCGTAATAGGCGAGCCCGCAATCCGACACAGTTGTTAGTCCCTGAGCGAAACAATTCTCCTGAGCCTTCTTCAGCCATTTACCATAGTCAGCCTTGCCTGCTTTGGGGACCACATTACTCACCAGATCAACCGCATTGTCTATCAGCAATCCGGTTAGCACGCCACCCGATGCTTCTATCTTCCCCCCATTTATGGTTGAACTAACCGTCACGCCTCCCAGCGCTAAAGCCTTTGAATTGGCTATTGCAGCATGGCCATCAACCCGCTGCAACAGTACCGGCCGGTCAGGAAACAATTCATTCAACTCCTTGTTGGTAGGAAATTTCTTGTCAGGAAACTTATTCTGGTCCCATCCTCTTCCTCTTATCCACTGTTCATCGGGATGTGCCGAAGCAAAAATTTTTACCTTCTCCACCACCTCACCCCATGTCTGGCAATCATACAGATTTACCTGATAAAGGGAACGCCCATAGCCCACAAAATGAGAATGGGCATCAATAAAGCCCGGAAAAACAGTCTGCCCTTGTAAGTCGATCTTTTGATCAGCACTATATTCCGCAAGCATTTCCTCGGTACTACCCGTGGCAAGTATCTTTCCGTCTTTCACCACAATTGCGGAGACTGTTGTAAATGCGCTATCAACAGTATAGACCCTGCCGTTAAAATATATTGCGTCCGATTTTGTCCGGTTGTTACAAGACACAAACCCCATCAATATTATGGGCAGCAGACCCTTGAATATCGTCTTCACTTGAAAATTTTTATTGATACTGGATATACATTGGTTTCGGGTACAGTTTCAAAACATCCTCAGGCTTCATGATGGTCTTCCATGGTGGCGTCTTGATGTCGTTCTTATAAAACAACTTGAAACCCGTAAACTGTATCGGCTCACTCACAACTGCCAACTTATATGAGTTCACCTTCTTTGCAGGGAATCCCCAACCATCCATATCCATCACTATCTGCACCTCAGGTCTTATCTTGATCTGCTTATAGTTGGTTACCATTCCCTTTGTGAACCTATGCACCACAAGTATCTTAGGCGGTAGGTTGTGTTGTTTCACGAGGTCGGCCAGATATTTGGTTGCATAATTTATGTCCTCAGCATCAAACGTCCCGATTACCGTACCAGGCTTCTTGCCCGACTTCATTGAAAATTCCGGATCGATCGCCAGATGAACATTCGGCATAGCAAGATACTGTTCCAATTGAGGGATTTCTTGCTGTAATGTGCTAAGACCCACCTGAATATCGAGGAATACAATTCCGTCGATCTTTTTGGCCAACTCCAGCGTTTTGTCGATCTGGGTGAACGGCATTCGTAAACGGTAGGTATTGCCCTTACCGGGACTTCCCTGAGCCGAAACAACAATATAATGCAATGCGGGTATTGTTTTCACCATCGTGTCCGCTGCCTGCCATGCCTTTACTTCCCCCATCAGCTTCTTCAACATATCATCCGGTGCTATCTCACCCAAAATCCCCATCCTGTTTGAATAGTAATTGCCATAGTAAGCTATGATCCTGTTGAAGGGGAGCAAAGCACCAGGCAAAGGGTATTCGGTCTTTACTGGCCAATGAAATTTTGCCGTATCATGCACCATGTGCATCAGCAGTCTGTTATACCGTTGCGTGTCCAAGACCGGTGGTGGTGGTGGTGGCGGTGGTGCTGCAACAGTAGCTGAAACGGATTGCTTGGAAGGCTCGGGTGCAGGCACTTTCTTCTTCTTTGCCGCTTCCGAATTGGAACATCCGGCAAGCATTATGCCCAACAGCACCTTGGCAGCACTTTTTGAAATACCAGACATGATTCGTTGTTTGTTGTGCAATAAAGGTAACAGGTTAAAATTGTCAGCACTACAAACTATGTATCAGGCGATAACACTTATCCACACGATATTAGAAACTGCATGGTCCTAACCGACATTACTCAACTATCCCAAGCCTCTTATGCAACACATGCACTATCAGGCGGATCGATTCTTTATTGAGCGGCTTGATCAGATAATACTCTACATACTTATTTGTTTGGGCTCGGATCATGTCCGACTTGTTGATAGAAGACGAGAGTATATATATCTTGATTTTGCTCTTTGTATGCTCGTCCAGTTTATCGAACTTCTCGAGAAAATCCCAAGCATCCATCACCGGCATCATGATATCGAGAAGCAATATTGCACGCCCTTCCGACTCCGGACTTGAATATGTCTTTGCTATGTAGTCGAAACCCTGCAAAGGGTCGGTAAAGTCGTTGATGGTAGCATCAGGATAAGCCTTTTGCAAAATAACCCTGCATAATTTGTTATTCAGCTGGTCGTCATCAATGATTATAAAATTCTCGAGAAAGTTCATCAGATATCGTTTTTCAGATCAGGTAATAGAATTCAGCACTAAATCTAAACAATGTGCGCTGTCTTTCATGAATTTTTATTGCAAATTCATAGTTAACGGATTCCCTACTTATTCGTAAAAATGCCAAACACATTAACTGTACCCTATATGCAAAACATTTTCGCAATACAGCGAAAAGCCATCAAAAACTGTCCATACAGTAAATTATCTTTGCCAAATGAGTAAAGAGATTGTTGTTAGTGGGATCCGGTCCACCGGATATCTCCACCTGGGTAACTACTTCGGAGCGATTCAGAATTATGTAGAGATGCAGAATTCCTACAATTGCTACTTTTTTGTTGCCGACTACCATTCCCTCACCACCCATCCCGATCCTAAAGACCTGAAAAAGAACGTTTTCCGGGTGGTAGCCGAAAATGTGGCCAGCGGCCTGGACCCCGAGAAGGTTGCATTGTACGCACAAAGCGACGTGCCGGAAATACCGGAATTGTACCTCATGCTCAACATGCTGGCATACAAAGGAGAACTGGAAAAAGTGCCCACTTTCAAGGACAAAGTGCGCATGCAACCCGATAACGTCAACGCCGGACTGCTCACCTATCCTGTGTTGATGGCTGCAGACATACTTATCCACCGTGCGGTAAAAGTGCCCGTTGGTAAAGACCAGGAACAACACCTTGAGATGGCGCGAAATTTCGCCAATAGGTTTAACACGCGTTACGGAAGCGATTTTTTCCCCGAACCACAGGTTTACCGCGCCAACCACGAAACCGTAAAGATCATGAGTCTGGACGGAAACGGCAAAATGAGTAAAAGTGAGAATGTAAACTCTACGATTTACCTCAGTGACGATGACGATACGATCCGAAAAAAAATAATGAAAGCTAAAACTGATTCTGGCCCAACGGAGCAGAATTCCGAAATGCCTGATTATATTAAAAACCTCTTCGTCCTGTTACAGGTAACTTCTACAAAAGAAAATTACGAGTCATACCTGAATGCCTTCAACAACTGCACGATCAGGTTCGGCGATCTTAAAAAGCAGTTGGCTGAAGATATGGCTGCCTTTATCCGTCCGATAAGAGAGAAAGCGGCCGACCTGCAGAATGATGAGCAAATGATCAGTAAGATCTTGAAACACGGTGCCGAGAAAGCCCGCGAAAGTAGCCTGGCTACTATTGCCGGTGCAAGAAAACTGATAGGCATCAACTACTACTAGATCCGGTTACGAATATCTATAAACAAAGAGGCGCTGCACCAATCTGTGCAGCGCCTCTTTATATTAATAAGATATTTTATGCCATATTGTGGAACACATGCTGAACGTCATCATCCTGCTCCAAACGCTCAATAAGTTTGAAAACGTCTTCGGATTGCGCTTCAGTGATCTCAACTGTATTCAGCGGGATCCATTCCAGTTCAGATGAAATTGGTGTGATACCTTTCTCTTCCAGAGCTTTCTGCATATTACCAAAGTCAGTGAAGCCGCACCGAACAATTACATTTCCCTCGCTGTCCTCACCTACTTCCTCCAACCCGTAATCAATCAATTCTAACTCCATATCGTCCATATTCAACCCTTCAGGCTTCAGTTTGAATACACCCAGATGCTTGAAAAGGAAACCAACCGATCCGCTGTTTCCAAGTGTACCGCCTCCCTTATTAAAATGCGCACGAACGTTGGCTACTGTACGGGTAGTATTGTCAGTAGCAGTAACCACGAGGATAGCAATGCCGTGTGGACCGTATCCTTCGTACAGCACCTCATCATAGTTGCTGGTATCTTTTCCAAGTGCGTTTTTGATGGCCGCCTCGATCCTGTCCTTGGGCATGTTCACGCCCTTGGCGTTCTGCATTACACGGCGCAGCATAGGGTTATTATCCGGATCAGGTCCGCCTTTCTTTACCGCTATTGCTACTTCCTTACCAATGCGGCTGAATTGCTTCGCCATTCGGTCGTAGCGCGCGAACATTGAGGATTTACGTACTTCAAATATCCTACCCATATAGATCAGTTACTTTGTTTTTCAGGGCGCAAAAGTAGCAAAGATGTTACAGTTTTGGCACATATACCACGTAT
>JACCEA011027888.1_pt1 | contig 20406 bp, 46 predicted proteins | sample 7449851 | NCBI WGS metagenome assembly JACCEA01 (sample SAMN15323453, study PRJNA562643) | freshwater metagenome | isolation source: river surface water | place: USA:Blue River Watershed | collected 2017-08-18
TACCAAGCCCTGATGGTGGAACGGTAGACACTCCAGTCTTAGGAACTGGTATCGAAAGATGTGAGAGTTCGAATCTCTCTTAGGGCACAAATGGGTTATATTTATTAATACAAAAAATGTTTTATGCAGTACAAAAGATTGTATGGCCGCGAAGAATTTGAACTTATCCCTTATGTTAAAAACTATATTGAAACTAATGCAGGAATTGAATTACTCATTGGATGTGATTCGCAAAACTTCGCTGATAAAACAATTTATGCCGTTGTTGTGGCTTTGTACACTCCTGGTAAGGGAGCGCATGTTCTTTATAGAAGATGGAGAGCAGACAGAGAACCAACCCGTTCAGTAAGATTATTAAACGAAGTTTGGTATGCAATTGAAGCAGCTGAATATTTAAGAGAAGCAGGTATTCCAAAACCCAAATGGATTGATATTGATTTGAATCCAGACCCACGCTATAAATCAAATGAAGTATTCAGACAAGCGGTTGGTTTGGTAGAAGGTATGGGATACGAAGTAAGATATAAAACATTAGGTCCAATCGCAACTTATGCGGCTGACCATTTAGTTAAAATATAGTTATGATAGAAGTAAATAATCGTTACACAAAAATGCAGCTAAATCAGTATAATGAATTAGCTAATCAATGGTCAGAAGAAAATAGAGACCCGGTAGTTGGGACATTTGATTTACATAATCAATGGACTGATTATGAAATTCTTTTTGAAAGAATTAAAATCGCTAAAGAAAAAGTTGTATTGGATTTTGGATGTGGTCCGGGTAGAAATATTGTGAGATACAAAGGTATCTTCAAAAGAATGGATGGTGTTGATATATCTCCTGTTAATATTGAAAAAGCAAAACTTTATGCATTTAAAAATGGTATAATCAACAATAACTTTTACACAAACAATGGAGTGGATTTATCTGAAATAAATTCAGATGAATATGATGTTGTAATGAGTACAATAACACTTCAGCATATTTGTGTTTACGAAATAAGAAAAAACTTATTTAAAGAATTTCATAGAGTTTTAAAAGATGGTGGAATTTTTACTGCTCAAATGGGATACGGGTTTCCATCACCAATGACAGTTGGGTATTATGAAAACTATTATGATGCTCAAATAAGTAATAGAGGATGTGATGTATGCATACAATCGGCTAAGCAATTGGAAGATGATTTATTAGAAATTGGATTTAAAGATTTTCAATACAAAATTACACAAGTTGGGCCAGGTGATTGCCACCCTAATTGGATTTTCTTCAGCGCAACAAAATAATATTATGAATAATCAGTTTTACGAAATGAGAAGTCCTGAGCAAAGAAAGGGACTTGAGGATATGATAAGTTGGATTAATGAAACAAATCCAACAAAAGAAATGACAATCGTTGAAATTGGAAGTTATGTTGGTGAAAGTACTTTAATATTTTCCGAACATTTTAAGGAAGTAATTTCAATTGACCCTTTTGTTAATGATTATGACCCTAATGATTTAGCATGTTCATATGCACCATTTGATAAAGTATATAAAGAATTTTTAAAAAATACTTTACACATACCAAATATAAAATCAATAAGAGATACATCAGAAAATGCTTTTGATATACTGAAAGATTTTAAGTATGATATTGTTTACATAGATGGAATACACACACTTCAGGGTGTTTGGTATGATATAGAGCATTATAGAACAATAATAAAACCAAATGGGTTTCTTTCGGGACACGATTATGGGTGGGGTAATGTTAGACATAGTATAGGACAATTATTGGATGACAAAGTAGATGCTACATTTATAGATGGTAGCTGGATAAAAAGAATATAAATTATGAAAATTGTTATAGTAGGTGGGGGTACAGCTGGTTGGTTAGCAGCTTGTTATTTTGCAAGATTTAATCATTCATCCAATGAACTAAATGAAATAGTAGTAATTGAAAGTTCTAAAATTCCAATTATAGGAGCTGGGGAAGGTTCTACTGGTATATTTACAAAAATTATGAGAGAACATTTTGCTGCTTGGGGTATTAATGAAAAAGAATTTTTATATGAAACAGATTCAACTTTAAAGCTTGGTATTAATTTTAAAGATTGGAACGGAAAAGGGACTCAGTTTTATAGCCCAGTTCAACCATCCGAAACAACAATGGCTAGTGTAGATACGCACGTTTTAGTTTCTCAACTTTTAGGAAACTATTACGATAGTTCACCATCTGGATTTTTGATGGCTAATAATTATTCAACTTATACAAATTCTGGTACTACAATATACGGACATTCTTATCACTTTGATGCTCATAAAGTTGGGAAGTACTTTAAGAAGTATGCATTAAAAAATGATGTAAAAGTTATTGATACTGAAGTACTATCTTTAAATAAAAATTCATTGAATGGGGAATTAGATAGTGTTGAAACAACAGCAGGAAACATATCAGCAGACTTTTGGGTAGATTGTAGTGGATTTTCAAGAGTGTTAATTAATCCTATGGGTGGTGGTTGGAAAAGTTATTCTGAGTATCTAAAAGTTAATGCAGCAATTCCGTTTATAGAAAAATATAAAGAAGGTGAAATTCCAAAATTAGAAACATTGGGTTGGGCAATGCCAAATGGTTGGATGTGGCAGATTCCAACTCAAGAAAGATATGGGTGCGGTTATGTATATTCCGATAATCATACAACATATGATAATGCCGTTGATGAATTGATAAAAATAACCGGTAAGAAAATAGAACCACTTAGAAATATAAAATTTGATTGTGGTAGAGTTGAAAAACCTTGGGTTAAAAATGTGGTAGCTGTTGGATTAGCTCAATCATTTGTTGAACCATTAGAAGCAACATCCATACATGCAACAATTGTACAATTAGATTTTCTATTGACAAATGGATTAAATTTTGTTTCTAAAAAAGAAGATATAGTATTTGATGCAAATATAAAAACGTATAATCAATTTGTAAATAGCTTGATTGATGATGTTAAAGATTTGATTCAGATTCATTATATGACTAAGAGAGAAGATACTAAATTTTGGAAAGATTATAAGTATGAAGTTCCAAAGACAGAGGGTGTTGAATCAATATTAGAAGTATGTAAACACAGAAGTCCATCAATGTTGGATTTCAAATTTTATCATGGTTCTGGGAATTGGGGCGTTTGGTGTTGGACTTTAATAGGTCTTGGCTTAATATCTAAAGAAACTGCTTATAAAACTTTAATGGCGTATAAGCATACCGATGAAAGTATTGAACGTGTTTTCAAAGCTATAAATCACAGAAATAGAATGAATTCAATAAGACTTATTGATTATGAAACTTTCTACAAAAAGTTAATTAATAAAAAATTATAATGGCGATTGTTGATGATAATACAATTATAGATTCATTTGGAAGTGTTGATAAAGTTATCAATCATTTAAAAAATAATGTAAAAACTAAAATCAGCGTTTCAAAAATACATGGTGTTGGTGTGTTTGCAATTAAAGATATACAAAAAGGTGAACAATTATTTCCAATTTGGGAATACGAAAGCGGAGTTTATATTATTCCAAACAATAGATTAAATGAAATAGGAAATGAAGTTTTGGAACTTATTGATATGTATTTTATAAACGATGAATGTGGTTATAAAGTTATAAGATTATTTAAAGGAATAAATTTTTTGTTTCATGGTGTAACTTATTGTAATTCTGCGTACCCTATTTTGGATAATGTAAACATAGATGTTTATGGAATAGCATTGAGAGATATAAACAAAGGTGAAGAAATATTAGAATGGTACACCGAAAATATTTATTTGGAAAATTCAAAATAAAATCGTAAATTTAAAAAAAAATAATTTTTATGGGAGAGCAACACGTTAAATTAACAATTGATGAAAACAATTTGGTTACAGCAGTAGGACATGATATGGGTGGTTCATACGAATATACCACAATTAAAGATGGTGAGCAATTTGATAATTGTGTACTTTGTGGAAAACAAACACAATATAAAACGAGCACACATATTGATATGAGAAATGGATATGTTGAAGGAGTTGGTCAACTTTGCGCAATTTGTTATTCAGCTGGGTCACCATCAAGCAGAGAAATGATGATGATACCAAAAAGCTTGGTTGAACAGCATTCAAACAATATGGAATTGGGAGCGGCTGTAAGAAAATTTTATTGGGAAAATTATAAGTAATTATAACTTATTCATTTACAATCATTTATAACCTGTTGATTTTCAATGGGTTATTTTTTGTCAAAAACTTTTTTATTGATAATCAACACGTTACGGTTTAGGCCCTAAAAATAACCCTTAAAATATTTGGAATATTCATTAATATTTTGTAGTTTTACTATGTAATAAAAATCAAAAATATGAAAGTAAACTTAGGAATTGTGGTAGCATCCCACTTAAATGATGCGATGATTGAAATCAGTTTTAACCCTGAATTGGCAACTAAGCGTATGAAGTTTGTAAAGGCTCTAACTTTCCATAATTCTAATTTGGAATTAGGTGTAACCGATGATTATTTGAATTGGTTATGGGCTGAATTGGATAAAGGTAATTGGGGTGGTGAATACAATAGCAAAACCAATTATGTATCCAAAGTAAATAACAATAATATCAGAGAATATTATTTAGAAGCTTTCCCTTCAGATGAATTGGGTGCTGAAATTAATCCTGAAGCTACCTTTGAAGGTTTGGAAAAAGTCTTGGATAACTATGAAGATGTTTACGAATACATTGGAGTTGGTGATAGTTTGGTAAGAGAGCGTGTATTTGATAAATTGGCTCAGATATTGGGTGTAGAATATGATGTAATCTATTCACAATGGTTATTGGCCGCTTAATTATTAAATCAAATAAAAAATAGATATGAAAAATCAATTAGTGTACAAAGTAAATGAGAAAGCTTGTATTGAGTTTCTCACAAAGTATCCAATAGTATGCACCCTTATTGCTAACGCAAATGGTAAAGACCTAATGAGTGCATATAAGAAGTTTTTGAAGTACAAAGATATGAACGAATCAAAGTTAGGTGGTAGACCTGAAACAATAGGTTCAGTATCTTTTGGTACTAAAACATTTTATAAATACGATTGGGGTTCTTGTAGTGGTTGGGCTGAGGTATTTCAATTTTGTAAATTAGGTAAATAAAAATTAAGTATATGGCAAATTTGTATGAAGTAGATGGATTTTATGGTACCCGAAATAGAGGTACTATTTTTGTTTATGAGACACGTAGTGGTAAACGCTGGTATTGTGTTGAAGGTAGTTGTAATATCAATTGTACCTATGATGAAATTGTAGATGGTACAAATGTAGAAACACTTTCGGACATTGATACTATGACAAGTAGAAACGGTATAGACTCGGTGAATGAGTTATACGATTATGTAATTAGTTAAAAATTAAGTATATGAATTTTAAAGGAAATCAGCCGGCTATATTTTCGGCACAAACTTATGGAACAAAAACAACGGTAGAGATTGACCATTGTGATTTAGATTTGGATGAAGTTATGAATGCTTTCCAAACACTTATTGTTGGTATGGGATATAGTAATGATGCCCTAAAACATTGGGTATTGGAAAAAGCAGAAGAGTATAGAGAAGATGAACCTGAATACGATGGTGCTGGGTTTTCTTACAACGATAGATTGGATTCTACATTGAAAAACGTATTGGGTGATGCCACCAATTTTTTAGTTGATGAAATTCGTTCTCACTATGTAAGTAACGAAGAAGCTGATGAAGATTATCGTTCAACATTGACGCAGGATTCTCAAAGATATGAAGTAAACAAAAGAGCACCTGGTTTGATTACACAACAATTATTGGATTATGTTGATGTTAAAGGTGCGGTAACTTATGGTGAATTGCATGATTACTACAAATTAATCACAGGTTCAAATAGTTTCTCACACATACTGAAAAGTTTGAGAATACCTTATAAGAATCGTAAAACACAAAGGTACTTAGCTAAAGAAGGTAAACCATATTCAGATGCTAAGTATGTAGTTAAGTTGGCTAACCCTTCTAATTGGGTAGTGGTGGATAACTACAATGATGATTTTAAAACATTCAACGAAGCACCTTATGGTGATAATTAATAAAAACTAAAAAACAAAATTATGGCATCAAGCTTAACAAAGAATTATAAACCACGAGTAAGTTATGATTCGAATTATCCTATTGGTCATCCAAACAATGCAGAATATGTACGTTCATTAGCGGTTTGGGGTATGGCTAGAATCAAATCTTCGGCAAAAGCGTATCATAAAAAACACAAAGGAGTTAAAGATAACGGAAAGCCGGGAAAGCAAGTAACAATAACGATTGATGATTTGAAAGAAATCATTATAAAATCAGATGGAAAATCTCCGAATGGAGCTGATATATACTTTGGACCAACTGGAATCTTATTGAATCCTGGAAAGGCTGAGGAATTCAAAATGATTACAAAGGAACAAAGAAGTAGGTTTCCATCTTTTGATAGAATAGATTCATCCAAAGGATACATTAAGGAAAATCTTCAATTGGTAACAAAGAGTTACAATTTGGGTAAATCATCAGATGATATAGCTGGTACTGAATTAGCTGAAACGGCAACTCTTAAATGGAATGGAGTAGAGGTACAAATTACAAACTTTACTTCATCATTCTTAGCAAGTACAATAAAACAATTAGTAAACTAAAAACAAATGAAAGCAGTAGAAGCATTTTTAATTATTGTAGGATTGTTGCTATTATCTTCAATCTTATTGGCATTTCCAACTATGTTCCTTTGGAATTGGTTAATGCCTGATATTTTTGGATTGGTGAAGATAGACCTTTATCAAGCTATGGGTATCAATTTTTTAACTAACATACTTTTTAAATCAAACGTAACAATTAAAAGAGAAAGTAATGGAAACTAAACTTACAATTGAGCAACAATTGGATATAGAACTGATATTGGAAGAAGCAAATGCTTGGGGACTTCGTAGTGAAGTGCAAAGTACGGCTAAATCATATATTGCTGAGGGACATTCGCCTGTTGATGCTTATCATTTTGCTTACGAAGATTGGATTAAATAAACAAATATGCTTATAGAAAACTTTGATAAAATATATGGGCAAGTAATCTACACATCAGATACAATGTTTGAATGTTGTAAAGATACAATGATGGTAGCACCTTACAATTCATATACACTTAGATTAAAACCTATAAGTGGTAAAACTAAGCATGATTTCACATTAGTTATTACTGTATTGGAAAATCGTATTAAGTGTGGTATCTATATAGATGGGCAATGGAATGCTCTTGAAATATTTGATATGAGCCGAATGGATTTGAAAAGTATAGACACTTTTAAAAAGTTGATGGCTCAAAAAATACAAAACCATGAATAAAAAAGAAATAGAAAAATTAGCAGTAGAGTATTTACATAAATGTATTGAACTATACGGCGAAAGTAAGTATTATCAACACACCCCTTACTTATCTTTGGAAAGTTCACCACTATCGGATGATTATGAAGCCGGCTTAAAAGGTGAATTTGTGCAAGATGAGAATGAGATAATAGTTTACTTTCGTAATATCAGGTCTAAAGAAGATTTGGCAAGAACAATTATTCACGAATATATTCACTATCTTCAATCACCAACATGGTTGACAAGATATAATAATGAATGTTTTTATGATGAGAACCCATACGAAAAACAGGCGTTCTTAGCAGAGGACTTAAATTGGGAAACAATATGCAAATAGAATTCTTAAACGCTAACAATTCACTATGGGTTGTTAAAAGAAAGTTCAAAGCAGATAGCTGGTTAGTACAGGGATTATTCTCAAATAAATTTACAGCACAAGAAGTTTGTGAAGCATATTGTGTGGAAAAATTATTGAGAGGACCCGATGATACTCACTATCTTGTCAATGAGGTACCTGAAGCTGAAATAGTAATTGATTAACCTAATATTTATACATCTATGAAGTATGACCCAAATAACGAATTGAATGATGAGCAATTGAAGGAATTATCTGAAGATGATTTCTTTCAGTATTTGGATAGTAAAGCAGCTTATCTTAAAGAGTTTACAGTTCCGTTGGACCAATATCACGTTAAGAAGTTCGCATCAGTTGCGGCAGGTGGTACACTTTCAACTAAACAATTAAGAGAAGCCAAAAAGATTGGTAAGCAAGGTGAGTGGGTTAAGGCTGAAAAGATGGTTGAAGCCGCCAAAAATATTACCGCTAAAGTTCCTGATTTGTATGTTAAGCATCACAAAACTGACCGTTCACAATGGTTTGATTAATATGTTATGAAAGAATTAGATTTACACGGATTAAAGCATTTCCAAGTTAGAGATGAAGTTGAAAACTTTGTTTTACTTAATGCTAGAGAATTACCGATAAGAATTATTATAGGTAGTTCAATAAGAATGAAAAACCTTACTGAAAACATTTTACATAAACATAAATTTGAATGGTATATTCCAGCGCACAATGCTGGTGAAATTATTGTAACTTTTGATAAAGATTTTAAACTATAACCTATGGGCAAGTTTTATGAAAATTTGGATGACCTTAATAAGTTAATTAAGAAGCTTGAAAAAAGAGATGAAGTATCTATATTCTTATTAAGAGCAATAGCTTACGCTAAAGATAATCCAACACTATCAGTCCACGAAATAATAAAGAACACTAAAGAGGAAAGATTTAACTAATTGATTTTCAATAAGTTGCATAACTAATTGATTTTCAATAAGTTATATTGGTTAAAAACTTTTTTATTGATAATCAACACGTTAGCATTTAGACCCTAAAAATAACCCCTAAAATATTTGGATATATCGTGCCTTTTTCGTACATTTACTATGTAATAAAACTTAAAAATTATGGCTACGAGCAATTTCCACAATGTAAACGCTTCCTACATTTTCGCGTGTTCCTTAGAGAACGAATGGGATTATGAAGATTTGAAAGATAATCTTTTATATGAATTCAAAAACGTTAAAGGTTTTTCGGACTACACTAAAAGTGACCCTAATGAATTGAGGTCATACCCTTCGCATTCTATTTGTTCAATTGAACGTGATTTCAATTACAACGATTTCAGTTTGAATGTTATTGTAACCCCAGTCATTCGTTCCGCTTATTACGATGGTTGTAACTTAGATTGGCACGTTTGGTATGGTATTGATGGTAACGAAGTTGATATTGATGATATTGAATATCATTTGAGTTTTATTGATAACCTTACCCCTTCGCAAACTAAAGCTTATTCATTGTTGGCTGAGAAAAAAGCTGAAGTATTACTGAATGAGATTGTAACCGATGTTGAGAAAGTGTTTGAACAATATTCGGAGAAGTTGGGTGTAACCGCTCGATTCTCTAATGGTGAAACAATGTATCATAAAGTTGCCTAATGAAAACAATATACGATATTTTGGTTAGTACGAAGAATGGGGACACCTTTCGTTTGAAGGGTGTTTCTTATTCAACAATAACACAATTGGCTAATCAAATTGATTCAATTCAGAATATAGAGATTTTAAAAGAGTATAGTAAAAAACAAAATAGATATGGCTATTAAAAAGAAAGTGAGTAGGTCCACTATTGAAATTGACCTTACAGGTCCTGATGGTAACGCATTTGTACTGATTGGTACTGCTAGTAGGTTAGCTAAACAATTAGGTTTGGATGCCGATGAGATTAAAACCGAAATGATGAGTGGTGATTACGAAAACTTAGTAAACACATTCGATAAACATTTCGGACATTTTGTAACCTTATATAGATAACAATGAGAAGATTTCGTTCACACTATCCGCCCGTATCATTCAAAGGTACATACACTAACCAATGGTATGTTATATGTAGTTCCGATGGTGATGGTTGGGTTGAAGTAGATAGAAGTTTCAGTTGGGATGAGTTAGAAAAGCTTTGGGATAAAATTACTTATGAAACAGGCGTAAAAGTTAAACCCACTAAAACTAAACGTAAGGAATACAAAGTAGCTGGTAGTAAAGGTAATACCTACAAAGTGGTAAGTGATGAAGGTATTTGGACTTGTACTTGTCCAGCGCATGGTTTCGGACGTGGTAAAGATTGTAAACACATTGTTCAGTTAAAAAATAAAAAATAAAGTATATGAGACACACTTACACAGCCGCAAATGGCATTAGTAACTATGTAGTAGAGGAAGGTAACTTAGGTGCACAAAAATGTATGGATGATTTTGGTGGACCTAACCAATGGAACTTACTTATTAAAACTGCCGAAGGTAGATGGGAAGATGTTCAATGGATGAATGTAAACAAAATCCAGCAGTTCTTCAAAACTAAATTGCCGGTATATAAAGAATACCTACCTAAAGCTACACAAAAATATTCATTAAACTAAAAAAATAAAACTATGGGATTTTTCAGTTGGAAAACAATGGACACTGATAAGAGTATTTCAAACAATTACTCAAGCAGAGGTGCTTTCAAAGTAGAAATGTTAGATGATAAAGGTAATGTATGGACCGAACCTGATTATGAAGGTTATGGTGTATTTGGTGGTAAAGATTACTATGAGTTGCTCGCCGAAATGAATGGAGTAACTTCAGATTTGGAAGGTGAGGCTTATACCGATTATATGAGAGGTGAAGGTATCAGTTTGGCTTTCAAAGATAATGGAAGTGGTGACCATACATTCGGAGTTAAGTATCCTAACTTGGTAGAAGAAGCTAAAGGATGGACATACAATTACTATGGACCTGAGAGTTGTCCTGACCAGGGTTATTTTTATGATGATATGGATGAAACCTACGGATATGATGACGAAGATGAAAATTATTAATAAACAAAAATAAAAATTAAAGTTATGGGATTAGACATGTATTTGAGTAAAAAGACGTATGTAAAGTATTGGGAACACAATGGTGATAATAACTATGAAGTTAAAGTTACCAAAGCTGGCAACCCTACAAACATTAACCCAAAGAAAGTAAGCTACATTGTAGAAGAAGTTGGGTATTGGAGAAAAGCAAATCAGATTCACGATTGGTTTGTTCGTAATGTGCAAGATGGTGTGGATGATTGCCGAAATGCTTTTGTAAGTAGAGAGAAGTTGCAGGAGTTGTTGGACCTTTGTAGAATTGTAGTAATTGATAATACAAAGGCTGAAGATTTACTACCAACCGCATCCGGCTTTTTCTTTGGTAACACAAATTACGATGAGTGGTATTTCCAAGACATTCAAAGTACAATTGAAATTTTAGAAGAAGCTCTTAGTGATGAAAACGCTGATGAGTTTGAGTATCATTCAAGTTGGTAAACAATAAAAATAAAGTAAAATGGGAGTAGATATTTACGGCAGAAAGCCGATAGTAAAATCAGAAAGACCTGAGCAAATAGATTATCAGGCTTCAACCGATGACCAAAAACAAAAGTATTGGAATAAAGTAGATGAGTGGGAAGAAGAAAATCCTGGCGTTTACTTTCGTTCTAATTGGTGGGGTTGGAGACCTATTTGTATGTTATGTGAAATAGCAAACGATAAGTACAAGCTCAAAATGAATATGGACCATTGGGGTTCAAACGATGGTAAAGGACTTCGTACACAAAAGCAATGTGACCGATTAGCAGATGCTTTGGAGTTGATGTTAAGTAACGATGGTGGATACAATGAGTTTATGGTTGATGATAGTGACCGTATTCAAATTGTTATGGGTAGTTGGGTAAAGAGTGGTACAGGTCAATTCTATTCAGATGAAAGAGCTGAGTTGGATGAGCAGTACGAATATGGTACAATATTGTATCACCCAATTGTAACAAAGAAAGGTGAGTTGGTTGAATCAGCTCATAGTTGTTCATTAGCACATATCAAGCGTTGGATTAATTTCCTAAGAGCTTGTGGTGGATTTAAAATTTGGTAAGTTATGGCACAATTATTTGAAAGTGAATTTCACAAAGGAGTTATGGTAGCTGTTGTTGATAGTTTAGATTATCAATATCAGGTCTTAGCACCCCTATTCAATGATTTTGGATATGGGTTTGTGGCACCTGACCAAAAGTTAATATTCATTGATGGTAACCAACACCACGTCTTTCACAAAATGGTAGAGGCACACGAAGTAGCACATATCATTCTCAATCATACGGGTATCAAAGGACCGAATGATGAGGCTGAGGCTGATAGTTTGGCAATGGTACTATTGAGAAAATATGGATACTATGAAGAAGCTAACTTATTAATCAGAGAATTTAAAAAGAGACATGGTTATTCATATAACCATATTAAAAACAAACAAAATAAACTTAAAGCACATGCCTACACAAACTTTTGATTTTTTTATAGACCGTAAAGTATCACATTGGGTGAGAGAGTATCACCAAATTGAAGCTGAGAATTTAGATGAAGCTAAAGCTGAAATGGCAGCACGTTTTCACGATAGTATGTGTGTTGATACATTTGATTATCAGGAATCACTTGATGATACGGAAGAATATTTGGAGCCGGGTGATAATGGTGGTAACCCTACCGCTGAATTGTATAGTGATGAAGATGCCCAATTGATAACAACAAACATAGATTTGGCAGATTCAAATTAATTTCGTATCTTTGTAAAAATAAACCCCTTTATGAGATTAACTAAAAACGATAAAGCATTTATTCAGTTCGTAAAAGATGAATGTAAAAGATTAGGTATAAGGACACATATCAAAGATGTAAAGTATGTAAAGCTTTCACCTAAGATTAGATGTAGTGGATACTTTTGTGATGAGGAACGTGTATTAGCATGTTCAATGGGTGCTAAAGATGGATTGGAAATATTAGTGCATGAGTATGCTCACCTTACACAATGGCAGGATGGTTATAAGTTATGGAAAGAAGCTGGAAAGGCATTACCTATCATTGATGAGTGGTTGGAAGGTAAGTACAAAAGACCACAAACGTTACAAAGAGCATTTGATATAGCTATTGAGTTGGAAAGGAATAACGAAATGAGAAGTGTACGATTGATTAACGAATGGGGATTGAGTATTGATGTGGATAAGTACATTAAGAAAGCTAACTCTTATCTTATGTTTTATAATTGGATGAAGCAGACACGTAAGTGGAGCAAACCAACTAATCAGCCATACCACAATAAAAGAATTGTCGCAGTAATGCCAACAAACTTTAAGTTGGATTATAGTAAGTTACCAAAAAGATTTGAAACAATTTATAGAGAAGAAAATATTTAATATGGGAAAGCTAAAAGAAAAGTTACTTAACAACTTAACGCCGGAAGAACAAGAAGAAATGTTTGGAATTTCGGCATTTGAATATGTAGAATATATGGAAAATTATAAAAATTACAAACAACTATCACTATTTGATGATAATGGTGATTTGATGCCCGATGATGTGGCTGAACAAATATCTAATGAAAGAGAGCAATTAGAAAATGATTTTTATGAGCAATCTGAAATTGATGATGTAAATGATAGTGTTAAACTGAAATACACAGATAATGATATTTTGTATGTATTGAGTGGGTTAGCGGGACCTGTTTTGACCCGTATGATAATGGATAAATTGAATGGTGTTTGGAATACCAAAAATGGTGTAGAATAGCCTGTTTTTCTTCGTTTCCTGAGGATTTTGGGTGCTGGACTGGGTATTGACCTTCTATTCAAAAAGACCCCCTAAAATCGCTTAAAAAGCGGCTAATATGTATTTCATTGATTATCAACACTTTACGTGTGGTTTTTGGACCTAGCGGGTAACGTGTTGATTTTCAATGAATTTTTTTTTAATATTTTTATCAAAAAATTTGGAAAACTCGGGTATATTTCATACCTTTACTATGTAATAAAAATCATAATCACTTAAACCCCTTATTATGAGTTTACCTTTTAATCTTAATTCAGTTTTAGCAACCGCTTCTTTAATCGAAGGGTTCGATGTAGTTAGAGATGCTTTCCCTGTTGAGGGACGTTTCACAAAGAGAGTTATAACTTACGCTGATGCAGTGTACGATGCTCTTAATGATGTAGCCGAAGATTACCAAGATTGGCCTGAAGACCAGGGCTTTGGTAGTTCGGATATGACATATGTTCGTAAACAATTCATTGATTATATGATTGGTGCGGCCAATCTCAATGGTTATTATATGACTGACTTCAAACCTTATTTGAAGGTAGTTGAGTATAATGAAATTCAGAAGGAAGAATATGACTTACGCAGAGAGCAAGGACTTTAATTGTAAACTAAAAATATAAGATATGAATTACTATTATGATTGTGAAGTTTTGGGTGATAGAATTGATGAAGTTGAAGAACTTATTAAAGAATCAAATATTATGGATATGATGTTAGAAGGTAGAAACCGAGTTATCGCTGAATTGGAAAACGAATTCGCAGTGTTGAATATCTGCGATGTATCGGATTGGATTATGTACACTTTCGCTCCCGGCAAACAATGTTGGGAAATGGATTATGGATGGGAAACACAAAAACTAAAAGAGTTTTGTGCTAACTTTCAGGTCTATCTTTATGAGAAACCACGTGAATCTTTCTTTGAGTGGGAAGGTATTGAGGAAGCTCAGAAGGGTGGATACAAAGGAGTTATATTGAGTGATTTAAGTTAATAAAATTAAAGTATATGGACATTAGAGAAAAATATAGAGAGCGAGCTATTCAATTCGCTAAAGAGTGGAACGAAGAAAATGTAAGTGAACACATTTTTGATATTATGGTTTCAATTATGGCAACTAGAGATAAGAGTTCTTATGCTGGTGGCGGTTTTGTTCAGGCAGTTGTTGATAATAATTTGTATTTGGCTATGAGTAGAGCAGATTCGGATTGTAGAAAGAATATCTTTTTATTAACAATGTGTAAACAAAATTGTTTCTTAAATGAATATGATTATTAATAAAAAAATAAGATATGAATATAGTAAATGATTTAAAACAAGTTATTGGGAAGGATACTTCTCAAAATTTTTCACCAACTTGTAGAGCAAGATTGGTTAAAGTAAATAAACGTAATTCAACATTTGAATCAGTACCTTCACCATATAACAGCTTTCCAAAGCCGGAGTTTGTTGGTATTAAGTACAAAGTTCCGAATTGGATTGCTTGGAATTCATTTTTTTATTAAAATTAAAGTATATGATACAACCAAAAGAAAGTAATTCAAAAACCCACTTTTACATATCAGTTGTTAAAAGTGGTTTTCGTTTAGGCGCATGTTATTGTTTATTTTTCGGTAACTTAGTAGGTTCAGCTGCACTATTCGCTGTAGCTGAAGTATTAGGTATCGCTGAAGAAATTTTTTAAGTATGAAAAACTACGAAATTAAAGAGGTAAGGGATAGAGTGTTCGCCGTAATTATGGAAGATGATTACGCCAGACCTATGACCTTTCTTAGAGTACAGGAATTTTATGAATCGCCTAACCCTGATTTTAGGGGTAAGCACTTTAATGTATGGGATTATATTGAATGGTATAGTCGTACTAAAAGAGATGTGTTCACTTACGCATTTGATTGGGGTGGATTCAATATACCACTACCTATCGCTTGGGAATGTTATGAAGGTAAAGAAAAAGCACCAAAGAAAGGATACAATGGTGTTCGTTCACTACCTGATAGCTGGAAAAGTAAATGGGATGAAACGATGAAAGATATTGTATGGGAAGTTCAATCTAAGATGTTCAACAAAAAAAATAGAAGGGATATGAACGCCTACATTATCGGAGCAAAGGATACCGAAAATAGTACCTTTCAGCACGAAGTAGCACATGGATTGTATTATACTAACAAAGAGTATAAGCAGTTGATGGATGAAATTACTGAAACGATTGAATGGCAGGATTATCTAAAGTTTGAAAAGAACTTATTGGATATGGGTTATACAGCTGCTGTGATACCTGATGAAATTCAGGCCTATCTATGCTGGGGCTGGGATTACGCTAAGTTCAGTAAAGGTATGAGTAAAAAATTATGTAAACAATTAAACAAAGAGTATCGAAAGGTATTCGATAGATATTTATAGACATGGATGGATTAACTTTATTATTGATATGGTTTCTATTAAGTTACCCTATCGTAAGACACGTAAATAAGAGAATGGAAGAAACTGATGATGACCTTAGATTTAGGACATCATTTCAATTAATATTATTCATCAGAGCCCAATTTGAAGTACCAAAATACTATTTTATGAAGCTCACTAAACTTTTCGTAAAATGAAAAAGAAAAAATTAACAGCCAGTGAAAAAGGTATGAAAGTAAATGAACAAAGATTCGCTATGATTATAATTCTTTGTAATTTATTAGAAACAGAAAATGGAGTTAGTATGAGTGTTAAATCAGCTACAGCTGCTTCACTTATGAATATGATGGAAATGAGTATGATACCTGGAGATGATGATGGATTGAAAGACCTAATCAACAATTCTATTAATCAATTTTGTTACGAAGTTGAAATGAAGCATGAAATTGAAAACTATCGCAATAGATTGATGGAAAGTGTTTTGGCATCTAGAAAATTGGTTGATGAAATGAAAGCAAAAATTGATAGAATTAGAGAGGGAGAGGATATTCTTAAAAATATTTGTTTAAATTAATATTTATATAAAAAATTATGGAAACACTTAGATTAGTAAACAAAGGTTTCGCAGGAGAACCTGAATATGTAGTTCTTCAAAATATAGAAACAAATCAGATATATGAATTTTCTCAAATTACAAATGAAGTTGTAAGCGATAATGATTTATCTCATACACTAATTCAGCAAATATTAAATAATGGACATCAAGTTCAAGCTGAAATTAATGAAGGAAACGTTACGCTTCACTTTTAAAACTTAAAAATATGTTACGCAAATTAGAATGGATTTTTGATTACTATTTTGCTTGGATGTTCTATAATGGAATGAAGCAAGATAACTATGTACAATATATGCGAAACAAATGGCCTGAAAAGATAAAGGATTTTGAAAATTAAAAATAATTTCGTATATTTGTACTATGAGAATTACTCACATTTCAGATACTCACAATAAGCACAATCAGCTTAATGGTAAACTCCCCGGTGGACAACTATTGATTCACTCGGGTGATTTCACGTCTATTGGTAGAAAGCATGAGGTTGAGGGATTTATCAAATGGTTCGCTAAGCAGGATTATACACACAAAGTGTTTATAGCTGGTAACCACGATTTGGTAATGCAAAGTGAAAGAATGTACGAAGCTAAATCAGCTCACTTTGAACGGAAGGTGTACGATACGCCAGGCGCTGAAGGTAAACCTGATTGGTTAATACAATTGTTAGGTAACTTACCTGATAGTGTTTATTACTTAGAGAATTCATCTATTAAGTTAGAAGGTATTAACATTTGGGGTTCACCTTATTCACCTTCGTTTGGGTATGGTTGGGCATTCAATAAAGATAGAGGTAATGATATAGCACAATGTTGGAATGAAATACCAATGGATACCGATATTGTTATTACCCACACTCCAATATATGGATACAACGATAGGGCTTCAAACACAAACGAAAATGTAGGATGTGCTGATTTGTATCACCGATTAAAAGAGGTACAGCCACATTTACACTTTTGTGGCCACATACACGAAGCCTATGGTTGGAAAACGATGGGATTGACAAGTTGGTACGATTTACAAACATTCAATGGATGTAGTTGTAATTTAAGGTATGAAGCTGAGAACCCACCAATCAGTTTTGATTACAATTTTGAAAGTGGTGAAATAGAATTTTTAATGTAATGGAAAAGAAAGATAAAATAAGATTGTATTTGGATGACGTGAGAACTCCAAAAGACCCAAATAATGAATGGGTTGATGGAATTCCACAATGGGAAGTTGTGCGTAGTTATGATGAGTTTGTGGCACATATTAAGTTGCACGGGTTAGATGCTTATGAAGTTATTTCATTGGACCACGATTTGGGTGATAGTGCTATGAATGAATACTATAACAATGTTCATCCTAACTATACATTGGATTACAATAACATAAAAGAGAAAACAGGTATGGATTGTGCTAGATGGTTGGTTGCCGAAAGTATGACAAAAGGTATTCCATTACCACAAATCTATACACATTCTGCTAACCCAATTGGTTCAGCTAATATTATGGGGTACATCAACAATTACTTAATGAATTGCCGATTACCACAAACATGCGTAAGAGTAAAAATAGAACATACAATTTAATAAAGGTTATAAAGATAGATTAAAATGAAAACTAAAAACAACAAAGAAATTTATATGGGTAGTTACGGCTATCTTAATATAAAAACAAGTGAAATCGTTGAATCAAAAAATCAATTGAGACTTAAAACAGGAGATGATAAATACGAAATCTTAGAAGTTAAGGTATCAGCCGATTTCAGCACTATACCTGAAAAGTATCGTGAGGTTTTTCTGAATATTTTTAGTGCTAGATATATGGATTCTGTTTCTTTTGGTGATAATCCATTTTCTCAATGTGTTCCCCCACCAAAGAAAAAGTGGTGGCAATTTTGGAAAGCAAATTTAACTATTTAAAATGAAAGTTACAATTGTTGTAAGAACAAATAATAGACCTTCTTTATTGAAAGAGGCTTTGATGTCAATATTTTTACAAACTCATTTAGATTGGGAAGTATTAATATTTGATGATTCGGCATCTATTGAAAATTTTAAAATATATAATGATTTTAAAAGTTTAGCAGGTGATAGAAGAATTATGTACATTACAACTAGAGAATCCTATGACTTGTTTAAAAATAGTTGGTTAATTTCTCCTGATTTAGCCAATGGTGAAATAATCGTAAGATTAGATGATGATGATATTCTTTTGAATGATGCTTTAGAATTTTTAGTTGAAACTTATAAAAATAATCCTGAGCTTGATTTTTGTTATGGTTCTTCTGTAACTTTTACCGAAAATGGTATTGGTGATTTGATTCAAACAAATACTCCATTAGAGCATCCAAAAACTAAACATGAGTGGGCCGCTTATACAATTCCGAATAATAATCCGTGGAAAGACCCTTGGGCTTTTTACCGAGATTATTATAGTGAACCCAGATTTTTTACTTCAATAATTCATTGTGCAAAAGATAATGCTTTTTGTGTTTTTCATACATACTCAATGAGGACTAGTTCGGTTAAGCGTGTTAAAGATAAAATAACAATGACTTCAAAATTTGTTGATGATCTTGAATTTATGGGTAGTTTAGATTATTTGGGATTAGGATACAATTCAATAAAAAAAGTATTAGCTTTTGTAAGAGTACATAATTTAGGTCGTGTAAGTGATAGTGGCTTGATTGTTGATAATACAAACATATTCGAAGAAAATTTTAGAATTAGAGATAAAGTTGATGAATTAAGACCTTCAGGATTTTTTTCAAAAATAGTGCCATTAAATTCAGATAAAAATAAAAATAATGGTGTAGATACGGAATTGACTAATAAATTTAATAAATTGATAAAAGATATAAAACAATTGATTTCATAACTAATTGATAATCAGTTAATTATAACTCGTTGATAATCAACCCGTTAAAATCAAAAATAGATTTGGTTTTTTCGGGTTTTTTTCGTATCTTTACTATGTAAAATAAGTAAGATATGGCTATGAATTATGTTCAGTTACCCGATTCCTTTGTGAAGGGATTGATTGTTAAAGTTCACGTTTCGGTTAATGGTAAAACGGATGTGAAAGAGTTGAAAGTATGTACGGTTAAAGCTCGTACAATTTCTTTTATAGAAGTTGATAGAACTAATCGTAAAAACATTTTCCGTAAAGTAAAGAGAACGGATATTGTTAATTTTAGCCCTACGGCTATTTGTGAAGTTACAATTAGAGACGGTATATTGCCTGATAGGTGGGAAAGTAGTTGGGATAGTATTGGGCAACCAACAACACCTTTTCCACATAAGCCGGGTTATGGTAGAATAACTTTCAGTAAACATTCGCAAGGATGGGCACCGAAGTTACCTTCAACAACAAATTCAGCAGCTGGTTTTCCAATGGTATAAAAATATAAGATATGAATATGAAAGTAAATGTAAACAAATTAGAAATGACAACTTGTACAAAATGTGGTAATGATATGCCACTTTTACGTTTCACAAAGTATGGGTATCGTAGTTGTGTAAATTGTAGTACAACACAAAAGTTGGGTGGTGTACAAATCGCTAACCACAAAACAGGTAACGAAATACAAATCGTTCCAATGGAAGTAGCTAATAATATTAACCGCCTTGCTGCACGTAGTGGATATGGAGTTTGTAAAGGTATGAAACATAATTAATATGATTGAGAATATTACAAAGTTAAAGAACATTGATTTTCGTTTTCCAATTAAGAACGCTAAGAATGCTATATACAAAGTAGTTAGTGTAAATGAATTGGATAAACTGAATTCATCAA
>JACCEA010325163.1_pt1 | contig 20399 bp, 9 predicted proteins | sample 7449851 | NCBI WGS metagenome assembly JACCEA01 (sample SAMN15323453, study PRJNA562643) | freshwater metagenome | isolation source: river surface water | place: USA:Blue River Watershed | collected 2017-08-18
AAATAATATAAATATAAAATTTACATTTTTACATAAAATCTAAATTATTTTCATCATCCTCCTCATCGGAAAATTCATTTTTATAGCGGCCGCTACAAATTGATCCAGATTTAACAATTTTTTCCGATTTATTATCAATCTCATTTTCTATATCGGTTAAAAAATCTTTGTCTATTTTTTCTTCATCATATATATAAGGTTTTATTGCCATTTTATAAGTTTTTATAGGGGATGATATACCAACAGACGATAATGTTATTGATGATATATTTATTGTCATTTTTTTAATCAAAGTTCCGGATTTAAATATCATATGACAATTAGAATTAGATAAAGGTTCATTTCCGACTTTTGCTGGTACATATCTATTATATTCATTAGGTATAAAGACTTTAGTTATAAACAATCCACCTTCTTCGACACTACCTAAACATGGTTTAATATAAAAACCTTCATTTTGTATAAAATTATCATTATCTAACTGCAATTCATGTGTAATTCTTTTTACACTCGAATTTCCAATTTTAATAGAATTATTATCCTTTCTCTTTTTTTTAATATCTGTTGTAATTTTATCTGAATCCGTTAATCTTTTAACTTCATCCAAATACCAATATTCGTAGCATAATATAAAACCGTATATAACATTTTTTTTATCGTTATGCGGTAATTCTTTTTTTTTGTATGTTGATACATTGTATTTTGATATTTTTATAGCCGGAGGAAATTTTCTGGGTTCCAATTTTAATCTTTTATGTGAATCTGATAATTCATCTTTTGTAGTGGCTATTATGTTGTTCGATTGTACAACATCGTATACTATTATATTCATAGAAATTGCTCTATCTTTTATAAACATTTTAACTGGTATTTTTATTACAGAATTTTGATACTGTTTTTTTTCATCAAATAATGAAATAAAACATTGTCCCCTATCGTGGGCTACTATAACTAAAGCAGTTGAGTCTGAAATTGTTAAATTCCATTCTGATCCATCTCTAATATCTTTCATAATTTTTTCGACTTCATTATCGTAAAGTGATTTTAATTTTTCTAATCCAAATACGTCCCGACATTGATTATAAAAGTCTATAGGTTTAGCAAAATCTAATTCTTTAAAAAAATTTATAAACTCTTCCATTGTATTATTGTATTATATTAATAAGTAATGTTTTCAATTTTTAATACTTTATAAAATAAGTATACATATGTAATATTATGAAAAATTTTTATAAAAAACATTATGCATAATTTTTAAACGATATATGTGTTAAGAACATAGTTTTACAACAATCTTTTAAAAATGGTGAAACTTTATCAAAATCCGGAGGATCTATTATAACAGTTTCATCAAATGGTGATGGTAGTATTTTTTTCTTTTTTTGTATATTTTTTTCCAATAAATATTCGTATATAAATAAATACTGATTACACGGATACCCGCACGAAAAACATACAACCGGAAGAAACATTTTTATAGTTTTATTTTTTTATATATAAATATATAATCATTTTTTAAAAAAAAATACGTTTATAAAATTAATATTGCAAAAATTATAAACATAAATCATTTTCGGATTCGCCAAATATATAATTTCCTATATGAATATTATTATCATGCTCATAGTTTTTAATAGTGTATCCGGAAAATTCTATAAATCCATTCAATACTATCTCTTTATGATATTCTGCTATGTCACCATTTTTATCCGGCAATAAAAAAGATATAATATCATTTTCTTTATTTTGACCGGTTAAAAGATTTAATACTAATTTAATTTTATTAATTATATCGGAATTTTTTATATATAGATGCGATGAAGAAAATAACGATCCTAAAATAAATCTCACTAGATCAACCCACATCCTATTGATGCCACTGATTTTATTATGTATAAATCCTTCAATTTCTATGATATTATCATAAAATGTTTTTAACTTTTTTACTTTTTCACCCGGTGATAAATTGTCAACACATACATCTTTTTTAAATGATGATATTTTTTTAGATATTTCAAGAGGAGAAACTTTATACGATTTTTCGGATCTGGATAAATGTTTATACCATTCTTCTATAGGTTTGTCGTATGTTTTTGTTTTTAATACGAAGTTTTGACTGAATATTGATTCATCGTTAAATGGCATAAGAACTAAATACAACGTTGTTAAAGGAGACTTCGATGTAAGATCGAATATTGTATTTAATTCGTTCTCGTCGGAAACAGAATTAATTATATCCAATACAGCTTGTATTATTATATTGATGCTATCACTATTACCATTAATTATACTTTTTTCGAAATTTTCAAATACAGATTGAAAATATTTATATTTATTAAAACTGTGCTCACTACTACCTTTAACTTTTCTTTTTATTTCTACTTTGTCATCGCTGGGCATTATCTCGCCCTTAGTTATCTCCCACACGGTAGCTCTTAATATTTCTTTTTTAGATTTTGTAGCTTCAACGTTTCCGTTTATTGTTATTTTATTATCATCGACTTTTTTAATAGTTAACACTTCTTTAAGTTTATTATAAATCTTATCGCCTTTTTCCTGTACACCAATAAAACTATCCGCTTCGTTAAAGTTTTTATATAATATATGTCTAGATATATCATCGGCAGTTTTTAATTTATCTTTTTTTGCTGGTAGAAAAAACGTTAATCCTTTCATTCTTTTACCAACACCTAAATCTATATCGAGACATGTATTATGTATTAATTTATGTAAATCCGGGTGTTCATTTTCAAAATATAACAATAATGAACAATAAGACATTTTTTTTTTTTATTTTTTTAATGCTGTCAAAAAAATGATAAAAAATTATTATATAAAAGAAGGATATTACGACGGTAACAAAGATCCGAATGATATAACATTCGATTATATTGGCACATACGAAAAAACGAATGAATTATTAAGGCGAATGTCTTCAGCCTTAGTTATGGGTACAATAGGTGAGGAAAAAAAATTCAACGACGACGAATCACTTGAAAGATTTATGACATACATAAAAAAAAACGAACCAAATATAAATTATAGAATGTCCGGAAAAGGAGAAGGAAAAAAAAGATTTGCAAAATTTGCAAACAAATTTAAAGACGTAATTCCTGTAACCGGATCCGGCGAGGATGGTATAGAAGGGAAGGAAAAATCTATTTTACAAAAATTAACGGATTTATTTTTGAATATAGACGTAAATGTAGGCGTAGCTTCGTTGGGTTTGAAACAGAAATTATTGATATATATATTAAGAATTAAAAAGTTAATAAACGTACTGGAAGATATAATTAATAGTATAAAAGAAACATCTGAAAAACCAGGAATTAAACATTCCGAAAAAGTCGAATTATATAAATCTGAAAAAACGTTATCGTGTATATTGGATATAATTAAAAAATTAGCTGAAGGAATGGAAAAAAATATTATAGGAAGTATGACTAAAGATGAAAAACAACAAATATTAACGAAAAATACAAAGGATAAAATAATAAAATGGTTTGATGAAAAATCGGAAGCCGAATATAATGAAGCGGATTTAAATAAAGCTTTAGCTGAGTTTATGAAAAACACTTCTACTATACTATTAAAAACAAATGAATTTAGTGAAATATTAAAACTTCTTAATGTTACATTAGAAGATATAGAAAAATATTCAATAACTGAACTAAAAAAAGCCGTCGAAAAGTTAAGATTGGATTCTTTGAATAAAAAAATAACACTGCCGGAAAATTTTGAAACGCGCATTAAAGAACTCGAAGATATAATCAAAACTATACAAACACACAAGGTAGGTAAGGGAGCGGAAATAGAAGAATGGGGTGATGGTGGTGATTTGAAAGATTTAACTAAAGATTCTGAAGTTAAAATATACGAATTGGTTATAATTTTAAGCAATTCGTTAAAATCTATAGCCGATATATTGGGCGAATATTTAGAAATGGTAGAATACATTTATAAAAAAGATTTTAGTAAAATTAATTTACCGTCTCTTATTACATGTAAAAATATAATAGTAAGATTGTCGGATTTTTTTAAAACCGGAGGAAAGGGTATTATGGAAATTTTTAAATTCGGTGTGGAATATGATAAGTCATATCAAAGAAGAGAATTATTCGATTTACTAAATAGACTAAGTAGCGAAACTATAAAAATATTCGGCGACGATGACGGAACATTAAAAAAATTTTCCGATATTCCTACAAAACTAAGTAAGATGATACAATATTACAGAAATCAAGTAGAAGAACAGATATCAAAAATGGGATTTATAGATATCGAATCATATCAGACGTTCTTACCGAGAACAATGATGTCTGGTATAATAAACAAAAGAGGATCGATGTTAAATATATTAAAACAAAAAATAGTATATTTGATACAATATGTTTGTTTTTGTAGTAATTCTAAGATTACATTAACTAATCTGGAAAAAATACAAGATAAAAAAATGGGTAACTTAGCATCCGCGATGGGATGGGAGAGATATGTTAATGGTGAAATATATGAAAAAATAGACAAAAAGTTTAAAGAATTAAAAGTTAATGATGACATATTAGATTTTAATAAAAAAATATACGATAGTACGGATAAAACATTAAAATTTATAGAATGTATAGACATTATGATAAATCAATACCATCATAAAATTCTTAAAGAACCTGCTATATTGAAAAATATAAAAAACAATCTAGATATTATAGAAGTTATAACATTTATGGAAACACACAGAGAAGTATTAATTGGCGGTTGCTTATATAATCTTGATAAAAATGATTATACAGATGCCAAAACTTATGCTACTACTATGTTAAATATTATAAAACATAAATCCCTTAGAGGATCTCTAGGAATTTTTGGTACATACACAACGAAAGAAAATCTTAATAAAAAACTAAATGAAATAATTACAATATTTAGATCATCCGGCGCAATTAGAAATTTATTAAATATATTCATGAGATTAATCCCAGATGTAGAATTTAATATCCCGTACAGCGGAGAGGAATTGTATGATATTGTTACAGAAGGATTGGCATATTTATGTTTTTCGCCTGTATATAAGGATAATATTAGATTATCGTCTTTGATGACAGAAGAAAATGAACCTACAATTGGTTTGTGTCCGGATAAATCTAACGAAGATATGATTTTTCCGGAGTTTTATAAAACTAAAGAACCAGGATTCGGGTTATCGTATTTAAATACATCGTCTGTATTGGGATTAGTATATGATAGAACATATCAAGGTGTTTTAACATCGTTATATGCTATTTCCGGTTTTATAATAACTGTAACAAATAGTGATCCTAATATATCACAGACAGATAATGGCGATGAAAATATAATCATGACTAGACTTGTATTGGGAAGTGATGAAAATAGACCTTATAATATGATTGATCAAAAATGTGTAGCATTATATTATTATATAACAAAAATATTTAAATTTACATTTGCAATAACAAATATATCTACGGAAGAAAATGCCGATATAGTTTTACGCGGAATTCCATCTTTTGGTATAAATAATATTTTTGGAAAAATATTAAAATACTATTATGTATATCATAATAATATCGATGGTAAGAATGTAGACAAATATAAATGTAAAGAATTTATAGCTATGATAAATGAATATAACGAAGCTTTGGAAAAAAAAGGAATAACAACAATACGAGATAAACTTCAAGAAACCATTAATTTATCAACATCATCAGTTAGATTAGTAAAAGATAATATATTTGATAAATTATTGAATAAAAATCCGGGAACGATAAAAACTATATTCGAAAAACTTTTATCATCGGATATCAATGATATAAAAACTTTACCAGATACAAAAAATTTAAAATCATTACCATCTGATAAATATTCTCCATATACTTCCGAATCGGAAAATAAAAATAAAGATATTAAATTACTTAAAAAAGAATTAGAAGGAACAAAGGCTGTATCATATACATTGCCAGGATCAACACCAGAATATACTGATATCGGCGCATTAATACTATTATTGAACAGATTGAAAACTGCATTATTAAATCCAAAATTATATACACAATCGCCAAATTGGAGTTTGGAAATTACAACCGACTTAATGGAAAAAAAGGTAAAAGAAGCAACCAATGAAGGGGAAAGAGAAGCTATAGTAATGTCGCTTTTAACCGGGAAAGGCGTATCGGGAAATTATGAAACATGTTTAAAAATGGACAAATCATCACTTATATCAACATCTTATCATTGTTTATGTTCAATAGTTGATAAATTATTTGGTATGAAAAAAGTTGTTGATTCTTCTAATATAAAAAAAATGGTCGAATCTTTTGTTTCGAAATTTTATAGGAGAAATCCTAATCAATATGATAATGTTATTGGTAACGGTTATAAAACTTCATATATGAATGATTTTACATATGAGGGTTCTTCGGGAGATATTATAAAAAACTATATTAGATCGGAGGAATCATTTTTACAATCTACTGATAGATTTGTTTCGGTAAAACCAGCAGATGTATATGGTGGCGGTACTGATATTTCTGTAAAAGGAACATTATATATTTCTTCCGAAACATCATTTAAATTATTGCCAACAGCCAGATTGGGTGGTATGAAATGTAATACAACAGATATAATATATGGATTTCCTAGACTATTATTTACACATCATATTGATGAAAATCAAGCAACGTTACTTAATACTACTTTTGAAGGTAATTATATCAGAGCTATTAGAACTGATACAGGTCCAGATTTGACAAATTTATATTCGTGGATAGAATATGCTAAAGCTAACTTAAGTGATATTTCCAATTTAGGTTATGCTTTTGTATATTATGAAGAAAATAATGATTTCCGAGAAGGTTTTCCAGAATTTTATGAAGGTATAGATCCTATGGTCGAAAGACGTACAAATGATTTAAAACGTATGACGGCTGAATACATGTTAGATCACGAAGAAATATTACAGGCACTATTTGGTATATTGGAAACTTTTAATATAATGGGTGTGGAATTTAAATCAAATGATACATCGGATAAATGGATTTCATGGGATTATTCAGAATTAAAAAATAATATATTAACATTACTTAATAATTCTATATCATTGTGGGAAAATATTTTGGATGACGAATATATTACTCAAATTGAAAAAGCATCGTTATCTGACGGCGAAAGATCATTTAAAAGATTACATCATTATTTTAATGAGTTAATATTTGAAGTTAGAAATAAAGAAGGTAAAACTATTACTAATTTTATTGATTATTTATTGGAACAAACATTGATGAATATTAATATATTAATGGAATATGAAAGAACTCACGCATTTTTAGCCGGACCTGTGCCGTTCGCTGACTGGTTTAATGTATTGGAAAATAATAAAGGTTATTATTATAATTACAATTCAAACGATTATATAAATGTAGGAAATAACCCTAACACGGATACGGAAGACGATAAACCAAACCATATTATTAACGGTTCTAGTTTTTTCGAAGACTTTATCGAAGTTAGAGAATACGTTAGAACTAATCCGGATGGTAATAGAATCGTATCTGGCGTACCGCAAGGAAGTGTATCAAAGGTAACATCATTACTAATGTCACACCAACAGGGTAGTCCGGGATTAATATACAATTGTAAAAGAAAATATAATTTCGGAAATTGTATTATAACAAAATGTAAAGGTAAACCATGGATAAGAGGTTTTGATGATAGTTATTATATGTTCAATGATGATTATATGATTAGTAATGTAGGTAATAAGATATCACAACTCGGAGATATAATAATAAATACGCAAGCTTCGCCTGTAAGAGTAGATACCCCTGATGTAAATTACAAACGTTGCGGATTCACAAGATGTAAAGATGTTATATTTAGACACGGTTCCCACGGTGTTATGTTTAATAATGGTATATATTCATTATTGAATTTGGGATATGATGTTAAAAAACAATCCATTTTAATGAAAGTACTAGACATGATATATGGTTCCGATTTAAGCGCATATCTAAGTAACGAAAATGTAATTCCGGATTCCTTCATATCCACAGCGGAATGGGGAGGCGTAGTATATGGGTTGAATGATAAAATGTTTTTAACATCAACTGTACAGAATGTAATATTAGCAATAGTTAATAATCCTAAAAAAACTACCGGATTTAATACTATATCATCTGTTTTCGAATTAGAAACACAGGATAAAGAATCGATGGCGATATATTTACCACCTTTGTCGGAAAAATTTAAATTTTTACAGAAATCCATTAAATTAGAAAAAATATTTTTGAAAAAATTCAAAAATAAAGCCGATTTTACATATTCATCACCTATTTCTATAGTATTTGATAATTTTGATGAATATGATCCTATGCCATTACAATCACATATGATCGACGGACATTCATCGATATATAATAACTTATCATGTTTACAAAAAACATTTGTATTGATAAGAGATGTTCATTTATCCCCTTTTACCAATAATTTCGATCATAAAATAAATAAACACACACCTTTTAAACTTTCGGAAACACCAAGCAAAAAAATATGGAAAAATACTGGCGGTAGAGCATTGGATACATTAAGTTCATCATATGTATCGAAAGAGTATAATTATGCAATAACAGCACATTACACTATAAATAGTGATTCGGTAGTTAATTCAGTTTTGACGGATTACGATATTATGGAAAATACATCTGATCATATATCTACAAGTATAGATGAAATATATGTTTCTTTATTTCCTAAAGATGATAATTCCGTAAGACTATCAGACGTTACGAATGAAAAATTTATAAGAACATCATCCGGAGAAATAATACCGATGTGGTTTTCTACAGTTTTAGGTTTAATTGGAATGACTAAAAAAAATAGAAATAGAAATGAAATGGAAAGTATTGGCCCTATGATAGAGTTTACGGAAATAAATAAACGTATACAATCTATATTAACAGGATTTTATAATAAAGATTTTCCTATAACACAAGAAACAGCAGTAAGATTTTTAGAACCTCATGTAGGATTTTATAAATCGAGAGGATATGATAACGAATATATGTTAAATTTTATAAGATCATTACATTCTGTAATGAATATTATATTAAAAGAAAGATACATAATACCGTTTATACATCCGAGGACAAATTTTTTATATAGCTTTGCATCTAGATTTGTCGATTTAAAAGATAATGTAAATAGGACAACACTAACCGATATTACAAATATGAACGAATTGGAAATGGGAAAACCAGAATTGACATCTTTGATTTTGTCTTTATACGATAAAGATGATCCGATAGGTGAATTTTTAAAACAAATAAAAAAGAGTAATGCTAAAAATGACGACGAAGAACTTATTAGTGATAATATCGATATTATAAAAGTTATAATATCCGAAGGATTGGTTGGTTTTAATCCTATACAAATTTTATCAGAATTACCTATGGCGTATATGTCATTATATGGTAGTATCTTTATAACAGAATTTATAAAACATAGGATCGGTGAAAAATCTTTAAAATCTTATAAAATGTTAAATTATTTCAGGGCAAGACCCGATAGTACATATATATTTTTATTAAATAGTAAAAATGAAGTAAACTTTAATAAAGAGATAACATATCCTATAGTAACCCCGGATGATTTAGCTGCTTCTATATTATTATTCCCAACAACTGGAATAAATTCTTTATATTTATCGAGGGGTGGATTATTTGTTAGAATGTTAGAAGGTGATTCGATTCTCGGAAAATCATTTAATCATTTTCTGGATACGTGGAGAGTGTCATTCTTACAATTTGATGTAGATATTGTAGATGATACATTTGGTCCGTTTAATATTGAAAAAATATCATCATTAAAAAGATTATCTAAAGAAACTTCTGATAGAGATGGTGTGTCGAATTTAATAGATGGCGCAAATAGAATTAGATACTTTACGTTTAAAGAATATGAATTTTTTACATCAATAGTAATACCTGAATTATATGCTAGAGAAGAGACAAATATACAAATTTTATTACAAAGTGAAACTGAATATTTAGATATTGATTTTGATACTGAATTTGATAAAAATAAGTTTAATTTAAATAATTTTAATATTTATCCGGACCTATCAAATTATGATGCTACTTATGTACCGAAAGATTATGAATGGGAAGTATCAAACGCTGTAACAGTTATGATCGAATCGTTTACATCGCAATTATCATTTCTGGAAAATTTAAAATATTATACAAAAAATATGTCATTTAGATTAACTAAACACGGCGGCGGATCATTATGTATTCCTACATTCGGCGGCGGATCATTAATACTTCCAGTTACTATTGTTGATGATAAATATATCGGAGGTGGCGAAGGATCATATATAAATATGACAGATTTTGATAATTTTTCTACTGTTAAGCTTTCGGAGTTAATTGATTATTATAAAGTATTAATAAACGAAATAAATAATAATATTATATATGATGATGCAACTGGTAATAGATGGTTTTGTGTAAATTACGGATTGTATAATATTAATAATCTATCCGAAATCGCGAATAATATAAATTCTGTAAAAATGTTAGGAACAGTCGGAGCGGTAAAAATGTATAAAGCCAACGATCCTGATATTATGGATTATCTAGGACCGATTTTATTATATAAATCTTATGCTGTACAGGATCCTTTGACAATTAAAAAAATTATTGCGGCGTTCGATAAAAAATCATTTGAACCAAATTATGACAATAGATTTATACACCATTCCAAAAAAAATAAAAAAATAGAAGATACAAATATTGATAAAAATTACAATGTATTAAGCCTTGATTATTCAACGGAAAATACTATATTTCCGCGTTTTTCAACTATAAATACTGCCGACAATTTTAATAATTTATATATATCTATGTTCACTAATAATAATGTAATCAATTATAATAATATAAGGGATGATATTCGTAATTATTTTGGAAGAGGTAATTATTACAATCAAAATATCGATACAACTTTAACTAAATCAAAAGATGAAATTAGTGATTTAAAACATAAGATATTAGAAAATTCTTTCGATAGATTACCTATTCCATTATCTATGAAATATAAACCGCCCGATAACGAAGATATTGATTTTATAGATGTATTAATTGCACAAATGTGTTATAGGGGTATGGATGTACAATCGTTTATTGATAAAAATCCGACTTTATTACAAAGTAGATATGATAGTATTTTAGAAAAATATCCCGATATAAATTCATATAAAGCCGAAAATGTAAAAATGAATGAAAGTTTAAAAAATGTAGTTTCCGATTTAGATAATCCCTCTATTTTTAGTGTAACAGGTTCATGTGTAGTTTATCCATTTACTTTTGTTTCACTACCGTTAATAAATGATGATGATTCATATATCGAATCGCGTTTACATAAAAATACATATACTGCATCATTATTTATGAGATCATTGGAGCTTTATGAACTTTTTACACATATGATATTAAAAATTTTGTCCGATAAATTAACGACAAATGATATAGCTCCTTTCGGGTTCGATGTACCGACGTCCACAAATATAAGTATTCCTGTAAAAGATGAAAATAATCCAGTACTGCCTAGAATTGAACATATCTCTATTTACGATGGGGACGAGGACGAATTTGAAGATAATTTAAACGAAACAGCTTTAATAAAGTTATTGAGAGAAAGCGGTAAATTAAAACCAAATACAGTATTAGGAAAGACTGATCTTGTACTAGATATGGTATATAAATCTACCATGGATATAATACATTATAAAAATAAAACAAATCATTCTATACTAAATAGTGCAAGTAATACATTTGGTATTAATAAAAATAATTTATTTTCTTAATTTGTATAATTATTAGTATTAAAAACAGTTACACTGATTATGTATATTTTGGTATTATTTTTTTTTCGTAACGTAAAAAAAACAGAAAAAAATAAATAATAATATAAAAAAATAATAAAAAAAATATTAATATCAAAATCAAATTATTTCTGCGGTTTTGGTTTTAACTCCGTTACTCCGTGAGCATATATACAATATTCGGATTTTCTAGGACATCCGTCCGGATGGTATTCGTGATACCAGCATAATATTGTCTTATTATATTTATAACGATCGGAATTTATAACACATTTTCTTTTTCTATATCCGTAAAATGGATCATCTAAAGTAAAGTCGCGCAATTGTATCATTCCTTTTTTAACAACAAATACATTATAATAATTTTTTAACAAAGTCTTTATACCGCCACATTTTTTTTTTAAATTTTTAAGAAGAATACTATCATCTAACATTGACGGAACATCTTTAATTTTTAATATTCCCCCTCTATTCCATGTTCTTCCTTCATCTATTTGTTTTATTTCTTTGTTTTCACATTGTAAGAGTGTATTAAATATAGTTTGCATAATTATATTTTTAGTTTTTGTTATATCATAATCAATGTAGCCGCCGTCCGACATGTCTGTGCTGAAGATATTTTCTTGTAATGTATTACATCTTTTTGATAAAAAATATTCCCTTTTTTCAACCATTTCATGTTCGTTTAAAATTTCATAATTTCTAGATCTGCCTATAAAACATATTGATTTACCATAAGGTATTCTTAATTTATCCTTTTCCATTATGAAGCCGCAAATTTTTCCTAATGTTTCTATATAATCTAGATAAATTTCATATTTTCCTTTACGTATATCGTTATTTATATTTACCGTAGTTTTTTTTTCCTCAATTTTAATATTTCCGTGTTTTTTGTTAAATATATACTTCCCATCGAAATCCCAAAAATAATATGGAAGCAGAAAGATTTTACATCTGTAAGACGATCTAGACGCCATAACCAGAATCCACGGAATCATAACGTTACTATTGTTACAAATTATCCAATCACAATCGCGAAGTAATAATTCATCCGATGATTGGATAGTCATTTCTTTTAAAATTATATTTTGTCCGTAAATATTCCATATATCTTTTTTTTTATCATTCACTCCATATCCGTCATATCCCTCGGAAACCAATATATAAACAAGTAACCCATTACCGCATCCTATATTAATGAATTTTTGTGTTTCTTGTTTATTTTTTGTTTCATTTTTCCACATTATTATTAAATACGCAGCTATAGAGATATCTCTGAAAACAATAGAATGCGAACCATTTTTTTTAATACAATTTTTAATATATATACTATATTTTTTCTTTAATTCATTATATAATATACTATATTCTGAATATGGTTTAGATTGTATAGATTCTGTATTTTTTACAGTATTACATAGCTCTGTTAGCTCCGATCTATCAAATTTTTCACATAATTTTACCATTTCGTAAAGTAGAATATTTTCAATCCATTTTATGGATAAATTTTTTGTTAAATCAACATACGATTCTGTATAACAGGTATATAAACTGATATTTTTTTTATCCGGTCCGTCATTATATGAAAATTTATATACGACACCGCCGGATTGTTCCGTAAAACATTTTACTGGAACTAAAGTTATAAAAGAACAACTTTTGTCGGCTTTATCGAAAATAACAAGTTCAAATATGCTTTTTTCCATTTCATGTTTTTTATTTAATATATTGCGGATAACTATAGCAATCTCATCGTCAGATATATCTAATGCGTTTTCTTTTAAAAATGATTCGGTATTTTCTACGGAATCAGATCCAATTTCTGATATTTCTGATATTTCTAATGTTTCTGATAATTTAAATTCCTTCGTAAACATTTCTTCTGTGACACCATCGCATATACGTAATCCGAGTATGTTAACAGTTTTATTTATCCAATTATATGATAATTTATTTTTACCGATAATACGGAAATAATTAACCACAGATCCGCATGATTTTTTATTTATAACTTGAGGATTATTAATCCATATTGTAATAGCATTTACGAATCCGTAATAGGACCCGCGGCAATATTTATCATTTACGATACTGCCGGACATTTTAATTTATAATAATATACATTTATTTAAATTTTTATTATATAATAATACACAAAAACACTATATACAGTATTTATTTTATCCCCTACCCATAACATTTACCATACCATGTTTCGGTAACTGATTATCCATTAAAATTTTATTCATATCATCTTTATCTTTAAGCCTATTTTTAGAATGTCTATATTCGCCGTTCTTTTTTATCCATTTTGTATGTATGTCGGATATATTCTCATCCATAGAATTATGAATTTCGGTAATTTCGGGTTTTTTTTTAACAGACATTAACATTCCGCAATTTTTTTCTGTATTACCTACATGTTTTGTTTCATGACCTTCTATAACTTTATTATCATCGCATGGAGGTGCACCCGATATACCGCATTTTTCATACATTCCTTTAAATAAAATTTTACCTTTCGTATTTGATATAATTAATATAAATAATAACAAAACTATTATAGCTATTATTATGGTTATCGACATTTTTTTTTATAATGTAAAAAAAATAAATTTTATTACTGCATAATTATTTAATACCTTTCCAATATTGGTTAGCTAATATTAAATATTTTCTAACAAACCTTTCTGTTAATTTTCCATATTCCATTTCGTCTAATATTGTTGGTTTATCTAAAAGAACTAAGTATAAAACAGTTTTCGAATGTTGTAATATCTGCTTTATATAATAAATTTTATCAATATGATCCAACGTCGTTTTGTCAGTAACTGCCAACATTTTATCACACACTCTTCCTTTATATCCTGGTCTACCTATAACGTATTCTATTCTCTCACCTGGTTTTGGTAACGGTTCTGTATCGTTTCCGAAAATTATATTTTCTTTAACTCTTTCGACATATTTTTGCACCATAATATTTTTCTTATCTTTTTTATACGGAACCGATTTAATATAGTCGGATAGTACATATTTATTATCCATTCCTGTACAAAATTCCATTAAACTATTATTGCAAATTTCATCGAAATTTTTATTTATATTATTTTCGTCTAGTATTTTATTTATCATGAACATAAAAAACGATTCTGAGATTATACTTTTATCAGACTTAACAGCATCAGATCCACTTGTTTTTAATTCTGAATTTTTTATTATAATGCCTCCAGGTTCGGTTTCTCTATAAACGTATGTTTTTTTTTTTGATAACATGAAATAATATAATAATTTTTCATATTTTATTGTTATGTAGTTGTTAATTGAATTATATAATTTAATGTTAGTATTGTTTATGTAATCTTTTATTAATTCGCCCAATTTGTTTATTTTTTTATATAAATTTATATTTTTAACTTGATTTTTATATAACATCACAAATAATGAATCAGTATCACCATATATAACTTCAAAACCTTTATTTGTTATTAAAGATATAGTATTTTTTATTATATGTTGTCCCATACCAGTTATAGCTGATGCTATGTATGGATTAAAAAATCTAGATAATTTTGTTGACAAAACACCAAACAGAGAATTTGATACAATTTTAACAGTGTTTTGCTTTTGATTTAAAGACTCTATTACTGATGATTTATCAGCATCCGTACTCCATTCAGGATCTTTACATAATTCTTCTATTTCTTTTTTTATACTAGTTCTCAGCGATAATAATATTTTACTTATTGCACCATATATACCTTTTCCGTCATTAACGAAACAATAATTTGTTTCATTTAAACTCATTTTGACTATATTTAAAGATTTATCTAATTTCTCTATTTCATTATCGCCTACTACTATACTATTTTGCGAAATGTTAAAAGTTACTATTATTGACGGGTATAGTGAATTAAAATCATAAACAGCAATCGGCATGTTTCTATATATACCCCTTAAAGGATCTTTTACATACCCGCCATTTATTTTTATACTTTTATCGTAATGTGGAAATATATCCGGACAGTATGAATAGTTTAATTTTAGGGTGTAATATTTTATTAATGATTCTACTTTATGTGTTACACCGAATAAAATAGATTCCTTAGGTAATATTTTACATGTAGATGATATTACTAAGTTGAATAATAATAATTTATCCCTTTCTAATATTTGGAACGTTTTTGCTGAATCGTTACAACAATATACCATAGTTTCGTATAATATCTCGGCATTTTTATTTATATGAGCTATACTCATTTTGTAAGCAGAAACATCGAATTTAGTACCTAAATTTTTAGTTTTTAGATAATATGCAAGAGATGATTTACTTTTATTTTTAAATTGTTTTTTCATACATTCCAATCTAACATCGAAATGTGTTATTCCGGGAATATAATAATAATAAACTTTATCTATAATTAAATCTTGTCTAATTACCATATTATCCTTTTCCATAACCGAACATTTTAAACTGTATTTAGAAAATCTGAACGGCGATAATTTATATATATAATTTCCTATACTGAAATTTCTCATTCTAGTCCTTATAAAATTACAATCAAAAGACCATCCATTAAAATCCAATATAAAACCCGGATTCCATATTGATATTACTTCTATATATTTTAATAAAAGTTCTTTTTCCGATTCGGTTTTTATTAATAAATATCTATGGTCATATGGAACGTCGTGGTAAGTTATAATAACAACTTTATCAATTACAGGTCCTGTGGTTAAACATAAAGATATAGCGAATATTGTAGATGTATCATTATCTGGGGTAATAAATTGTCCAGATAATATTTCTTCGGAAAATGCTTCTATATCGTAACATATTGTTTTAAAATTTTGTTTATATTGCTTATCGGATATTTTTAAATCGTATAAATTAAAACTTTCCAATATTATACAGTTATCTACAATTTTAATATGTTCGTTATTATATGTATTTATAGTGTAACACTTATCAAATTCTATTTCGTTATCTCGTATCCAACTTTTTACTATAGAATTATATGCTTTATCAAAGCATACATAGAAATTAGGAACATTTTTTATTTCCCTTTCAAAATTTTTTATATCTTTTATTCCGGAAAATTTTATTTTTATACATTCCACTTTATCATTTGTATATTTTGTAAATTCTTCCATTAATATTTTTTCCGCTTTTTTGTAACTTATATTTTTAGATTTCATAAACATGATTATTTTTCCAAGTTCCATAGTTGTTCTGTATATACCGACAGGATTAATAGTTTCTGAAAATAAAAATATTTTATCATTAAAATTAGTTATTCCGGTTAATACAATACTTTTATCCGATATTACAACATTTTTATGTTTAGATATCAATTCAGTTCCGACGAAAGCATCCGTTATCCAAAAAATTATCTCCGATTTGTATTTTTCTGTATCGGCTCGTGTATAGTAATTAAATATATCATCATTTTCTTCACATTCGAATATACTTTTAAAATTTTTCTTAGAATCTAAGTTATGTAGTTTTTTAATTAATTTATCTGTATTAAAGATGGATTTAGTGCATTTAAAAACTTCTTCTACTTTTTTTTTATAATCTTCGGAATCGGAATTTAAAATATTGGTAAGTGATTTTTCAGAATCGGATTCGAATAACATTTTTTTACTTTTATATTTATATTTTCAATTTTAATGTTTAATCTTATAAAAAATGAATAAACCAAAGTTAATATAAATGGATTCGCAAGAATATTTGTCGGAACGATCAAAAATAATATATACATTCCAAATTAAAGGTATAAGAGAAACAAAGAATGAAAATAAATTGGATTTTTTTAAAGTTCCTACAATATCTGACAAAGTTAAAAATTGGGATTGGACACCGTCATTAATTTCGTACGGAGGATCGGTATTAGAACAGTTTATGAATTCTAGAATATTATTATTATCTATATGTAAATATGGTATTGTAGTACATGAAAATTGGTATAATGAATTTAAAGATAACAATATTACAGATGTTACATTTTTACTAATACCGGATTTGGATGTAAAATATTTATATAATAAATATACAGGCGTTGTGTGTATTAATAATAATGAATTAATAGTGGAAAATAATTTACAATGTTTTATTTATAGAATGTGGATAGAATTGGTAATATTTGACAAAATTTATAAGAATATAAATATAAATAAATATGCCGTTATGTATATGAATTTTTATCTTAAAAAAAAATCATAATAAAAGTATCCATTATTTTGGATTTTATCATGATTTTAAGTAACCCTTTTTTTTTCCATAATTTCGGCATATTATATAATAAAAATTTAATACTTTTTTTTAAGTATTATTGTTGTATCCGAGCAATCGAATATAATACTAATTCCCGGCTTAGCTTTTGCTAAACTACTGTGAAACGTGAGGAAAATGTCTGACAGTATTCCAAACGGTGGGAAAGGTGGTGATACCGGCGCAAGCGGTGCCGGCGGTCTTGGTGATGATAAGGGAGTATTGGCGAAAGTTGTTTCTAAAGAGGAAAAGGAAAAGAATGAATCTGTTCCTTCTCCTCTTGAAAAACAACAATCTCCTGCACCCCCTGGTGGTGATTCGGGCGACGGTGATTCGAAGAATCCGAAGAAAAAGGATGGTACGGCTGATAACCCGGATGATCAGAAGAAACCGGAAACGGCAAATATTCTGATTCAGACGGAAGGTGATCTTGGAAGATCGGATGGTTCAGATCCAAGCGGTCTCAACCCTGGTTCCTCTGCCGATATCAAAGATGTTTTACGTCTTGATATCAACAAAGAAATCGAGGATGAGATCCAAGCTATCAAAGATTTCTTTGGTAGTTTGGGTTTGAAAGATCCGATGGAAAAGAGAGTCACGTTTGAGTCGAAAGAAGATACTCTGGGCAATGTAATCAAAGCTATAAAGGAACGGATCTGTATTATAGCTAGGGATTACTTGCAGCAGGTCGATGCACCATTCAACAAGATTTGCAAAGATTACTGCGATATCGTTGAATCTACATCGAAGTTCAGGGATACAGTAGCATATTACGAGGGTGAATCCCAGATTCATCAGAACTCGTATAGTGCTTTGGCATCTGAGGTAGCTCTGTTGGAAGATAACTACAATTCTATTGCCGGGGAAGTCGATGCCCTAGAGGATAGGAAAAATAGTTGTCATCGTGCCATCAACGATCTTTCCGAAAGGAAAGATGAAAATGAGAAAATCATTGGTAACTTGGAAAAAGATCTCAAATCTCTCCAAGATACCAATGATAGACTCAGGAGGTGGATGGATACCGAAGGCGCCAGTATCAAAAGAGATATCGAATCTCTCAAGATTAAGAACAAGGAATTGGAGAAATCCAACAACTTGGCACGCGCCGCTCTGGAGAAGGAAAGGTCTGATCTTGATATCGAGAATAAAAAACTCGGTAACCGGGAGGTTGTTGCTGGCGAATCCTTTAAGTTTAAAGGATTCGGGAGCAATACCCAAGCTTCCAAACCTGGTACCACGCACGAATATGTAGTTCCAAAGCTGGGACAATATAGTCGTACGGGATACCAGGCGAACGAAGGATCTGGATATGTGCGTAATTATGATGATTCTGCAAAGAATCAACATAATAATGCACGATATCGAGATGGTGCCAGTGAAGTTTCTGAGAACGAACAGCCTTACGTATATAACAATATTCCTCCTATGCGACAAGAAAGCACGGAATATGGGGATGTACGTGGGGATGATCTTCCGGTGGGACGCGGTGGTGGTAATAACCAACGCGGATCATGGAATCAGAGAGGTCGCGGGCATTCCGGACAAGATAAGCATTTCGTTGGCCAGAAGTATCAAGGATACGGACGCGGTAAGTTTGATCAACAGGAACGACCAATCAGTGATTCGTACAATCGTGGACGAGGAGGGTATAGATCTACCCAAGTCTCCAGGAATGTGCAAGATAGTCATCAAGAATTTGAACACATGTCCAAAATCGAGAAGACTAGCGTGCCAGAATCAATGGCTGATCGTACCGGTAGATTTACTGACAAGCGTGCAGAGATCGGAGCTAAATACTCCGCCAAGGCTAGGACTGTTGCCAATACTGGAAACTCTTCGTTTGGCAGAAATACGCTTGATCTTCAGAACAATGAAGAAGTTGCTGCATTTCTGTTAAGCTACAATAGTTAGAGTAATGGCAAGAGCCCTAGGCTCGGAGGGGTATCGGACGGAACGGACTACAACGGACACGGAACGGACACGGACCAAATAAGAATCACCCGAAAGGATGATCTTAGATGGAATGAGATGGACAATGCGGACTTACGGCAGGCGACCACGGAACGGACACAGACCAAATAAGAATCACCCGAAAGGATGATCTTAGATGGAATGAGATGGACAATGCGGACTTACGGCAGGCGACCACGGAACGGACACGGACCAAATAAGAATCACCCCGAAAGGGGCGCTCTTAGATGGATACGAAAAGAACACCCCGAAAGGGGCGCTCTG
>JACCEA010139673.1_pt1 | contig 20390 bp, 17 predicted proteins | sample 7449851 | NCBI WGS metagenome assembly JACCEA01 (sample SAMN15323453, study PRJNA562643) | freshwater metagenome | isolation source: river surface water | place: USA:Blue River Watershed | collected 2017-08-18
AATACAGAAACCGGCCCATCTTGAGGAAATGATATTGTATGACCCACCAACCCACTTTGACGAACACCACTCCATGAAGGAGTCAACTTTAAAACATGCATATACAATCGATTCAGTGAAATACACAACTTTTCAACATAGGACAACTTCCCAAATTGACAACGTTGTTGATCAGAGAGCCCACGATGCAACACTCCATAATCAACACCATTAGCAATAGAAAACTTGGGTTTCTTTTGATCCGAAACGCCATCTTTCCAACATTGACCACACAAGTCACACTCTTCGTCATCTGCTTCCTCATTTCGCTCCACCAATTCCGGGTGCAAATGAAAATATTCACATTCTTGAGAACCATGCTTCTGACGCTTGTAAACACTCTTCACCTTTTGATATTCAATCGGTTTTTCCAAGAATTGCATCTTCTCGTTTTCAGAATATTTTAATATACCCAAAAACTTCAGTCGGAACTTTTTATATTGACTTGCATCCGAAGGTAGTGCTCTAATACCACATGCAGCACATGCTGGTAATCGTTTCAAAGCCCACAACGACTTACCATACTTTTCAACCAAATATCCTTGGTTATGAACATCCATATAATCCTCTTCTTCCATCATAGCGATAAGAGCTTTCATAGCTTCCAGATAATTCCTTTTCTCTTCACAGTTCGGTAAACTTTGAATCATCTCCTCTGACTCATCATTAATTATTTCAGGATATCCCACTCTCAATGCTCTAACGGCTTCTTCAAATCGGTGTATCAATTCCGGACAACACATTATACCGCTATCATCAAATCAAATACACTTGTCAAATTAAAGTAAACAAATAAACTCCTACTTACCTCGTCTCGGCAGCCAGTAACGCAGCACTTTCTGGGTCCCTTTCGAAGTCATCAAATTCGTCAGTGTCAATCGTTGAACTATTCAAACGAACATTTTCTTCCATTTTCCTCTTCTTTCGTATGCGTTTCCTTGTTCTATCATACTCACGTACAACGGCTATCTCCTCTTCAGGCATGTCAAGACGAATTTCACGCATTCTTTTCCTATCACGCTCCCTTTTCTTTTCCTTTCTCTCTTCTTCGGTGTTTTTACTTGATAATACATCGTTCTCTCTTTTCCAAAAATTTTACCAATCGATCATCTTCATCATCGTCGTTATTGTTCTCCCATTTCTTTTCCTTGGTCTCTTCTATGCTTGTTTTACTTGAAAATACATCGTTCTCTCTTTTCCAAAAATTTCCCCATATCGCTCATCTTCATCATCATCTTCGTCGTTGTTGTTCTCCATGTCGAAAATTTTTTTTCCACCCACCTTATTGTACAAAATAATTTAATCAATCAATGATATAATTCTATTATATCATTGTTTGATAGCATTTTGCCGAACACATTTTAAGTTGTGAAGGCCCAATGCACAAATGATGTCCGATGTAGTCCTCGGGCCAGGCGCAGCGAGGCGAGAGAGCAGTCCAATAGCGGTCGGACAATTGATTATTAATGCGATTCCTATGTCTTAAATTGATATATACAGCCACTCGGCAACACCAAACAGCACCAACAAATTGGTTTACAGATGCAGACCAAGGAGTACAAGCACAATAAAATGATCTTATTTACAAAATCACATGATACCCATCCACACGCTATAAACAACAACCCAAATATAAATAGAAGAATAGGGCACATAAAATTAGATTTTCATTGACTCAAACATAGCTAATGCACGTTGAGTTTCTTCAATTTCTGCCTGAAGTGCTGCCAGCTTCTCTGAATTTTGTGTGCGAACGTTTTCCGGGACTTTGGTTTCATAATCTTTTGCAGCCATTTTGCGTTGGATTGTTGTAATGGAAGGAGTCAAGCGTTCAATGTCTTTTGTCAATCTGGCAATCTCAGTGTCGACATCAATCAATCCAGTCAAGTCAACAAGCAGAGATAACTGATCTGAAACAACTTGGATGCAGTATCCCTTTGGAACTTCTTGAGTCAGATCAAAGAAATGAAGGAAGTTACCTCTTGCGAGAGTGCAGAAATCATCCGCTTGATCCATGACAGCTTTCTTAACATCTTCACTTTCAGTACGGAAATAGAAGTTGGCCTTCACGTGATTTGCGATCTTATATTGAACTCTTAAAGAGCGGGCACTATGGATCGCTTCCTTGACGAGATCCATGTTGCGCTCAGCTTCCTCATTTGTCCACTCTTCAATGTTTTTGGGATAGGGGGCTAGCATAATGGTTTCAAAGTCCATGTAGTACCCACGATGAGGCAAGCGTTGCCACAATTCTTCTGTTACAAATGGCATCAAAGGATGCAATAAGCGTAAATACTGTTCCAGAACAGTGTATAAAGTCGCTTGAGTCGTTCTTTTGCGGGATGCATTCTGCTCCGAGTTGTCAGCAAATACTGGTTTAATCAGTTCCAGGTATTGATCACAGAAATCATACATAAAGAATGAATATAATGAAGTCGTTGCCGCCGCAAATTGATAGTTTGCGAGTGCTGCGTTCACTTCATTGGTTGTGGCGTTCAATCTTGACAAAATGAAAATATCTCTCTTGCTAACAGCCAAAGAATGCAAAATTTGACGATTCATCGCCAAAAGTGGCACGAAATCACTGACGTACATCGTGGCAAAACGAAAGGCATTCCAAATCTTGTTGCAAAATTGGCGATAACCGACAATTCTTTGGATATCCAAGTTAATATCTCTTCCTTGAAGAGTATACGCTAACAAACCAAAACGAAGAGCATCTGTTCCACATTCTGGAATACCTTGAGGGAAATCTGCCATTTGGGCGGCTTTTGATGCAGCGACCTATAAATAAACAATATGTTAAAGAAGTAATTCTATGACTTGTTGATTGTTGCAATCAAAATGGATCCGAAGTGGTTGAAATTGATGAATTCAGCGTCTGTAAACAGACTCGGAAACACGGACCAATAAATTTCGTCATTTCCATTCAATGAAGACAGCACAACTCACAAACTAGCAACGTACCTCTTTTTGTGGAAGATTTCCTTCGTCAATCTTTTTCAATAGATCTTCTAATGAGCAACCATTTATGACTTCAAGCGGATCAATTACATTACCCAAGGCTTTCGACATTTTACGTCCATGCTTATCCCTGACCATGGCGTGTAAATAAACGGTCTTGAATGGTAATTGATCAGTCAAGTGCAAACTCATCATCACCATTCTTGCCACCCAGAAAAACAAAATATCTAAACCAGTTTCTAACAGAGTAGTTGGGAAGAAGGCTTTGAAATCATCAGTAATCTCTGGCCAACCAAACACAGAAAATGGGAAAAGACCAGAACTAAACCATGTATCCAAAACATCTTCATCTTGACAGAGGGATATTTCTGACTCCTGAACATTTAGAGCAGTAGCAGCTTTAGTTCTCGCTTCTGCTTCGGTTCTACCAATAAACCAACGGTTATTATTCTCCATGTTGTTATGATCAACGGTCTCACTAGTTTCTCCAGGGAGCCTCGCAAAATAAGCTGGAATTCGATGACCCCACCACAGTTGGCGCGAAATACACCAATCCTTGATGTTTTCCAACCACATATACCATGTTTGCTCATGCATATCAGGAACGATCTTCATCTCACCGTTGCGCACAGCATCGACAGCACGCTTCGCCATACTGCTACAATTCACGTACCATTGAGGAGTCAACATTGGCTCGATGATATCTCCGGAACGGGAGCACAGTCCAAGTCTCATCGCATTCTCTTCCTTTCCGCGAAACAAGCCAAGTTCCTTTAACTCCGCTTCCATTGCAACACGGGCATCATATCGCAACATGCCAGCAAATTTCCCTCCATTCTCCGCAATTTTACCATCAAGTGTGAAAATTACAATGAAGTCCAAATTATTACGTTTTCCACAGTTATAATCATTAGGATCGTGGGCAGGAGTAACTTTCACAGCACCAGTACCAAATGCCATATCCACCAAGGTTCCATCCGTGATGATTGGTATCTTACGATCAACAAACGGATGAACAAGGAATTTACCGTGTAAATGTTTATAACGTGCATCGTCTGGATGCACGGCAACAGCAGTATCACCCAACATTGTTTCCAAACGAGTTGTGGCAACAATAATCTCTTCATCAGAACCATCAACTTTGTAAGCAAATGAAGTTATGACGCCAAATTCATATTTCTCTTGCTTCTTGTGATTGGGCACAGCCAGGAACGTTTTGCCTTTCAAATCTAAGAAGTCCACTTCAATATCAGACAGAGCAGACTGTAACGCACAACTCCAGTTGATCAATCTATTATCTCGATATAACAATCCGTCCTCATGAAACTTGCAAAAAGCTTCAGTAACAGCACGAGACAGCGTGGGGCTCATTGTAAAGGCCTCACGTTGCCAATCAACTGATGCTCCCAAAAAGCGTTGTTGAGTGGTGATGCGATTACCATAAGTCTCTTTCCATTCCCAAACTTTCTCAACGAACTTTTCACGACCAAGGTCATGACGGGTAATACCTTCATTCTTCATCAATCGTCTTTCAACAACAGATTGCGTTGCAATACCAGCGTGGTCAACTCCGGGAACCCATAACGTGATCTTTCCTCTCATTCTGTTCCAGCGAGTAAGAGTGTCCTCAATTGCTGTTGTTAGCCCATGTCCCAAGTGGAGAGAACCAGTCACATTTGGGGGAGGAATCACCATAATAAATTTCTCTTCCTCTCCCGTTTCCAGGGCTTGTTCGACATTTGGTCTGTAAAATCCACTCTTTTCCCACCAAGATTGCCAAGCTGCTTCAACATACTTGGGTTGATAACTTTCTGGGAAGGCTGCATCAATATTCTTAAATTCACCCACCGGGGTTTCGTCAATGAATACCACTTGCTCTTTAGCCTTTGGCTTTTCTTTTTTCTCCTTTTTCTCTGTAGCTTCTGACTTGGCAAAAGGCTTCTCTTTCTTTTCTTTCTTAACACCACCTCCCTTTAAAAGTTTTTTGTATAGACTTTTTGAGATTACTTCTCCAGTCTCGGGATGATGAAAGACTTCTTTTGAATCATCCTCCGCCTTCGGCTCTGTTGAGTCGTTTGACTCAGGTTGCTCGGTATGCTGAGATGTACACAGTGGGATATTAAATATTACCATACTATGAAACATAGAAGTGCATCTCACTCACCTTGACCTCTTGATCGGACATTTTGCTGGAACAAATCTTTATATGGTGGTATGCAACGTAGCAAAGCAGATTTGGATGAGTGGTGGGAATGATTTCGGTTAGATATCGAGTTTAATGATTCTCAAGTTTTTCTTCGTTGGATGTAACGCGTAACAAAATAAAGTTCGAATCCACTGACTGACCTGCTGGGATGGACCAGCCAAATACTGCAAAGGAGGGGATCAACTTCTTATTCAAAGTTCTTCAAATTTGCACGACAGGGTGCTGTGTTAATTCACTTTCTGCAAGTTCAAACGTTTTCCCTCAAATATGGCTTTTTATTTGGATCGGCTTCAAAGTCTAGAACAAGCTATTCTCGATTCATTTGAACATGATTCATCAGATTTTGTGGCACTGAAGGAAAGGGTAACTTCAATTACCATCGGAACAACAGATTTGGCCGGAGACTTGGAAATATGTTTCAAAGCTATATTGTCAACATATCTTGATTCTGGATCAACGGAATCTTGCATTGAACGATCTCCACTAATTCGTCTGATATCATTTGCTTTTGAATTTGCATTACAATATCAAGATGCAAATGATAATGTTCCAAAAATTCCGTTTCAGCTCATCGAAGATGTTCTTGAACATCAGACTATTTACCAAGCTAAACAAATTTGGGCCATAATTGAAACTTGGGTTTGCAAAATCACCAACCCCGTAATGTTTTCCAAAGGGAAATTGGTTGTTTTGAAAACATGCAACTCCTTGCTCCGCAAATTGTCAAAATCATGTGATACTGAGGTAAGCAAAACGTCATAGTGCATGCTTTTTACACTCAGTACATTCCTACGAAAGTTTTGTGGAAGGATTCTTATGTTCCTTTCCGATGTATTTCCTCTCTCCGAACCGTCTGCATTGAATTTGGCTGGAAGGGTAAACACGTCAAATGTAACATACTTTGACTCTGCTGAGAAATTTGCAACTGATGCCTCTTCATCTGTCCCCACGATCACTTACGATTTGTATGAAGCATTTTGGAAACTACAAGTAAGTTTTTGCATTTTATTTTATGATCTTGTTGCACTAACACTCAATAAGTCTTCATTTGCTTCTAACGCGAAACCATTTGAGGCCACAACATTTGATGACTTTCTTCTCTTAGCTAGAAAGACCATTGATGTTTTTAGTTTGGTATCGCTGAATACTGTGCTTCATCACAAGCAAAAAAATGCATCAAATGCTTATCAGGGCAATAAATACCTTACCTCATCCCAGGTATGAATAATCTGATCTGAACTTAACCAGTTACTTAACAACGAATAATATGGTAGCTCTTTACTCTTCAACTTAATGATCCGTCTCTTAAGCAACAAATTGGAGTGCAAATGTTCTTTTATGTTCATTTTTTGATGTATGAGCTCCATTTTTCTAATTTATTTGTTAATGCTTGAATTGACTTTGACAGACTGAAAGGATTGCCAACCATCAGTGACATTCCTTTAAAAAATAAATATGCGAAAGAGTTATTGCTCTTGCATAATTCTGCGAAATTATTAATTGAGGTCAGATGATCAAGCGTGTAGCTTTCTGTAATGAAATTTCCTTATATCATTATTTTCAGGATTCTTCAAATGGAAATTCAAATGATCTTTCATCCATCTTACGCAGAATTCTTTCGAGGGAAGAATTTTGGTATCGGTGGAAATCTAAAACTTGTCCTGACTTTGTTAGAAAAGTTACTGATCCTGTGGTTGGTCAAAAGAGGAAGGTTGATGATTTGGAAGGCGATTATTGTAGAGCTAACAATAGTGAAAATGATTGGGCAAATTATTTGGCACGTCTCTCAAAATCTAGTACGGGAAATGTATTTGATTGCTCAGATGAACATGTCAAAGAGGTTGCAAGATTTCTTGCTGATACATGTCCCTCTCTCGACTCTTTAATGGATGTAGGTTTTAATTGGATTCGTTTAGGTTCTTACTTTATTTCTCTCTAGACCTATTTAGAGGCTGATGATCCTGATATGGGCATCGAAGAAGAATATCACCCAAAAAATGATCAGTAAGTTGTCTTCACAATTTTCTCGATGCTCTTAACTCTAATTCTTGGTATAGTCTATTTTGCTGGAGAACTCGCAGATTGTTGGCGGAAAATAATCTTGATTTGTTTGCTGCCATGAGTAATGGAGATCTGGGAAAGGTAATTTCCAACTTAATATTTCACATGGATGGATATGTAACAAAAGATTTTCCTCACAGGGAATTCGCAAATTGAGACATATCCCGGAACCAGAAGTAAAGTCAGTGGATATTCTGGAGGATGATGAAGATGAAAACGAATCGGAAGAAGTCGAGGCAGTAATTGATGCGAAAGCCTCTGATGACGGAGATACGTTTGATCTATACGATTTCATGAAAGAAGATGTTAGGGCAGTTGGTAGTACTCAGGAACCCGAAGATGGTGAGGTGGAAGATGTTTAGCACGTTAGACATCCGCTATATTGTGGAAATATATTCTTCAAATCAAAATATAGAAAGTTGTTATGAAATATTTACAATATGCCGATAAAATATCCAACTATATATTATATCAAATAAACCGGTATAACTTTCGTCGGTGTGCTATCTTACTCCTATCTTTCTGGTAGACGTACTTAACGAGACATAAATATATATACGGATGTCAAATAGGAGAATATTTACAATTTAACATTTGTCTGCCCAACACATTTCCATCAGTTGCGATCCCGACGATTTGGGTCTTCTTGAATTTTCTGAACTTTGAATGCCTGGCGAAGCATTTCATACTTTTCATTTACTTCTCTCGCACAAACGAGGAAGCTCATTCCAGACACAGCCGCAAACGTCAATATTCCTGCATTCATAGCATGCTTGACATCACCCTCTGAATTACATGACATAATGCGTTGTCACAGCGTATTAACAATAGTAACACCAATAATAGAAGCTTACTATATATTCGAAGTTTGTGTGCTACCATGATTGATCCAACACCCAAGCCCCACAAATAGCCTAGGTAAAAGCAAATGATAAAAATGAACTACATTTATACACACGCTGAGCAATTTCTCACTGGACTTGACGCAAGGGGTACGGAAGAAATCGTCCCATGTTTTCCTCTTGAAAATTTCTTGGAGCATTTCACTGGATGACTTTTCATTATCTTGAGGCATGATTAGGGTGCAAGGATGACAGTTTCAGGAGAAGGATCTCAATCATTTACTTGCTTATAATACTTTTTGTAAACGCCATCCCTGTGTGTGGCGAAAAGCAGCCCACCCACAGGCGCAGCAGCGCAGGCGCAGCAGAGCAGCAAGTGCTCAGAAAAGCAGCAGCAGCAGAGAGCCCGGTGGAGCCCCGCCGTGGTCGCAGCAGAGCAAGCAGCAGGCAGCAACAGAGCAGCACCCTCCAAACACTATGAACGAACTTAGTATTAATATTTGTTCTGAATAATGTAGAACCAAGAATTATAGTAAATAATATAATATTATTATATATATATTGAGGAATCTTCACTATGTGCACCGTACTCTATGAGGAAGGCGGATGTGATATTTTAACGACAGCCAAATGAGGGAAAATTTACAACCCAACTATTTGTTCGATGCATTTATTATACTAAAATTTCAAGATACAACGAATCCCCACTATACATTCTCGTTAACCACATCACCACTATTTGGTAAGATCCTTCATCGTATCTGTAACGAAACTGAAACTATCATTATTCGAGCCTCCTGTTGATTTGATCGGACTTCCACCCATGAATGAAAATCCGCTATTCGTACCTGAATATCAAAAGTGGAATATCAATACCATCCAAAGATTATACGAAAATATTGGTTCACCTGTGGATACAGCATCTGGAATAGCTTTTCTAGGGGCCACCGGATTCAACATGCCAGGTGCTAAAACGGATGCACCTGGTCTAATCGGCTGTGCATAGTTCGCCTGGGTGGAGAACCCATACTGTTGATGAACTTGTGGGTTATATTGCTGATAACCTTGACCACCCTGAAAACCATATGCTGCCTGTTGGGGAGGTTGCTGCTGCATCATTTGGTTCAAAGGCACATTTCGTTGTGAAGAATTGTTGTTACCCATATTGGAAGAACCCATGAATGGCGCTGTCAACTACATTAAGGAGGTATATGTTAGCAATTTAGAAGAGAAAATATCAACTACACTTACGTCTTGAAACGATGCTGTTGAATCTCGCTTGGGTTGTTCAACAAAAGCTGAAGATATAGTAGCACTCGAAGAAGATCCAGTAGCAACCCTGGAACCGAAATTATTATCGCTATTCATAAACGAGAATCCCCCCGCAGAGCCACTGTCCAAATATTGTTGTGGAGGAAGTGGTGTGGGACCAGTAAGATCGTCCATGAAATCAAATGCATTGCTAACACTAACAGGAGGAGATGAAACTGTGTTACTCGTGTTCGGCACACTACCGCTGCTAATGGATGGGTTTAAATTCATATTTCCGAAAATATCACCGCTATCAAAGCCGCTTGATGGTGGCTTTACTAAAGCAGGAGCAGGTGGGGGGGAAGAAACAGGGTCACCCATCAAGAAGTCAAAATCGCTCGTTGTATTTACAACATTGATGGCAGAGTTACTCATTACTGGAACAGGTGGAGGAGAACATCCCCCTATAGACATACCAGCAAAGAGACCTTCCGAGCAATCTAAAGCTGAGCTGGATGATGCTGCTCCGTGTGATGCCGTGGATGATGGGAGGGTAGTTGTGTTGTGCGAAGGACCATCCATCATATCCAACAACGATTCATTATTCGAAGTTAGGCTACTGCCACTAGTCATAATATTTGCGGAGCTTTTTGATGATCCTTCTTCACCATTTAATGATAAACCATTCTCTCCCAATAATATCTTAACTAACTTGTTAGCTTGAGTGCGCACACCAGCTTTACTATCCTGCAACAAAGCACGCACATCTTCAATCCTTTGTTGCCAATGATCCAAATGACCAGCACAATTGTTGGCCTGGACTAATTGCTGAATTACCATCAATGCCTTCGTACGTGACTGCCATGAATCGCTATTCAACGAATCGAGCAAACATGTACCAATAACATCCGAAGAAAGAGTTGGAGCGGCATTTAGAAACTCTGACAATTTTTGCTCATTTGGTACAGGCTTCAATCCGCCAGGTTCACACAAACTTTCTACAAGACTTCTTTCATAGCTACCATCCGAAGTTGCACCTCCTGCACGCCCAGATCCAGGTGGACCTTGAGGGAGATCGGGCACAACACCAGTAGGTTGCTGCCATGATTGATAGCTAGTGTTAGTTTTCATCCCGTTAGGACTGTAAGATTCGTTTGATCCAAATGCATTTGTACCACGATTAGTTGTAAACTTGTAATCATTCCCGATGGGTGCAGCAAAAGATACAGGTGGTGCTTGAGAATTAGGTTTTCCGGAAACATATTCTGAAGCCATTTGTACCCAACTTTTTTCTTGTCTAGCATCTCTGAAATTAGGATTCCCAATACCTGCCATACCAGAAGATGAATATCCACCATAATCTCCACCACTACTAGTGTTCGAATTGCTGCCAGGATAACCACCAATCTTTCCACCATTTCCAGGGCCACCCAATGTACCGGTTGCACCAGGGTGACCAGCATAAGCAACTTCGTTACCACCATCACCAAGAACCGCATTAGAAACAGTTGAGACAATGCTGCTAAGGATACCAGTAGATTTGGATGACTGATTTTCTGGAGGAGTCCAGTCATTACCCATTCCCTGAATCCTGTTCGCCGCTGCAACAGCGGATGTGGTCACAGGCATTTGACTATCGAAGATTGCATCAAGTGCTTCCTATTATACAATCATATGGAGCAAATAAAAATAAAATAAATTGAGTTACAATTATCCTACCTTCGCAGCATCTCGAACGCGTCGATTGGGTTCGTCTCCGCGTAATGGATCTGGGGTACCTTTGAATTCTAATTTAGAATTGGGGGGATCAGTAATTTCTTGAGGGAAATGGGAAAAAACTTACGCAAACATTCTTTAATGGGGTCCACTTTTCTCTGTATTTCCCTTTTAAATTCAGGCCTGCCAGTGCGACATACATGCTACAATGGTATCACGTAAAATTGGGCACTTTGTTTGCTGCCAAATCAACACTTACCTTAATTATAACGAGTGCTTTGAATTTGATATTATGGTGTTTCTGAGTGACCCGAGCAAGCAAATAATCCTGAATTTGAACGCATGCTTGATAGTTGGAAAGGGTGGATCCTAAAACAACGATGATAAAGCAATGCAATCCACCCAAAGTCGAAAGATGGTAACATACTGGATATCTCATTCAGCATATACCCTGGAGTGGGGCTATCATCTTGAGATGTCGCATCAGCCAGCAGCCCTTTGTCCATTTTGAATCCAATCCTTGCAATTGGAAAGTCTAGCTCAATATGAAATATGGAAGCAATTATTGCTGCCAATCCTAATATCCCAATTGGCAATCCCGGCCGCTCACAGAGTGTCAAAAAACTCGAGAATCTGGAAATGTTGAGTTTGTAATGGACGAACATCGTTGGACGCACAAGCGTACAAATAGCAAACCCCAATTCTATCGCATTATCGCCACACATATCTAGATATTGTACAACACAAAAAACAAATAGAAGTATAGCACATTTTGGGGATTGCAAGCATGGATCTGGGATTAGCACATCTCTCAACACAATTGGTTTGTAACGAGCATGACAGGAGGTGTTTTACTTCTCTTCACAATCACAGTGCTCGTTTCAACTGTTTCTAGTTCATCACTTCCTATTTTGATCCACCAAAATGTAACCATGTTAAAACATTGGCCATGGTTTGAACAGCTTTCAAATGGTCGTAATTCAAGATATTATCTACGTCAATATTTTCCTAAAACTTTAAAAAATACATATGAGAGTGATAACAATATATTTCCCTATTATAATACGGATCTAGCAAAGAAGTTGATGTCATTTCAAAGAGAATATGAGGTTAGAAATGTTTCAAGAGAGCAGTTTTGTCTAGATCATGAAAGTGTTGATTCTACAAAGAAGTACCACTACTATTCCGGAGATATTATGCAACCAGAATTTGAACTTCTTCGTAGAGATCTTCCCTTACAAGAATTATTCTCCAATATGAAGTCTATGATAGGTCTGACAGGCCACTTGTGGTTGGGAGAACCGCATGTGGCAGCAACCATGCACTATGATGCTGTACACAATATATTTATTCAATTATTTGGCCGAAAGAAAATTCGCCTAATTTCTCCAAAATATATCGATAGATTGAAGCTTTATGGACGGCACCATCCTTTTTCATGTCAAAGCCGTTATCTGGATGTGCATAGTAATAGGTTTATTCCGAGAAATAGTTTTAGTTTGGTGAAACAATCACATCTTGATGTCCCTATTATTGATAATTGTGATGTTTCCGATGTACAAATAATTGAAGTAGAACTGAATCCCATGGATATTCTCTATATTCCACCATATTGGATGCATGACGCTACAGCTTTGGACTGTTCGATATCTGTCTCACTTTGGTGGGATACGCGGTTAGTAGATCAAATAGATGGTAAGGGATTGTTTATTTCAGAATATTCAGCATAAGTTTTATCCTGTTGCAGATATTATGGTATCTCCTTTGCCGATAGAGGATGAGTGGTCACACGCACATAAGCTATTGGCAATCTTCAAATATCTCCATTTAGTTATCGACGACATTGATAAATCATTAAATGCTGATGAAGAAACGTCACAATATCTATTCAAAACAAAAGTCAAGTCTCTTTTGATGGATCGTTACTCTGAAGATCTTCAATATTACCAAAGTAGTAATCCGTTGAGGTGCTTTCAAGATGTAGATGATCCCTTACTAATTGCTAAGATTGAAGAATATTCCGCTTTGATAGCGTCCAAATTTCTTGGATTGATTATCGTTGGTAACGAGCAAATCGACAATTCGAAATTTCGAAGCATAGGACTTACCAATCCTGAGCTGCAATCTCTCATGGGAAGAAGCTCTATAGTCTCGGGCCTGGGAGATATGTTTGGTGACACACAATCCTCTGAGATTCAGTCTCTGTTGACGATATTGGCAATTAAAGTGACTGATTATGTTGAAGATGTTTTGTTATTTGTGAACTCTGTCACTGTACCATCTTTTGATAAGGTATTTTAATACAACTCTTTTCAAAATGACGTTAAAGTGCTTTTTCTACAGGCATATGAAATATCTGCTGGAATTCAACTCATACTTTTGTTTCAACACTGCACATAGCTTTTGTGATTAATAGGCTAGACATTAATTATCATATCTTGTTAGTATTGTCGTTGAATTGATTTACACGATTTTTGAGTTATTATCTTCGTGGATAATATTGTTCCGATATGCAGGCATGGTTGAAGACGACTAGTGGGTAGTGCGTCATTTCCATGTGTGCAAACTATTCAAAAATAGCTTATGGTAGTTTCAGACATGGTTTATGCTCAACAATTTCAACGTATATTCATCTCGATTACAATGTTGTTATTGTGGCTTGTGTACTTTGTACTAGATTGGGTTATATGGAAAAGGAGAATTCGATTAAATTACGTTTTACACTGAACCTAACAAAATGTTTACACATATTATAGTTATTGAAAGTTAATTCAATTTGAACATGTCATGCGCGATAAATATATCGTTACAAGGGTGAAATCCTTTCAGGCATGTAACTACTTCCCCTGGCAAACCAAACAAATGGAGTGGACAGCAACAAAGCAAGGAAGGACACATAGACCAAAGTCAATGCTCCTGCACCTGCATCCCATATCAATGCACATAGAAAGACTACAAGCAAACTGCCACTATTCATAATCATAATCACTATTGAAGTCGAAAGTATTGAAGGAAGAGTTATTCTTTGCAGCAAATCCAAGCAATATCCGTTTGTTGGTCCAGACAAAAATCCTATTAGCGTGACACATACCCAAATACTATCCATCGTATAGGGAAAAGCAAACCAAAATAACGCACACATGCAAGCACCAATAATCCAACCTGAGATCCGAAGGGTGATATTTCCTTTGTTTATCAACTTATATTGATCAAATACTCCGATTACGTGTCCAGTAGTGGAGGCACACCAAAACATAGCGACTTGATAATTAGCTATAGCTTTAGCCTCTGCCGATGATTCTTCTGCAAATGTTGGTAAAAAAGTTGAAATCGACAGAACCACTCCATTGATCAAAAGCATCGTCACTCCAATCAGTATCTCGCCATGATAATGTTCAGGAGCGCCAGGTAGCACAAGTTTCCTGTCGAACTCTGGTACAGAGTCATCAGGTGCCTCAATCACCTCATCAATATGTGTATTGTAATACCGATCTCGAGTGATAATGGGTTCATTTGAAGGTAATACATTATCTTCGGGATTCATATATACAATAATAATAATGAATCCCACTGTCAACATGAAGCAATATGCGTAATCTAAAGTGAAAGAAGAACCACCATTTGTTGCAAATACAAAAACCATCAAAAATGCACCAAGAGAAAAGCAAAGCTGGGTAAGCGCCATCCAATAACCACTATTTCCACTTCTTTCATCATTCAAATCATCACTCATCGACCGATGTTTGTGGGATAGCCGTAACAACGAAATACATCCAATCTGAACCAGAACATGAAATACCCCCAAGAGGGTGTATGTGAAACAGAGTGTGTAGAGAGATATCACACTTGGAAAGTAAAAAAACAAAAATGCAAGAAATAGACCACTACATAGTAATACAATATGCTTAAAGAACCATACGTATAACCAATTGGAGAGAAGGCTACCAATAATTGAACCTACCGCTTGACAAAGATACACTACCCCCAATTTCAGTGGGGAAACACCACAATCATCCGCAAGGATGGTGATTGAAACTGTTGAAAGTCCTGTAACTCCACCCATCATTAACATGAGAAACAGATAATATCTAGGTAATGATGATTCAGCATTGCTATGATTCAGATCTTGCAAGCGATTGTGATCCAGTAAGGACTGGTTTTCATACAGGAGGGGTGTGTCCTCTCTTGTCATAATCACTGCTCCAGCATCCGTGCCTTGAATTTCCAGATAATCACAGTGCTGGGTGATGTTATGATATTTTGCTTCTGGGTTATTCAATATTATTGCAGAAGTATATGCTACAATGCTACAATAGATACTGTATGATGTGGGATGGTGTAAGATTAACGAGATTACAAGATATGGAGTAAGGGGTAGAAGAGTCATAATAAAGGTACCTAAATTGTAAAACGCCCGTTAGCTTTGCTCTGCTCATGATGAGAGCTTGATGAGAGAAAGAAAAACAATACATTTTACAATAATAATATACATAGCGCTTTTGTTATATAAGCGCGTTATATCGCTCTTGTAGTGTACAAATACAATATTTGCTTTGGCAAGGGTTGGCAAAGTTAGTGCACAGTAACTGAGTTTTCTTGATAAACTGCGAAAGCATGGCATCTTTAGTTGGTGCGAGTTCGCCTTATGGCATGAAAGCTATCAGACAAATCAAAGCGGGCAACACAACTGGACTTCCACCACAACCGACGGCAAGGCAGGCGAAGCGGAAGCAAGATGCAATAATATATTTTCATGAAAAAGTTGATCCCATTCTGGGAGACTGCATTACCCATTTGCTGTTGGAGCAACCTTCTGATGTTTTGCATGGCATGCGTTCTTTTCTTGCTTCCTGGGATACCACCAAAGTTGAAAATGTTAAATCAGAGAGCCTACCTTCCTTGAAGCCAAGAAAAGAATTAAAGCTTTACTTGGCAACAATGATTGCGCCTATTGTTGGTAAGCTAGCGAATCGTGTTGCATCGAAGCAGCCCGAAGATGTGAGGGCATTTATGATGAAGGAGCTGGAGAACATGACTATCGAAGATGCATTACTTCCCGCTGTTGTGGAAGGCCGTTCCACTACAGTGGTTCCAACAGTTCCTTCTAGCTCTAAACCAACCACCGTTGCATCATCATCCGCTTCCACTTCTGAAAAGATAATAGAATCCAAGGATAAGTCCCAAAGTATGCAAATAGCAGTGTTTGGAATTAATAATGCGGGAAAGTCAACGATTGTCAACATGTTACAAGGGAAATTAGACCCCAAAATGAAACCCACAGTTGGGTTCCGGCCAATTTCTATGTCGATTGGAGAAGAAATGGTAGTTAAATTCTATGATTTGGGTGGTGGTAAACGTATTCGGGACATTTGGAGCCAGTATTATCATGATGTTCATGCAATCATTTATGTGGTTGATTCTACTGTTGCAGACAATGCTGACAATGTGAAGGAGACTATTGAAGTGTTTCAGCAAACTTTGGACAGTCCTTTTTTGAAAGGTAAACCTCTGCTTATCTTAGCGAACAAACAAGATCTCCCCAATGCGAAAAGCCCGACATCGTGGCAAACGTTGTTACCAATCCCGTTCGATTATCATGGGCAGTTATTTGTTCAAGGTTGTTCAGCGTATATCCCCGAGGACTTTGATCCGTTAACATACCAACCGGACCCAAACATTGAAGCTGCTGTTGATAGAATATGTCAAGCGGTGTTGGAGAACTATGAAGTTTTGAATGGACGAGTAAAGCGGGATTCGGCAATTAAAGCACAAGAAGAAGCTCGCAAGCGTATTGAAAAAGAACGAAGAGTATTGAGAAATAAGATGGCAACTGCGTTCATCGAACAAATATCTCCTGACTATATTACAGAAAATCATATCGAACCTGATAAAAATAACATATTTGATGTGGAGGAAGGTGTCAATTTCCTGGTTGGGGAAATTGGAGAAGAATTAGGCGAAATAGGCAGTAAGGTGGCTGCGATGGTTGGATATCAACGATTAGCATTGCAAATAGTTGGTGCTTTGAAAGCCCCAATCAGCAAGAAGAAAACACCAATGACCTGGAATGAGATATATGTGTTGATTTCAGAGTTGAGAGATGAGCTGGGGTTGGCAAAAATGTAGTACACCATACTTCAATTGAATTATGGGGTACGTTATGCATAGTTATTATTTTATGATTACTCTACTTAAAAATGTAATGCGTATGATTACTTCGCGATTTCGAGATTTCGCTCTGTGATGACACCACTTGCAAAACACTTTTGCAATGGCGGCATGTTAATAAGAATAAGAACAATTTTAAATCCTACTAATCTCATCTGTCTCATAATCTTAACCGGGCTTTCAGTGTATTACCCTCTTTCATTCATCAATCAAAGGTAAGTTTTGGGCTTTTCATAGAAAAGTATTTCGTTTCCTCTGCATCGGATGCAATAAGTATCAGAACAACCTTTCAAAAAAATCATCTTTTAGTATTTGTTACTCATCTTTCTTTGTTTCTCGATTAGATGTCTATCCCATCGAACCTTCCTGGTCAAATCTCTTTGGAACAACATGATCCGGTATTGTTTGACTTGATTGAGAAGGAGAAACACAGACAATGGTCTGGGTTAGAGTTGATTGCAAGTGAGAACTTCACTTCTACTGCTGTCATGGAATGTTTGGGATCTGCTCTCACAAATAAATACTCTGAAGGTTATCCTGGAAAGAGGTACTATGGTGGAAATGAATATATTGATCAAGTTGAGAATCTGTGCATTGAGAGAGCATTGGCAGCTTATGGTTTGAATGGAGAGGAATGGGGCGTCAATGTGCAACCATACTCAGGCTCCCCTGCAAACTTCGCTGTGTATACTGCTCTGTTGAGACCCCATGATCGCATTATGGGTTTGGATTTACCTTCTGGTGGTCACTTGACACATGGTTTCTACACCTACTCGAAAGCAGACAATCAGCGCAAAGCTGTTTCTGCTACATCCATCTACTTTGAATCCCTTCCTTATCGGGTTCATCCGGAGACTGGTTATATTGATTATGATGCACTTGAAGCGCAGGCAGCTTTGTTCAAACCAGCTTTGATTATCGCTGGTGGTTCTGCGTATCCTCGCGAATGGGATTATGCCCGATATCGTAAGATTGCAGATGAGAATGGTTCCCTCTTAATGATGGACATGGCACATATCTCCGGTCTTGTTGCTGCTGGAGAAGCTGCTTCTCCTTTCCAATTCTGTGACATTGTCACTACCACGACTCATAAATCGCTTCGTGGTCCACGAGCTGGGATGATATTCTATCGTAAGGATTCCCGCAATTTTGAGACAAAAATCAATGGAGCTGTTTTTCCTGGTCTCCAAGGTGGTCCTCATGTTCATCAGATTGCTGCAATTGCTACTCAACTGAAGGAAGTAGCTACACCAGAGTTTAAGCAATATTCTGCACAGGTCCGTGCCAATGCTCAAGCTCTTGCTGATCAATTAAGCAAGATCCATGGATACACGATTGCCACTGGAGGTACTGAAAATCATCTTATTTTATGGGATTTGAAGCCTCAAGCACTCACTGGCTCTAAGATGCAAACCATCTGTGACCACTGCTCAATAACTTTGAATAAGAATGCTGTATTGGGTGATAAATCCGCCCTTACCCCAGGTGGAGTTCGTATTGGTACTCCTGCTCTTACGACAAGAGGTTTAACTGAGGAGCATTTCCGTCAGGTTGCTGATTTCCTCCACGAAGCCGTTCAAATCGCATTGAATCTTCAAGCATCTTCTGGTAAAACCTTAAAGGAATTCGAAGCTGCTGTTATCGCCAGCGCAGATGTCAAGGAGTTGAGAACAAAAATCCAGAAATTTATCACTCAGTTCCCAATGCCAGGTTTTGATGTTGCGAATATGAGATACAAAGAGATTGATGCATAGATTTCTTGATTAGTGGTAGTCTATAGTTGAAGCAAGTTGTGCTTTTAGGACAATTTTGATGAGTTTTTTTTGTTTAGTTTGATGGTGCTACTCTTTCATTAGCTTCCGTGTATCCTATAGGACAGTTCTGTGTGAAGTAGTTGTTATAGTTTTGGTTTGTTGTTAGTTGATGGTGGTAATCATAAGGAATTATACTCTCTCGTGTATGTGATAGATTGGTGAAAGGTCATTGTACCACGTCGCACCAAAGGGATTCTGCATGGATACGAACTGCTCATATATTATTGCGAACTAGTTATCTAGTCTCGATGAAACTTCTATTAATTGCACTTTATGGTTATTAAATGATATCATCGCCAACTGTACCGTTGGTAATGTAAATACCAATTAATGGAAATTGATGGCTATGTGTACCAAATTATGCAAAAGACTACATACAGAACAAGCGACTGAAAAAATTAATTGCAAAACACACAAACACCTAAATAAGCCACAAACTACTGTACTTTGCGTCAACGCATACATATTAATGCACGAGAAACAGAATAATTGTCATGTCAAGATCCAACAAATACACATCAGCACAATTAATAACGCTACCACTACCAAATGAGCTGTTGGTGCTTTGTCGGAAAAGCGTAAATGTGCACAACAAGCGAGACTTGGCTCAAAATAAGTTGGAAGCTCGTCTACCAGCCACCTTTACGGTATTCTTAATTCCTATCAACGAATCTGCCATGCTAATTCTGCTGGAATTTGAAAAATCTAAGTTTTCTGTTCTCTCCACCAACAAATGCGAACCTTCTCCATTCAATTTTACATGAGGGTTTGCGTATTGAAGCTTTCTAAGCCATGAATACACAACTTCTGCTTTTTCTTCTGGTAAAAATTTGAAAAACCATTCTTCATCTTCCAAACTCTTGATATGAAGGATATTCTCAGTAGGATTACTTTTATCAGGACCAAACTCGAGCAATGTGATATGTTGACGAAGAATTGTCGCCCGTGGGCGATCAAGAAATTGTTCATCATCACAATAGCTGATATTCCCATCCACCATAAATATATAACGTAAGCGATATTGAGTGCTGAACATGTGAGCATTACGTTTTAACACCCAACCTGCTTGTGATAATCCACGAGGAACTAAACGAACAGACAAATCAATAGTTCCTCCTCCTGGTCTATTTGTGTGAAGCAATGGAATATCCGACCCTTTCGAATCTGATATGCCAATAGTGTATCCTCCTAAAGCCAATTTGTCAAATGAGATTGTTGCTCCTGAAAAGATATTTGGATGATTGTGCATATATAAAACTGCCTAAAATATTGGGGAAAAACGCCGATTTGCAGAAAGAGAGAGAGAGAGAGAGAGAGAGAGAGAGAGAG
>JACCEA010419456.1_pt1 | contig 20376 bp, 20 predicted proteins | sample 7449851 | NCBI WGS metagenome assembly JACCEA01 (sample SAMN15323453, study PRJNA562643) | freshwater metagenome | isolation source: river surface water | place: USA:Blue River Watershed | collected 2017-08-18
CATGTATTTGATGTATTTCTGCTTGAAGCGAACCAATTTCCTTACAAATTTGCATCGTCTCAGTTGAATCCATCCCAGAACCAACCCCCTCAAACAGCGTTTGCCTCAACGCATTGATTTTCCGCTCGCGCTCCCCCACCGCTTTCCTATGCAATGCGATAAATCCCTCATATTTTTTCACTTGCCAATCTTCAAATTGCAAGCGCTTGATAACTTCTTTTTTCGGACCCTCTCCCCTGCCATTCCTTCTACCCATCTCGCCCTTCCCCTGAAACGAACTCACCCAAAATCCGGCTACCACCAATAAATTCAACACCAAAAGGGCCATCACCCAGCGATTGTTTATCTCAATTTTCATGGTCATATAATTGTTCCGTTTGATTCAAAAAATTACCCATCCATTCCGCACCTGCCAACTCTCCTGAGCGAGGCCCTTGCAATGCACCCCGTATCACGATCACCTCCAAAAACACCACCAACAACGCAGTAAATATCCAAGTAAATTGGCGTGATGTCGATACACCTTGCGCGCGCCGCCCCGTCATTGCACCTTTCCATCCCATTACTTCGCGATGCGATTTTTCCTCACGCCTCGATTCAATCTTCGATACAACCCGTGAAAACAAAAATGGAGACACCTCCACCCGATTCACACGATTTGCCGGCGCAAATGGATCAAAATCTTGTTCCTTTTTCATGGTGTATCAATGAGTTCTTGTTTCGCATCAACCACAAAATACCTGTTGACTAGACGCTTAGACGATACTTTTATCATTTTCCTTCGCTTTTTTGTGAAAATTTGATCAGATTCTTCCTTGCCCTGCCCAGCAAAGATTCCACCGCCTTTTCCGTTGTCCCCAAAATCTGTGAGGCCTCCGAAATGTCTAATCCTTCCATCCGCACCAATATCAAGGCCGTTCTTTGTTTTTCGGGCAACCGATCGATCCAGCCAAACCACTGCTTCAATTCTTCTTTGTATTCCAACGCCACCCCAGGATGATTGAATTCCGTATTCTGCTGTGGCACCCACTGCGTAAACACATCGAAATACTGCAACACACCCCAACCCCGCTTTTGAGCACCCCTCAATTTCAATTTATCCAACGAGCGATTCACCGCAATGCGATAAATCCAGGTTCCCAAACTCGACTTCCCCTCAAACTGAATCCCCTTCTCGTGAACCGTCAAAAACACATCTTGAACCACCTCCTCGGCATCTTCAACATTCCTCAAATGATTCAAGGCGATGTTGTAAACGCGATGGGCGTGTTGTCGGTATATTTCTTCCAGAGACTGCAACGATTTTGTTTTTGTTCAAAAACAAGACGACAAAAAACATGGTTGTCCCCCCCAAAGAAAAAAATTATTTCCGCAAAAATTCTTCACCGCCAACAAACACGCGATCGCAGTGGTTGCGTCCCATGAAATACGGAATGGCCCGAATGGCATCGGGTGTATGGGTGGTGAAGAAGTTGGCTCGCTGTCCGCAGGCCAGCGAGCCAACTTCTTCTTCGCAACGCAGCGCGCGCGCTGCGTTGCATGTAATCGCATAAAACGCCTCGGCCGGCAACAACTTCATCTGCGTGCAAGCCAATGCCCACACAATCTGCAAGCTCCCAATCGGACTGCTGCCAGGATTGAAATCCGTAGCCATCGCAAATGGCAAACCTGCATCAATCAGGTCCCTACCCGGCGCATAAGGAATGCCCAAAAAATAACTCGTACCCGGCAAGCCCACCGGCACCGTGCCCCCATATCCCATCTCCATCGACTCGCGCAACAACGCAACCTCCACCTCACTGCAATGCTCCAAATGATCTGCACTCCAACTGCCATTGGCCACCGCCACCTGAACGCCCCCCGTGAGACCCAACTCATTCGCATGAATCTTCGATGGCAATCCCAACGCCGCAGCCGCTTTCAATATCCGATCGGTTTGCTCCACCGTGAAAAACCCGCGATCACAAAATACATCGATGTGATCCGCCAAACCCTCTGCCACCACCTTCGGCAACATCTCCTCAACCACCAAATCTACATACTTATCCGGCGCCCCCTTAAACTCCATCGGAATCCCGTGAGCCCCTAAAAACGTTGACTTTATCACAATGTCAAAAGCCGCCTTCAATCGCTGAATCACCCGCAACATCTTCAACTCCGCATCCACCGTTAAACCATATCCACTCTTAATCTCTACCGCCGTAGTTCCGTGCGATATCATCTGTACCAATCTTTCCGATGCCTGAGCATACAACGCGTCTTCATCCATCGCCTGCAACTTCCTAGCAGAATTCAATATGCCACCACCGGCCGCCGCAATGGCCTCGTAACTCTCACCCCGAATGCGCATCTCAAACTCCTCATGCCTTGGCGCCGCAAACACGATGTGCGTATGCGAATCCACCAAACCCGGCAACACCTCCACGCCCCCCAAATCCACCAATTCCATCGCTTCAGCAGCAGCCCATTCACCCAACATCGCCCCGCGTGCATCGCCATTCAAACCCCGCAAACGCCCGCAAATTTCCGCGTCTCCAAAACCCCCTTCATCGCCACCCAAAGCCACAATCCTGCCGCCGTCTACCACCATCCAAGCATCGGTGAATGATTCCACCGTTTGCATTTCCAATCCTTTGCGATAACTCCCTGCCTCAGCAGCCACACCCCACATTCGTGAAATACCATGAAATAACTTGCGCATCAACTGCAAATAACGCAATTTTGAAGGGATGACCACCGATGAATTGTTGCAAAAATTGCAAACGCCACCGCAAATTCACCCCAACGCCTTCGTGGCACCCAACGCAACAGCCATCGGCGATGTGATCATCCACGAAAATGCCTCCATCTGGTTTGGAGCCGTCCTCCGGGGCGATACGGATACCATCACAATCGGACAAAACACCAACATTCAGGACAATGCCGTTATCCACGCCGATCCAGGCGCACCCTGTACCATCGGCAACGATTGCGTGATCGGACACAGTGCCATCGTTCACGGCGCAACTCTCTCTCACCATGTGCTCATCGGCATGCACGCCACCGTGTTAAATCACGCCCAAATTGGAGAATTTAGCATCATCGGCGCCAACGCCCTTGTACCCCAAGGCATGATCATCCCACCCCATTCATTGGTTTTAGGGGTTCCCGCGAAAATCGTAAAAACCCTAGACCCCAGCGTTGAAAACCAAATCCAAAGCAATGTAGATGAATACGTTTTGAGGGCCAAAGCATACAAAAAACACTTTGCGGAATGATTTTTGACCACTCCAAAAAGGCACATTAATTTCCGCCCATGGCACGCAGAACCAAATACTTCTACAACCCCAAATCACTGAGCTTCGAAAAGGTTTCAGACCACCGCAGCTATGTACTTTGGAGAAGATTGGGTGCCACATCCCTGTTTGTAGTATTGGTGGTGGGATTGAGCTTCGTCATCAGCCACTTTTATGTGCGATTCAATATGCTCCCCAGCCAGCAAAACAACTTCGCCGTGCTGAGAGAACTTGAAACCGTGAACCGACAGCTGCAAGAATTTGAAATGCGACTGGCCGACCTAGAAGACAAAGACCTCAACATTTATCGATCCATTTTCAACGTAGCGCCACCCAAACCCACCGATTTCCGCGGCAAAGATTATAGCGAACTCACCAAACTACCTAACGGAAAACTGCTGGCCCGCATCCGCGAAAAAGCCGATCAACTCGAAGCCCTCGCCCAAGCCCAAGAAGCCAGCTTCGTAAAACTCCAAAAACTGTCGAAAAACCGCATCAACGCCATAGACGCCATCCCCGCCATCATGCCCGTTGCCAACAAAGACCTCCGTCAGATGGCCTCCGGATTCGGATATCGCCGCGATCCCTTTTACCACACCCCCTCCTTTCACCCCGGCATGGATTTCACCGCCGCCACAGGCACCGAAGTATACGCAACCGCCACAGGCACCATCGCACAAATCAAAACCGAGCCATGGGGCTATGGCAACCACGTCATCATCAATCATGGCAATGGATATGCCACGCTGTACGGACACCTGAGCAAATTCGCCGTGCGGCCCGGACAGAAAATAAAACGCGGTCAACTCATTGGATATGTGGGCAATACGGGGCGATCCACGGGCAGTCACCTTCATTACGAAGTGCGAAAACATAACAACCCCCTCAACCCCGCATTCTTCTATCGCAACGATCTCAGCGATGAGCAATATCAAAAAATGATTGAACTTTCTCAGCGAGAAGCCACCCGTTTCGATTGATAACAAACCACAGGCCCATTACCTTTGTAACATCAACATGGAAAAAACCACAAAAAAGTACATCAAAATTGGCGAAGCCGCCGCCATCATTGGCGTTCCAGCCAGTACTTTAAGATTTTGGGAGAAGAATTTCCCCCAAATCAAACCCATGAAAAACAAAAAAGGCGATCGCTTCTACACCGAGAAGGACCTCGACGTGCTCAAAGAAATTCATTATCTTTCTCATAACAAAGGCCAAAGGCTATCCCAAGTTTCGAAAACCGTAAAACGAAACACCGATGGAATGTCGCCCCAAGCCAAATTGGTACAAGAACTCAGAGACTTCAGGGAAAAACTCATCAAACTCAAAGAACAGCTGGAATGACAAGGCGCGGCAGATATATCGGAATGTGGTTTTCAATGCTCTTTTCGATACAATTTGCCACCGCACAATCCCCAGTCAGCATCCCGAAAATACCCCAAAGTACCCCGCTCCCGCAAAACATTACCAAGACCCCAAATGCGCTTCGATGGGAAGAAATGGCCTTCGAACTGCCCGTTTGGGCCAAATCCCAAGAAGCCGCCCCAGAAACTTTTTGCATTTTTCGCAACAACGCATGGGGCAGCAACAAACTCCATCACATGGGCATCTCCCACAATGCAAAAAAATTCAAGTGGGAATACCACAGCATGGGCTCCCCCGAATGGCGCAACCAATTGGCCTTGGTCCACTACAGCCTTTGGCTAAACCCAAAAAACAAATTTTCACTGGGCATAGGCACCGCATGGACATCAGGCATCGCCACGGAATCCCCCACTGCCCCAAACTCAAAATCCATCGCACGACCCCTGATTCAAGGCAACTACATTTACCAAAGCCCGAAATCTGGCAGCCTCATCATTAGCCTCCGCGGTGTCGCCACATTTCAATCCATTCAACCCGAACGATGGCTCTTCGGCTCAAGCAATCCGCTGCCCCTGCAGCCCAACTTTGACCATCAATACCTCTGGAATACGGCACAATGCCTCTGGCTGGGACCCGCAAAAAAACAAAAACATGGCACCGCTTTGCCTGCCGAAAAAGGAACCTGGGAAACCCTACAGCCCTTCGTATCATTCACACAATCCCCGCAAACCAATTTCTTGGAAGCCGGCTTGTGTTTTTCTCATAAAAAATCTTGGTCGCTGCTCGGCGCACTCAACACATCATCAAAGCCCCTTCGCGTGGGTATCTACAAATACAATCAATCATGGAAAGCAGGAATGGAAGTGCAATGGCATCAGCAACTCGGTTGGCTGGGCGCGTTGCAATGTCGGTATGTGTGGCAATAATCACTTCAACCACAACGCCCGCTTGGGCACAAATCACAACAACCCAACAGGATTTGCTGGGTTTTCCGCCGATACCCATCAACCAACTATCAAATCAAGAACTGATCGCTCACCCCGCCCTGCTATACGAGGAAGCATTGGCCATCATCGAACACAAAAAACAACATGGTCAGTTCCTGCACACCCAAGAGCTCCTGCATTGCGGAATGTCATTGGAACGCATCGCCGCATTAACACCACTAATCAGTATCTCGCCGCCCACACAATGGGTAAAGCAGAATTGGAAACGACAGTTTCTGGAAAGCCAACAAAGCTTCTCAATCACAGCTGGGTTGAAGCTGGGCGAACCCGCAGATACCCTTGGATATCGGTTGCCAAACATCCCAATACCTGTCCCCGCATTGGCACCCCAAATGGCCCAGCAAAACATCCTTCCCACAGCCCAAATGCAATGGCGATACCACAACCCAAACAATTTTTCCATGGGGTTTTCTATGCAAATCGATGCGGGTGAGAGAATTCGCCATCCCAAAGACTTCATACAAAAATTCCACCTCCGAACGGGTGATTTCAAACGATTCGATCAAATTGTGGTGGGCCGATACTCCATACAGTTGGGACAAGGTTTGGTGCAAGGCGGATTATCGGGCTATTGGAATGCACCCATCGTTTGGGCCAGAAAAACACCAGATTGGCAACTGGCCGAAAAGCGGGGCTGGGATGAGTATCGCGGACATTCCGGTTTGGGCATCTCCGGAAAATCGCCCAAAAACGGACTCAAATGGATGGTCTGCGCATCTCGGGAAAACATCTCGGCACGCACAACTGAAAACGGAAAAATCTCTAGCCTCATCACCGATGGAAATTTCAGCACCGCCAGCCAACTATCACAACAATATAACACCCTGCAATCACACGCCACCGTGGCGGTACTCACCCCGAAAGGACTGGGTTTTGGACTCAGCGGATATCGTTACAACCGTGAATGGGCCAAAGAAAAATTGGGGGCTTATCCCGAAGTGTGGTTTACCCATTATCACCGAAATGGGGACCTGCAATTTGGGCACTTGGCCCTGCAATACAACCTGCCCGCCATGGTTTGGGGCTATGTGCGACCCATCAATAAAACCACAGACCTATCTGTGCGCACCTATTGGATACAACGAGATTTCAAGCCGCCGCAAGGATTGTTCAATCAGTTCAACAACAACCAATGGCGGGTGGCCGCAATGTATTCTCAAGGCAACGCCGGAAAAAAATTGTGGCGCTGGGGCGTTGAGATGGGCAAAGACATCAAATACAACCCCAGCAATGGGGTGAGGAGATTTCACCACAAACAACAATTTCATTGGGAGAGGGCATTGTTCAGCGGCGTGCGTTGGCAAGGCGATTGGCAGATGAATTTCAACAACGATCAACCATGGCCCGATGATTTTTTTAAACAGTGGGAGCATAGATTTTCTGGAGAAATCCGTTGGGTGCTAGACGGGTCCGGAGGCGGGCCAGCTGAAGGCTGGTCTTCCTCCGGACAAATAACCCTCATTCCGCATACATCCCAAATCCAATACTACCCGGATCCATATTCCGCCCAAAGCCCTATCTACCTGCAACCTTATACCTACCTCAACACATCACCATACACCCCACAAATCCAACAACCCAACGAGCCACAAGCCGCCGAACCACAAGCCGCCGAATCCTTCTTAATTTCCATCACCACCACCTATCGAAAACCCTTCACCCCGTTGAAGTTTTCCGCCCAAATCCTTCATTTCAATGCCACCCAACCCCTGTATTTTAGCCCCATTGCCATGCCTTCCGAAATCAACAATTACGTCCTTTCAGGCAAAGGCACCGCCATCAATTTCCTCACCCAAACCACCATCAAACACAACCATCACCAACAAACGCACATCGCCCTTCGCACAGAAATCATCGTCAAAAACACAACAGAAAAGCCCTTCCAACCCCGTATTTTTGTATCACTATGGTGGAAATAACCCAAGCAAAACTCTCTGTGAACGTCAACAAAATCGCCACCATCCGAAATGCTCGCGGTGGCAACAACCCCAACGTGCTACAAGTGGCTTTGGATTGTGAACGATTTGGCGCCCAAGGCATCACCGTTCACCCCCGCCCCGATGAACGCCACATTCGCTACAGCGACGTGATTGAACTGGCCCAACACGTCACCACAGAATTCAACATCGAAGGTTACCCATCCGAGGATTTTTTACAACTCATCGAAACGGTAAAACCCCACCAAGTTACCCTGGTACCAGATCCACCAGATGCCATTACCTCCAACGCCGGTTGGGATACCATCACACACCAAGAATACCTTAAGCAAATCATTGCACGCATTAAAAAAACCGGCGCCCGAGTATCGATTTTCCTCAACCCCAACCCCGAACTCATCCCGTCGGCAAAAGCCACAGGCACCGATCGCATAGAACTCTACACCGAAGCCTATGCCACGCAATTCCATCAAAACCCCGAACAAGCCCTGCAACCCTATATAAACACCGCCCAAGCAGCAGTAAATATGGGATTGGGAGTGAATGCCGGACATGACCTTGACCTGCACAACCTCAACTACATGGCCAAAAATTTGCCTGGATTGTTGGAGGTGTCGATCGGACATGCACTCGTTTGCGATGCGCTGTATTTGGGATTACAAAACACCATTCAAATGTATTTGCGTGCCCTCAACACCCAAAACACGCCGTAACACCCAATCACTCAACCCGCTTCGCGCATCATGAACCGCCCCAAAAACAAAAGATCTAGTAGCAGAAAACCCATAGCCTTACTGTTACTTCTGCTGTTCACGGTTCATCACCTGCAAGCTTGGGGATTTTTGGGACACAAAACCATCAACAAACAAGCCGTTTTCGCCCTGCCTCAACCCCTGTTCGAGTTCTATAAATCGCACATCGATTTCCTCACGGAACACGCCATTGATCCCGACCAACGGAGATACACAGATACCGCCGAGGCCTGCAGACATTACATCGATTTGGAACGCTATGAAAAAGCCATGCCCATCGATACCATTCCCAAATTCTGGAAACAAGCAGTGGAAAAATACTCGGCAGACACCCTGTTCGCCTATGGCATCGTGCCCTACCACGTGCAAACCATGCTTTACCGACTCACAGAAGCATTCAAATCCAAAAACCTAGATAGAATCCTTCACCTGTCGGCAGACATCGGCCACTACGTGGCCGACGCCCATGTGCCTTTGCATACATCCATCAATTACGACGGCCAACTCACAAACCAACACGGAATCCACGCGCTCTGGGAAACCCGAATCCCTGAAATCAGCCTGCCCAATTACAATTTACTGGTGCCCTTCGCACACTACCTACCCCAACCCACCGATAGCATATGGAGTTATCTGCAAACCTCCCACGGCCACCTTCCCACCGTGCTGGCAAATGAAAAATCGCTCACCCAATCTTGGGGCAGTAACAACAAATACGAACTGTCTACGCTAAGCAACGGTAAAACCATCAAACAAGTCAAAGCGGAGTTTGCCATCGCCTACGAAAACAGCCTAAACCACATGGTGGAACACCGCATGAAAGACGCCATCACTGCCGTTTCTTCCTTTTGGTATACAGCTTGGTTGCTGGCCGGACAACCCGACCTAAAAGACCTAAAAGGCCCTCAATAAATTGAATATCATTTCAATAGCCAAATACTGACCTCGGTTAAACAACCGTGGCCGCGACTCACCGCACCTAATCTCCGGAAATCATTTTGATATCAGCCAGAAAAACTTGATCTCGAGAAATCAACCCTAAACTCAAGCAAACTCAATTCGCCTTCAGAATCACCATTTCAATCCTGCGATTCAATGCCCTATCCGCCTCGGTATCGTTCGATGCAGTAGGCTTACTAGAACCGTATCCCTTGAATTTCAACCTCGCCGCCGGAACCCCCGCAGCCACCAAATAATTCACCACAGATTTTGCACGCGACTCAGACAATTTCAAATTGTAATCCGCAGCCCCCTGATTATCCGTATGCCCGCTGATTTCTATCACCATCCCCGCATTCGATTTCATCAAATCCACTACAATCGCCAACTCCTCCTTGCTCTCTGGCTTCAAATCAAACTTATCCGTGTCGAAGAAAATGTTGTTCAACACAAACACCTGCTTCGCATCAATCGGGGTTAACTCAGCCCGCACCGAAAAAGGATTACCCAAATCCGTCGCCGTAGGCTGAAAATTCAAACTCTTCGGCATATACCCCTTCGCCGTAGCAAACAAAGCGTAATTCCCTCCCGCCTGCAACGGTATGAAAAAATCCGAAACGCTGTCCGTAAAAACCACCTTCCCACTGCTCAATTCAACCACCCTAACCCGCGCCTTCAATGGCAATCCCGTTTTCACATCGCTCAATACCCCCGCCACATAAGTCACCGGCTTGGGCATAAACTTCTCCGGCACCAAAAATTGATAAATATCCAACCTACCCACTCCGCCCGGACGGTCACTGGCAAAATAGCCCTTCTTTCCGCCCGATTCAATGTATAAACCAAACTCATCATGGGGTGTATTCAATCCTGAACCCAAATTCTCTGGGGTCGACCATTGTCCGTCAGCACCCAACCTCGACATAAACACATCAGAACCACCAAAGCCCGGATGCCCCAAACTACTGAAATACAAAGTGGCACCATCGTAGTGTATAAATGGGGCGTCATCATCCTCGCGGGTATTGATCGCCGGACCCATGTTCTTTGGCAAGCTCCACTTCCCTTGACTCAAATAACTCACCCACAAATCCTTACCCCCATAACCACCCGGTCTACTACTGGCAAAAATCAAGGTATGTCCATCCCCACTGATGGCGGGCTGACAGTCCCACGCGGGGCCATTCACTGGCGAACCCAAATTGTTGCCGCGCTTCCAACCCTTGCCGTCCAAATCACTCACATACAAATCGCAACTACCCAAACCACCCGGCTGATTGCATCGGGTATAGTAAAGTGCAGACCCATCGGCCTTCACACTCAAAGTGCCCTCATTTTCAGGGGTATTGATGTCCCCCGGCGCCGGATAAGCCTTACCCCAAGCGGTATCCCGCAAATCACTCATAAAAAAATCCTCTTGCAAAACTGCATTGCCAGAACCACCCAATCTGCGCGTAAACACAAATCGATCACCCGAAAATGGCATCCCAGGCCAATACTCATCCTTATCGGTGTTGATGCTTGGACCCATGTTCTTGATCTTCAAGTTTTCAGCAATGTTCACATCATCCATCGCGGTTTGCACACTCACCCTCAAGCGTGCCGCCTTTTCCTTCAACCGGGTCGATGCCCCATGTTTCTGGGCGATAAACCCATTCTTCATCGGAACCGAATCAAATTGCGACAGCACAAAAGCCGCCTCCCTCAATCGCTTGTTGCGATACAAATACTCCCCATAATAAAAATACATGGGCTGAAATTCTGGTGCCACACGCAAGCAATTCCGGTATGATTCCGTGGCATGCGCCGTGTCACGCATCGCTTCGTACACCGAAGCCTGCAAAGAATACGCATCGGCATATTTCGGATCCGCCTTCAGCGCCTTGTTCACAGCACCCAAAGCCTTGGGAAACTCCGCCGCATTGAAAGCCATAAAAGCCTCATCCAAATGCTTCTTTGCTTTCGGGTTTTGTGCGCCCAAACAAGCCGACAGTCCAAACAGCAGCCAAATCCCATATACCCGGATTACTCTGCCCAATCGCAAACTCAACATCATACGTTTATTTTTTCCACTTCAGGGTTTTGATCATGTGGTACACATCCTGTTCCACAAATTGAAAAACCGGCGCCACACTGTCTGATTCTGTTTTTTGGTTGAAATACAATGCGCCACGAACAAAATGCTCCACACTGTCTGTCAAATAGAAATTGAAATTCGTGGCCGTATTGCCCTGAATACTGAAAACCAATCCCTTGGCCTCCGGATTCATGAGCGATGTGGGTTGCTCCAAAATATCATCGGCCTTCTGTAAATGCTTGTTAACCAGCTTTCTCGTATCAAACAACAAACTATCAAACAACGACCAATTGTTGAATCGATGATAGGTCAAATGCAATGTCATATCAAACTGAGGAAAGTACAAATTGTACCACCCCTTGTTGTGAGTGCCCTCTTGATTTGAATCCGCCACCATCCTTGCATAAGCCGGCAATTCAAAAGTCATGGGCAAATCATCCGCCGCAAACACCGAATACGATTTTGAGGGCAGCACCATCTTGGGATAGGCCTTTGGCTTGGGCACATAGGCATCGTTTCCGCCACCACAGCCCATAAAAACAGCCACAACCGTTAGCAAACAAAGCATCAAAGCAACTGAATACCCTTTTCTCGCACCAAAAACACTCAATTTATCCATTCAACAATCCCCCTATATTTTCCAATGTAACCTTGATTTTTTTCACCTTCCTTGGGTCCGCAGATTCTACCCGAAACCGGACCGAACCCACACACACCTCGTCGCCACGCTTGGGCATCCTCCCCAATCTCTCACTCACCATACCACCCAAACTATCGCTCTCCAACTCCAAATGATCAAACATATCCATGCCCAAGCCCAATTCGCGGATAAAATCCACCAAAAGCACCTTCGCCTCAAACAAAAACATGCTATCGTTCAACTTCACAAAAGACTTTTCCTCGTCATCAAACTCATCCTGCATATCCCCAAACACCTCATCCAAAATGTCTTCCATGGTGATCATCCCGCTGGTACCACCAAACTCATCCACCACAATGGCGATGTGATTGTGATTGGTCCTCATCTCTCCCAACGTATCGTCGATGGCCTTGTTCTCCGGAATGAAATACGGCGCCTTCATGAACTGCTGCCAAGCAAAATCGGCCCCCGCATCCAAATGAGGAATCAAATTCTTAATATTCAGCACCCCCACAATCACGTCGATCGACTTATCATAAACCGGCATCCGTGAGAAACCTGCCTCACGAACAACCGCAAGCAACTTGTGAAAATCTATGCCCCGCTCCACCGCCGTCATATCAACCCGAGACCGCATGATTTGCTTCACTTGCATGTTGCTCATATTTACGATGCCCTTCAATATCTCCTTCTCCTGTTGCGCATCCTCCTGATCCGTAGCCATGTCAATCGCCCGAGAGAGTTCCTCCGGCGTAAGCTCATTCGCCTGTGGCTTGGCCTGTCGCTCCAACAAAGCCCCAAACTTCACCAACAAATGCGTAAATGGCCACAACAACCAAGTAAATGTGCGCATGGGATACACCAAAAATTTGGCCGATGAACGATAATTCTGCGTGGCAAATACCTTGGGCATCACCTCACCGAAAACCAAAATAATCACCGTAACCACAATCGCCTCTACAAAAAACTTCAACCAAGGCAATGCCTCCAAATCAAACACCTTCTCAGTGAGCAAAATGGCAATCAATACAAACGCCACGTTCACCAAAGAATTCAATAACAAAATGCTCGCGAGCAAATGTTTGGGCCTATCTAGGATCGACAAGATCATTCCAGATGCAACCGATTTCTCCTCCCGCAAATCTTCAATATCACTGTCGCGATGAGAGAAAAAAGCATTTTCAGAACCCGCGCAAATGGCGGCGATGAGCAAACATACAATCAATAGAATCACATAAATCACAATTTCGGGAGCGTCTGCCGCCGAAAGTGGCTTCATGAGGGAATTCATCAAAAAAATCCCCGTGGGACCAGGATCATCCATATTCATCATGCGTTATTAAAATGGCAAGCCATCGTCTTCATGCCCCAAATCTACGGAATGTCCCGCATCCGATTCATGTTGGTCAGAAGAATGTGAATCATTTTTGCTTGCATCATCGCTTCTAGACGACAGCAAAGAACCCATCATTTGGAAATTATTCACCCTGATTTTGCGGGTCTGACGCTCCTGTCCTTCTGCATCTGTATATCTATCGGTACGAATTTTCCCCTCCACATACAACAAACTGCCCTTCTTCAAATACTTCTCCGCCGTTTCCGCCTGCTTGTCCCACATCTCCAAATTGTGCCACTCCGTACTCTCCAGTCGCTGCCCGTCTTTGGTATAGTAATCATTGGTGGCCAATGTTACGTTGGCAACCACCCTTCCATTGTCTAACCTGCGAACCACGGGATCCTTTCCCAAACGGCCCAATAAAATCACCTTGTTAATCATAATAAACTGTTTATTAATTGCTTGAATGTCTTTTTTGTTATGTGAATTTAATCATTTTTTCCATCAACCGATGTATTGGCTTCAACAAAAAATTTGCTTCGTTGAGCCTTTCCCATCCGTCGTTCAATACAAACTTATCGCTCGAAATGCATAAATACCAACACCTTGCGTAAATTGTTTGATGCGTGAGTTGATGTTTGAACGATTGCTCGCCCTTCACCACAAAATTTTCCACAATACCCAACCCCTTGGCAACGGTTTCCAAATCCCAATCCGGCCCATCACCCTCAATCATAGGAAACTCATACAACTGCTGCCATATTCCATCGCCGTCGCGCCTCACCAAAACCCGCTCACCACCCACCTCAATATCCACATAATAAAAGTACTTGTCTTTGGGTTTTTGCTTTTTCGCCACAACCGGAATTTGCTTTTGCAAATTTTGCAAACGGGCGATGCAGGCTTCGGCGAGCGGACAAACATCGCACTTCGGTTGAGTGGGTAAACACAATGTTGCACCTACTTCAATCATCGCTTGATTAAACACATTGGGATCCGCCCCATCCATCAAATCAAAAAGCAAAGAAAAAAGCTCCTTTTGAAATCCCATCGTGTGTATCGGGGCATGCAAACCGAAGAATCTCGCCCCCACCCGCTTCACATTTCCGTCTATCGCAGGCACCTTTTCGCCGAAAGCAAACGACGCAATGGCCGCCGCCGTGTAATTTCCCACGCCACGCAATCGCAAAATGTCTTTGTAAGTAGACGGAAACACCCCGCCAAACTCCGTCATCACCTGCTTGGCCGCATAGTGCAAATTCCTGGCCCGGGAATAATACCCCAACCCCTGCCACAACTTCAAAACATCGCCCTCCTCCGCATTCGCAAGCGATTGAATGTTAGGCAACTCCATCACAAACCGATTGTAATACCCTACACCCTGTACCACCCGCGTTTGCTGCAAAATGATCTCCGAAATCCAGATGCAATACGCATCCGTTGTCTGTCGCCACGGTAGGTCCCTTGACTCAAGATTATACCATCTTGACAAAGTTTGGATAACTCTTTGCATAAACATTGGCAAAAGAACGGCTTTTGTAGTTTTTTTGCACCTCAATTATTATGACAAAGTCAGAAATCGTAAACGAAATTGCAGTGCGCACTGGTTTAGAGAAGACCGCGATTGCCGACACAATCGACAACTTCTTCGTTGTTGTTAAAAATTCTATGGTGGGTGGTAGCAATATCTACCTCCGTGGATTTGGTACATTTGAGTTGAAAAAACGCAAGACCAAAGTAGCTCGTAACATCAAGCGCAACACTAGCTTGGTAGTTCCTGCTCACTACGTAGCCCGTTTCAAACCAGCCAAAGAATTCGCTACCTTGGTAAAAGATAGCAAAACCTTGGCCGATAAGCTCTAATTAACTTTACCTACCTTTGTCGCGTGGGAAACACTAACCTTCGCGTTTGGTTCATCGCCGCAGTTTTAGGGCTGCTCGGTATCGTATTGATTGTCAATCGGTGGAAAACTGCCGAATTCACACCCAGCAAATCAGAAGCATCCAAGCCTTCCATGGCCGATATGCAAACGGGCGGACTTCCCCAACAGGAAATTACCCGCATCGAATTCCTGAACGCTGTTTTCGAAAAAACGAAACCCAGCCCCATCGTGGCGAGAGTCCTTACTGCCAAAGCAGGCACCTATCCAAAAGATTCGGTGCTTTTGGCGTTGAAATGGGCCGAAGAAACCGAAAACGCCCCGCTCATCGCCCTGCTGCAAACCGATCTCGCCGAACAATTTAGTCCGGCCGATGACAAAACCGAAGTGGCCAGAAACCTCATCTTCGCCGGTGCAAGCAACATCGAGTCGCCCACAACCGCAGCCTACCTGTTTCAGTTGGGGAAGAAATACATCGACAAAGGATTGGAAAAGAACCCCAAAAACGTGGACCTCATGAACGCCTTGATCGTTTATCAAAGCGAATATTTGAATGCACCCATGCAGTTCTTGGGTACGCTAAAATCCGCACTATCAGCCGATAGCAGCAACCTTGAAACCCACTTCATTCACCTAAATCTGTTAAAAAAGTCGCAACAGTGGCCAAAAGCGCTGAAAAAATGCGAAAAATTAATATCTTTGCAACCCCAAAATCCTCGATGGTTGTTCGAAATGAGCGAAGTCTTTGGATTCATGGGAGATTCTGTCAATGCAAAGGTTTACCTCAATTTGGCAGTCAAAACACAGAAATCAGTTCAATAAATTAAATATATAAAATATGCCAAGCGGTAAAAAAAGAAAACGTCATAAGATTGCCACGCACAAGCGTAAAAAACGTCTGCGCAAAAATCGTCACAAGAAAAAATAAGTTGGTTCTACCACAATAACTAGGCATTTTGTCCAACGAATTAATCATACAAAAAGGTTCGTCTGGGGTAGAAATTGCACTGCTATCGAACCGTAAACTCATAGAATTTCACCGCGAAACCGCCTCCGATGGCTTTCAAGTTGGTGACTTCTACTTAGGCAAAGTCAAGAAAATTTCGCCATCACTCAATGCCGCCTTCATTCATGTAGGTGGTGAGAAAGATGGTTTTTTGACGTATTTCGATCTCGGCCCAAATCTCAAATCCCTGCGCAAAGTGGTCAAATCGGCCATTGCCGGTCAACCGCGCGCCGGTGATCTTGATGAATTTACCATCGAAGAACCCATCGTCAAAACAGGAAAAATCGGCCAAGTACTTAAGTCCGGCGAACCCCTCCTGATCCAAGTGATCAAAGAGCCCATCGCCAACAAAGGACCAAAAGTTACCTGCGATATCTCCATCCCCGGAAGATATTTCATCCTCGTCCCCTTCTCAAATCACATCTCCATCAGTCGGAAAATTGGAAACCCCAAAGAAAAAGCCCGACTCAAAGACCTCGCCAACAGCATCCGCCCACACAATTTCGGTGTGATCGTGAGAACCGTGAGCGAAGGCGTCGCCATCGAAGAACTCGATAAAGACATGAGGGATCTGATCAAAAAATGGAACGACCTCATCCGCGGACTCAAAAATGCCACCACCGCCACCAAAGTACTCGGCGAAGGCAACCGATTGCAAACATTGCTGCGCGACATCCTCAATGATTCCTTCACCCAAATCGTTACCAACGACCCTGCCATCCACGCAGCCGTCAAAGAAACCCTGGGTAAATACAATACGGATGCCGACAAAATATTGAAATTGCACAGCGGCAAAAACCTGCCGTTCGATCAATACAACGTCAACAGACAAATTCAATCTAGCTTCGGTAGAAACGTCCCCTTCAGCGGTGGCGCCTACCTGGTCATCGACCACACCGAAGCACTGCACGTCATCGATGTCAACTCAGGCAGTACCTCCTTCGACCAACAAAATCGAGAAGAGAACGTGCTCAAAGTGAACCTCGAAGCCGTGGATGAACTCGCCCGCCAAGTAAGATTGCGCGACATGGGAGGCATCATAGTGATTGATTTTATCGACATGCGCGATCCCAAAAAGAAGAACGAACTGTTCACCGCGTTGAAGGCCGCCATGAAAACCGATCGCGCCCGCCACACCATCCTGCCAATGAGCAAGTTTGGCTTGGTGCAAATTACCCGCGAACGCGTTCGCCCCGCAACAGAAATCGCCACCCAAGAAGTGTGCATCAGTTGCAACGGCACCGGCAAAATGGACTCCAGCGTGCAACTCCTGGATCGCATCGAAAACGAAATCAATTACCTGTGGGAAAACATGAACCAAAAACATGTCACCCTGAGGGCCAACCCACTGATTACCAACTTCTTCAAACAAGGCATCCCCTCGCTCAGAATGAAATGGTGGCTCAAACACAAACACTGGCTCAAACTTCAAGCCGATCCGTCTTTGTCGCTGACCTCCTACCAACTTGAGAACGACCTCAAACAGGTGGTAAATCAAGAGGCGTAACACCCCACTTGCGATTTTCCGTAATAAACAATCTCCTCACTTGCGATTTTCCGTAATGCCCATTCGATGGCTTGATTTACATTCGGGCCATGAAAAAATCCATTACCCTTTTTCTGAGTTTACTCACCTTCGTTTTGGCCATCGCCCAGAACCAAACCGTGAGAGGCGTGCTGCGCGACAAAGAATCGCAGAGCGTGATTGCCGGTGCCAAAGTCTATTTCGAAGGCCCCATCACCAACCCACCCTCCACATTTGAAGCCACCACCACCCCAAAAGGTGAATTCGTGTTTACCGATGTACCCGTAGGCCGATACGCCCTCGCCGTAGAAGCCAAAGATTACCAAGTATTTAGCACAAACAACATCGTTGTTACCTCAGGAAAAGAAGTCATCCTCAGCTACGAACTCGAACAAATCATCGAGCGCGTGGGCGAAGTCACCATCAAAGGAAAAGCCAAAGGCGATAAACCCAACAACGACGCAGCCCTCATTTCGGCGCGATTGTTCACCGTAGACGAAACCGATCGATTTGCCGGTAGCCGGGGCGACCCAGCACGTATGGCATCCAACTTCGCCGGTGTGCAAGGTGCCGATGATTCTCGCAACGACATCGTGGTCCGCGGTAACTCACCCCAAGGCATCCTCTGGCGCATGGAAGGCATAGACATTCCAAACCCCAACCACTTCGCCATCCCAGGAACCACCGGGGGATCCGTTTCCATCATCAACAACAAAATTTTGGGCAACTCCGACTTCTTCACCGGCGCATTCCCCGCAGAATACGGCAACGCCAACGCAGGGGCTTTCGACCTAAAACTTCGCAACGGAAACAACCAAAAAAGAGAGTTTAGCTCCCAATTGGGCTTGCTGGGCTGGGACGCACTCGCAGAAGGCAACCTCGGCAAAAAAGGCGGCGCAAGCTACCTCATCACCTACCGCTATAGCACCTTGGCGATGTTCAGCAAACTCAATATCCCATTGGGCACAGACGCCGTTCCCAACTACCAAGATTACTCCTTCAAATTCAACTTCCCCCTCAAAAACAACAAAGGCAATTTGAGTTTCTTCGGCATCGGCGGATGGAGCAACATCGACATCAACATCAGCAAAGACACCCTCAGCAGTGCCGAGTTGTATGGCGATAACGACCGCGACCAATTGTTCGCCTCCAAAATGCACATCTGGGGCAGTAGTTTCCAATACAACATCAACAAAACCAGCTATTTCAAGGCCACAGTGGCAGCCAGCTCTCAAAACGTAACCGCCGAACACCAACTGGTTTTCCGCAAAGTGATTGGCACCGAAATCATCAAAGGAGATACATTCCAGAAGTATCGGAACGATTCCATTCGACGGAACCTCAGCTACGAGTTCGACACAAAAACCATCGCCATGCATGCCTTCTACAACAAGAAGTTCTCAGCCAAAAGCTCCATGCGCGCCGGTATTCAGCTCACCCAATACAACTACTCCTTCGAAGACAGCTCTTTGAACTTCAACCCCACCAGCCCCCTCTATTGGAAGTTTTCTGTTCGATGGAATTCGAATGGTACCGCCCTCATGGCCATCCCATACGTGCAGTGGAAATACAAGTTCTCACCGGCATTCACCATCAGTACCGGGGTGCAAATGCAGAGCTACACGGTAAACTACGACCCCACAAAAACACCCATCGCTTTGGGCAGCGCAAACACCACAAAAATCAGCAACACCAGCAACAGCGGTCCATTGTTGAGATTCGGTGCCCGCTACCAACTCACCAAACGCGATGCCCTCAACTTGGGATTGGGCATGCACTCACAGAACCAAAGTGCCTACGTGTACTACTACCAAAAACCCGGCAACAGCACCCCACACAACTTGGGCATGGACCTTTCAAAAAGCAATCACGCCGTGTTGGGCTGGGATCACCAAATGGGCAAAGCAAGCCGCATCAAAGTGGAAACCTACTACCAAGCGCTCAACAACCTACCCGTGGAAATGCGCATGGCGAGCAATGGCTACAAAGGATCTTCATTCAGCTTGGCCAACACTGGCAGCGGATTCTCTCGCTTCTTCCCCGATAGCCTTGAAAATACTGGCGTGGGCAGAAACTATGGCGTTGAATTCACCGTAGAAAAGTTCTTCAGCAAAGGCTTCTACTATTTGGCTTCGTTGAGCATTTTCAATGCAGAATATCAGGGATCCGACAACATCTGGCGCAGCAGCGATTTCAACACCGATTACGCAGCCAATGGTTTGATAGCCAGAGAGTTCGTGTTCAAAAACAAGAATTCCTTGAACATCGGTGGTAAAGTCACTTTCGCCGGCGCACGCAGATTCTCTCCAATGGATACCCTCAACACCATCTACGAAAGAGAATATGTTGAAAAAAGCGATTTGAAAAATACACAGCGATTTGGTTCTCCTTACCGTCGTTTCGATATCCGCATCGCCTACCGCATCAATGCGAAAAAGGCCTCCCACGAAATTGCATTTGATTTGGTGAATGTCACCAACCGCAAAAACGTGCTCAAATACAGCTACATCGATTCTGCACCGTACTCAAGAGAAACATACCAATTGGGCTTCTTGCCGCTGTTCTACTACAAATTGGATTTCAGTTTGTAATAGCCACCAACAACCTATTCAACGCCGCAAGGCAAATCGAGTTGAA